>Ga0306925_10001489_pt1 | contig 19292 bp, 17 predicted proteins | sample flu12Cox44000176_FD_203755 | JGI IMG/M metagenome (GOLD analysis project Ga0306925, IMG submission 203755) | Lab enrichment of tropical soil microbial communities from Luquillo Experimental Forest, Puerto Rico - flux8day.12C.oxic.44.000.176 (v2)... | ecosystem: Environmental > Terrestrial >... | reverse complement strand
CTGACAAGGTGAACGGGCTGACCATCGGCGGCGACGACTACCTGACCAAGCCGTTCGGCCTGGAGGAACTCGCGGCCAGGATCCGCACCGTGCTGCGCCGCACCCGGCCCACCACGGCCTCGGGCCCGACGCTCACCTTCGCCGACATCGAACTGGACCAGGACAGCTACGAGGTCCGCCGGGCCGGTCACCTGGTCGAGCTGTCCCCGACCGAGTTCCGGCTGCTGCGCTACCTGATGCTCAACCCCGGCCGGGTGCTCACCCGGTCGCAGTTGCTGGCCCACGTGTGGGATTACGACTTCGGCGGATCCAGCACGGTCGTCTCCACGTATGTCGCCTACGTGCGGCGCAAACTCGCCCAGTACGGCCCGGACGTGATCCACACCCAGCGGGGTATCGGCTACAGCCTGCGCCTGCCCCGCGCCGCCGAAGGAGCCAACGGTGCGAGCGCCTAGGCTGCCCCGGCTCCGCTGGCGGCCCCGGCGGCCGGACTGGCACGCGATCCTCACGCTGCAGCGGCCGCGGCGGGCCCAGCTCCGCACCCGGGTGCTGGCCGGCGTGCTGGCCATTACCGTGATCGCCCTTGTCGCGTTCGACTTCGCCGCGGTCGGCGCGCTGCGCCGGTACCTGCTCGGCCACACCGACGCCCAGCTCGCGACCGTGCTCGGCCTCTACCGGCCGATGACGATCACACTGGGCCCCGATGGCACCGCCAACTGGTACGTCAAGCTACGGAACGCAGGTTTCGCCGAGAGCTGGCTGCCGCCGCACCCGCGGGAGGTGCCTGCGGGACTGAGGCCGCGGCCAGGGGGGCCGCGCGTCCAGCAGGTGCTCTACGGACCGCATTTCAGGGTCCCGGCACCGATCCTGGCGCAGTTCGGGGTCGGATTCGTCGGCGGGCAGGCCCGCCCGGTTGAGCTCATCGGCGGGAACCCCGGCCTGGTCCCGCGCATCCCTCCGGGCCAGATGCTCCGCCTCCTCTCCGCTAACCACAACCCCAGGTCTGTGATCAGCGCGGACGGCGCTGCCACACTCCGGCTCGGCGCCATCAGGGAACCGGGTGGCTTCCTCTACGCCACAACCAGCCTCGGCGACGTGAACAGCACCGTCGGCCAGCTGGAACTGATCCTCGCCATCGCCTCGGTCGCCGTCGGCCTGCTGGTGGCCGGGGGCATCGGCCTGGTGCTGCGCCGCGGCCTGCGCCCGATCGAGCGGATGGCCGGCCAGGCCGACAAGACCGCCGGCGATCTCACCGAGCGGGTCCGCCCGCAGGATCCGGGGACCGAAGTGGGCCGGCTCGGCGCGGCGCTGAACGGCATGCTGACCAGGATCGAGGTGTCGGTCAGCGAGCGCGAGGCCAGCCAGGAACTGACCCGGCGCTTCTTTGCCGACGCCAGCCACGAACTGCGCAACCCGCTGGCCTCGCTGCGTGCCAACGCCGAGCTCTACCAGCAGGGTGTGCTGCGGGAGCCGCACCAGGTCGACGAGGCGATGCGCCGCATCGCACACGAGGCGCAGCGGATGAGCTCCCTGGTCGACGACATGCTCCGGCTGGCCCGCCTGGACCAGCAACCGGGGCAGAACGCCGAGCCTGTCGATGTCTCCGCCCTGGTCACCGAGTGCGCCGAGCGCGCCGAGATCACCGACCCGGAGCGGGCCTGGCACACCGACATCGCCCCCGGCCTGTCCAGCACGGGAGACGAGGAACTGCTCCGCCGGGCCGTGGACAACCTGCTGGCCAACATCAGGGCGCACACCCCGCGCGACACAACGGCCACCCTCACCGCCGCCCAGTGCAACGGCAGCATCACCATCGAGGTCAGCGACGACGGCCCCGGTGTGCCTCCCGACCAGCTCGCCCGCATCTTCGACCGGTTCTACCGGACCGGCCAGGGCTGCCTGCCCGGGTCCGGCCTCGGGCTCGCCATCGTCAACGCGGTCGCCGCGACCCACAACGGCACGGCCCAGGCCAGCCTGAACGACCCGCACGGGCTGCGTATCACGCTCACCCTGCCTGCCGCTGGGGCGGCCCCGGCCGAGCCGGCCGCTCCGGTCCCGCATACCGTCTCCGCGCCACGCTGACTCGCGGGCACCAGTACCCGGTGGACACTCACCCGGTTGGCCAGCCGGGCGCCGCCCGTTCAGCCGGGGCGGGCGCCCCGCGAGGCGACGAGGAGGGCCTGGGCGCCCACACCCACCGGGCCGTCCAGGTCGGACAGGACCGACGTCGCGAGCCCGGTGCCGCCGGTCGCGACGTTGCTCTGCGCATCCAGGCAGATCCACTCCCCGGCCGCCTCCCGGAACAGGTGGACGGTGAGTTCGGGGTTGATGAACAGCCATCGGCGCAGGTCGAGTTCCCCGGACACGCCGTTGCCGCTGTCGGCCACCGCCAGTACCCGCTCCAGCGGGGCCGGCTCCTCGTCCGGAACCAGGGGATAGCGCATCCTGGTCCACACCGTGGCCGGGCCGGGCTCGCCGAAGGCCCCGTGCACCGAACGCCACTCGATCGCCGACAGGTACCCGTCCACCCAGCCACCGGGCGCGAGCGGTGTACTCGCTTCGGGCAGTGGCGGCGCCTTGGCCAGCCCCGGCCCGGTATCCGGGCAATCGGTCCGCAGCACCCGCCACGCCCGGGCCCAGGCGACCTCCCGCCCGGCCGCGATCAGCACCGCCTCGAGCAGTTGCACGCTGCGGCCCGGCCTGGCCAGGCGGGCCCGCACCTCGACCTCCCCGACCGGGATGGACGAGAGGATCTCGGTGGTGAACCGGGCCACGACCATGTCATCGCGCGGCTCGCTGCGCAGCATGGCGCGCCCGAGCAGCGCAGACGGCGGGCCACCGTGCTGGGCGCGTTCATCCCACGGCCCGGTCGTGTGCACGGTGGCGAGCCATCTGTCCTCGTCCAGCGGCACAAAGAAGCTGTCGGCCACGGCAGGATGTTACCGGTAGGTACCGTGGCATCGGCGGGGCGGCCCGCCGCGTCAGTTCGGCGGTCAGGCCGCTGGCTCGATGACGACCTTGAGGCCCTCTCGCTTCGCGGCAATACCAAACGCCGGACCAGCGCTGGCCAGCCCGAACCGGGCGGTGACGAGCGGGGCCAGGCTGAAGCTGCCCGCCGCGGCCAGGGCGATCGCCCGGCCGTACACGTTGTTCATCCGCCGCACCATCGCGATCGTGAGCCCTTTGCGCCGCGCCGCGGAGGCCTCGAAAGTGATCCGGTCGTCGGAGGGGATACCGCCGAGCACCACCCGGCCGCCGGGCCGGGCCGCCGCTATCGACAACGTCACGGCGTCCGCGGTGCCGGCCATCTCGAACACCGTGCTGGCCCCTTCGCCGACGAGTTCGCGCAGGTCGCCGGGGAGTATGTCGGGCCGCAGGCACACGTCGGCGCCGTAGCGCAGGGCGGCCTCGCGCCGGTGCGGCAGCGGCTCGAACGCAGCGATGTGGCTGGCCCCGGCGGTCCGCAGCACCGCGATGAGCAGCAGCCCGATCGGCCCGCACCCGACCACGGCGACGCGGGCGCCGAGCCGGACGTGCCCGAGGTCGAGGGCGTGGATGGCGACGCCGAGCGGTTCGAGCAGCGCGCCGTCGGTGTCGGTGACGCTGTCCGGCAGCGGGTGCAGCAGGTCCGATGGCCAGGCCAGCAGTTCGCGCATGGCCCCGTCCTGGTCGCCGTGCCCGGCGAACCGGATGTTGAGGCACAGGTTGCGGTAGCCATCCAGGCACGGCCGGCACCTGCCGCAGGTGATCGCCGGGTCGATCGCCACCCGGGTGCCGCGCTGCGGGCCGGCCTCGATCACCCCGGCGGCCTCGTGACCGAGCACCAGCGGGCGGGTGATGACGGCGTCCCCGATCCCGGCCTCGTCCCACCAGTGCAGGTCGGAGCCGCAGATCCCGACCGCGGTCACCCGGACGAGTTCCTGCCCGGGTTCGGCTGCTGGTTCCGGCTCATCGGCCACCCGCAGGTCACCGGCGCCGTACAGGCGGGCCGCCCTCATACCTGGCCCGCCGGAGCCCTGCCGGTGTCCATGCCGCCAGGGCCCGCCCCCGATCCGGGTTCCGCCCCGGACCCGGCCGCGCCCGGCTGGCCGGGACCGGGATTCTGCCGGGCGCCGGCGGCGCGGGGCTGGGCTGCCCCGGGCCCGGATTCTTCCGCGGTTCCGGCCGAGCCCGGACGGGTCAGCCGTTCCGGCAGCGGCAGCACGTGCGGGACGTGCTGCCCGCTCGCAGCGTCCACTCCTCGCCCCTTTCCCGGTTTCGCGCGGATCCCGCCGGACCCGACCAGCGTAGTGACCCGAACTCGCTCAGCCGAGGATCCGCCGGATCGGGCCGGTGGCCGGTCCGGGCAGCGCGCGGGCGCCCCCACCGGGCGGCGGCGCCGCGGCGCCACGCTCCACCCGCAGCGCGAGCGCCGGGCACGTCGCGACCGCCTGCCGTGCGTCCCGTTCCAGCCAGAACGGGACCGGCATGTCCAGGAAGGCCGGGTAGCCGTGCCGGTCGAGCTGGATGAGTTCTGGCACGAGCCGGCCGCACAGCCCGTGCCCGGCGCACTTGGTCCAGTCCACCAGCAGCCTCGCCTGCACCTCGGGGGCGGGCAGCGGCAGCACGCCGCGGACCGGACGGCCGCAGCCGCCGCGGAACACGTGCGCGGCGAGGTCGGCGGGGAACGCGTCGAGCGCGCTGAACACGAACCTGGCCGTCCCGTCCGGATGGTGGCAGGCGCCCCGGCCGCGGGCCGCCCCGGCCGAGCGGCGGGCAGCTTCCAGCGCGCCGACGCCCCCGGTGCCGTCGGCGACCGCGGTCAGCGCCCGGGCGACCCCGGGAAGGCCCAGCTTGCAGGGGCCGCACTGGCCCGACGACTCGGCCGCCAGGTACCGCGCGACCCGGGCCACCTCGCCGAGCGGGCAGGTGGCGCCGTCCAGCGGCAGCACCACACCGGCCCCGAGGGCCCCGCCGGCCGCCTCCATCCCAGCGCGGGACACCGGCACGTCATAGGCGAGCTCGGCGGGCAGCCAGGCACCGTGGTAGCCGCCGACGAGCACCCCCTCGGCCACCCTGGCCTCGCAGATGTCCAGCACGGTGCCGAGGGCGGTCCCGGCCGGAACCTCCACCACCGCCGGGCGGGCCGCGGAACCACCGACGGTCAGCAGCAGCGTGCCGGGCTCGGCCGGCGTCCCGGCCGAGGCGTACCCGTCCGGCCCGAGCAGCCCGAGCACGGCAAGCTGCGCGAACGTCTCCGCGTTGGACAGCAGCGTCGGGCGCCCGCCCACCCCGCTGTCGCTGGCCCTGCGCTTGCGCCCGGGAGGCAGGGCCGCGCGGCCGTTGACCGCGTTGACCAGCGCACCGCCCTCCCCGGACACGAACCGGTCCGGCACCTCGACGACCCTGGTCAGCCGGCGCAGGTTCGGCTCCGCCCGCAGCGCCGTGGCGACCAGGCCGGCCAGTGCACTTCCGGCCACCCCGACCACGATCTCACGTGCGCCCAGCGCCTGGCCGGCGAGCAGGGCACCGGCCATGACCAGGTACGGCGACCGGGACAGCAGCATCGCGTCCTTGGCGCTGCCCGGCTCGCCCTCGCTGCCGTTCACCAGGACGACGGGTTTGCCGCCCCGTGCCGCTGCCGACGCGGCGACCGCCCTGAGCTTGTGGCCGAACGGGAACGCCGCGCCACCGCGGCCCCGCAGGTCAACGCTTTCCGCGAGGTCGATGAGCTGAGATGTGGCCAGGCGCCGCAGCGACCCGAAGATCTCTTCGTGCTCGCGCAGGCCGATGCTGGCGAACCGGTCCAGCCCGGCGGTCAGCCGCGCCTGGCCGATCCGCATCACCTCGGGCGCGGGGATGCTCACCGGCCGCCGTCACCCAGACCGGGAGCCTGGGCAGGCTCGTCGTATTCGCCCCAGCCGCCGTCCGGGCCGCCGGGGGGCGGGTAATCGGGGCCGGGGTAGCCCTGGCCCGGGTGGCCGGAGCCCGGGTGGCCGGATTCTGCGCTGCCCGGTCCCGGGTAGCTGGGGTGGCCCCGGGTGAGCCCCGTACCGCCAGGCCCGGGCAGTGCACGCCGCCCCCACGCCCCGCTTCCTCCGGGCATGAAGGGGCGCCGTGGCCCCGGCGCGAAGGGCGGCGTCGCAGGCGCGTACGGCGATGCCGGACCGGGCAGGCCGGGGCCGGCCGGTCCGGCAAGCCCCGCCCCGGTAAGGCCTGGGCCGGCCAGGGGGGCCGCCACGGAGGGGATCGCCGCCGGTGCTTCCCCGGTGTGGCTGGACGCGGTCTCGCCGAGGCGTGGCCCCGCCGCGATCCGGAACACCAGGGCCAGGGCCACCGCGGCGACGCAGGCGCCGTAACTCCAGTCCACGTAGGGCTTGGCGGTACGCCCCGCCAGCAGGCCGTGCATGATCGCGAGGGGCCAGCACAGGTACGCCACGGCGTGCAGGGCCCGCCACAGCCAGGCGGGCCGCACCCTCGCGAACCGCCCGCGCAGCAGCCCGGTTACCACGACGATGATGAGCAGATCCGAAGCGAGCGTGCCGAGGCCGAGATAGAAGGTCCGGCCCGGGTGCAGGAACGGGACCACGGCGTCGGACGGCCGGGACCGGCCGGCCAGCACCTCGACGGTGAGGTGGACCGCCAGGAACGCCACGGCGGCGAAGGACACGGCGCGGTGGGCGGCCTGGGCGGCGATCCGGCCGCCGGGAGACATGACCACCCGGTCGGCGGCGGCCATCCCCGCGGCGACCGAGGCGGTCAGCGTGACGAGCGCGAAGACACCCGCGTAGAACAGCAGAAAGTGCTGGGCGGCAAGAGCGATTACGTGGCCGGTCCTTGTCATGGCCCCAGCAGCCAGGGCGACGGCAAGGGCGGCCGCGCCCGTGGCGATCAAGGCCCAGTCACCGGCGCGGTTACCGCGTCCTAGCTGGGAAACCTGGCGAGCACCCGGCCGCCTACCGCGAGTCAGCCCGGCCGGGCGACCACGCCGTACCGGCAAGATCCCTCCTGTCAATGACCCAGCCATGACCCCGGCATTCAAGAATTCAAAATGCCGTGTCGGCCATTAATTAAGAGGTCCCGCTATTCCTCTTTGTCCTTATAGTCCTTATAACGATCGTATCGCGCCCGATTCTTGGCTGAGAGCGGAACGATCCAAGACGTGCCCGCGGCTGCCTGGCGTGCCACAAGACCACGGCGGCAAGCGACCGGCCAGGCCGCGGGCTGGTCAGCCGTCCGTGCCGGTCAGCCGTCCGTGCCGGGGATGGGCCGCCGGCCAGCGAAACCGTGCTCGGGCTTGTGGTACCAGCGCAGCTCGCGCTCGCCCTCCAGCCAGCAGAGCAGCACGGTGTCCCCGTCCAGTTCGGCGGGGAAGTCGAGTAGCAAGGGCGCGATGCCCTTGAGGTCAAGTCCTTCGGATGAGAACCAGCCGAGAAGCTCGCTCAGCCGCGCTTCGAGCGCCTTGACCTCCGGCAGGCCGCCGAGCGGAGAGGCCGTGCCGTGGTTCAGCGCGGACTGCAGCTCGACCAGGTCGGCCCGCACCTTCACTGTTTCGTCGGCCCTGGCCAGGAGATCCGGCATCAGCAGGCGGGCCTGTTCTAGCGTGAAAATCTGGTCCACGGCAGACAGCCTGCCGAAGACTACCCGGCGCGTCCACTCGGTTGCCCGGGCCGGGGGCGGACAGCGCCACGACGACACCCGCATCTCTGCGTGGGTGCCGTCGTGGTCGGCGGGGCGGTGTGGCTCACGGCAGGTCTGGGCTCACGGTCCGGTGCTGGCGCCGCGCCGACGAGGTGACCAGGGCGAGCCCGATCTGGATCAGAGCCCAGCCGGTCAGGTGCTTGATCGTGCGGGCGGTGTGGGCCACTGGCCTGCGCCGGGCCGCTGGCCTGCGCCGGGACGCCTCGCGCAGGAATTGCCCGGCGCGCTCTTCGCTCAGCCGCTGTGCGATGTAGGGGTTCATCTTCGTGGCTCCCTTCCCTGGTACGGGTGGCGGATGGGGCAGGCGCCCCGGGGGCGGTGCTGGCTACTCGGCCGGCGTGGGCTCGATGGCGGCGGCATCGCTGGTCCTGGCGGGCTTGGCCGCCGCCGCCCGGACGATCCGGATGTCGCCGCTGGCGGTGCGGCACCGCACCCCGAGCGCAATGTCGTCGCTCGGGCCGGTCTCTTCGAGCTGGCTAGACGCGGAACCGGTGGCGCTGGACAGGTCCAGGTAGACGCCGACGCCCGGGTTCACGCCGACGACCACGTCACCGGACGCCGTGCTCACCTCGGTGCTGCCCCGCGCCACGCTGGAGACGCGGAAGTCTCCGCTGGCGGTGACGCCGGCGACGTCGCGGTCGGCGCGGGAGATGGTCACGTCGCCGCTCGCGGTGCGCACGCTGACGTCGTCGCGAGCCCGGTTCAGGCGCACGTCCCCGGAGGCGGTGCGGATCTCCGCCGTGCCGGTCTCGTCCAGCCGGATGTCACCCGAGGAGGTCTGCGCCTGGAGGTGACCGGTGACCCTGGCTACGGTGATGTCGCCGCTGGCCGTATGCGCATCCAGCGCGCCCAGCTCGCCGTTGCCGGTGAGGTCGGCGGCGCCGGTGCGCACCATGCAGCGTGAGCCCTCGGGCAGCGTGATCGTCACGTCGAAGGAGGCGTGGCCGCGGAACAGGCCGGGCCGCCTGGGCCCGGTGACCTCGAGCCGGCCGTGGTCGAAGGCGACCCGGACCTCGTCGATCATCTTGTCCGCGTTCCGGCTGAACCGGGATGGCGCCACGTTCACGGTGGTGTCGGACACCGGGCCGGCGCTCAGGGTCACGCGCCCGAAGGCCAGGTCCACGGAGGCGTCGATTGGATCGGAGCCTGGAAAGTCCCAGTGAGGCATGGTTCTAGTCCGTTTCGTGTTGGTCGTGCCGATAGTTATGACGGTTTTCAGCCGCGCGCATAACCGGTGAATCGGGTACCGGGCCCGCGCTGGGTGCGTGGCGGCTTGCCCGGGCCCTGATCCAGCGCGCGGGTGATGGCGCGGACCAGCCAGGCGTTCACCGAAAGCCCCGCCGCAGCGGCTTCGGCGTCGACCCTGGCCTTGAGCGGTCCGGACAGCCGGAGGGTGATCCTGGTCATGTCGTCGGAGGCCTCGCCGGGGTCGGCCCCGGCCGGCTCGTCCGCTGGCTCGCCGGGCGTGGTGCTGACCACGAACTCCGGTTCGCTGCCGGCCAGCCGGACCTCGATGATCGCGTCATCGAGCCGCGTGGTGATCTCGGCCGCGGCGGCGGACAGGACCTCGAGCAAGGTCAGCCGCACGGATGAGTCCAGCGCGTCGGCCAGCATCTCGGCCGTCCGGCTGAACTCTTCGCCGCCGAACCGGGTGACCGAGTCCAGTTCCCGCCGCAACATTTCGGTGTATTCGGTGAGGTCCATGACGTCATCATGACATCATCTATGACGTCAGTCAAGCGTCGTGCGATGTCACTTTGCCGTCATACGACGTCACATGTGACATTATCCCACGCCAGGGCGTGCGTCATCACGACGTCACCAAGGCGGCAAAGTGAGGAGAGACCGTCACCAGGAGGTGCGCTCGGCGGCCACCAGCTCGGCGATCTGGGCCGTGTTCAGCGCGGCGCCCTTGCGCAGGTTGTCGCCGCAGACGAACAGCTCGATCGCGTGCGGATCGTCGAGGGACGCGCGGACCCGGCCGACCCAGGTCGGGTCCGTGCCCACGACGTCGGCCGGGGTGGGGAACTCGGCCTGTTCCGGGTCGTCGGTGAGCACCACGCCCGGCGCGGCGTCCAGCACGCGCTGCGCGCCCTGCCGGGTCACCTCACGCTCGAACTCGGCGTGCACGGCCACCGCGTGCGTGGTCACCACGGGAACCCTGACGCAGGTCGCGTGCACCTTGAGGTGCGGCAGCCCGAGGATCTTCCGCGACTCGTTACGGACCTTCAGCTCCTCCGAGGACCAGCCGTCCGGCTTGACCGACCCGGCCCAGGGCACCACGTTGAGCGCGAGCGGGGCGGGGAACGGGCCGAGATCACCGACCACGGCCCGCAGGTCACCGGCCCGCTGGCCGAGCGTGCGCGACCCTCCGACCTTGTCGGTCTGGGCATAGAGCGTGTCGATTCCCGCCTGCCCGGCACCGGAAGCGGCCTGGTAGGAGGCCACCACCATCTGCCGGAGGCCATAGGCCTGGTGCAGCGCCCCCATCGCCACGATCAGCGACAGCGTGGTGCAGTTCGGGTTGGCGATGATGCCCTTCGGCCGCTTGGCCACCTGCTCCGGGTTGACCTCGGGGACCACCAGCGGCACCTCGGGGTCCATGCGGAACGCGCCGGAGTTGTCCACGACCACCGCGCCGCGCGCCGCCGCGATCGGGCCCCAGTGCGCGGACACCTCGTCCGGCACGTCGAACATGGCCACGTCCACGCCGTCGAAAACCTGGGCGGACAGCGCCTGCACCTCGGTCTGCCTGCCGCGCACCTTGAGCCGGCGCCCGGCCGAGCGCGGCGAGGCCACCAGCCGGATCTCCCCCCACACGTCGTCCCTGGTGGACAGCAGGTCGAGCATCACGGTGCCAACGGCCCCGGTGGCGCCGACCACGGCCAGCGCCGGGCGGCCGGTCACCGGCCCGTCCCCCCGTAGACCACGGCCTCCACCTCGCTGGTATCCAGGTTGAAGGCCCGGTGCGTGGCGGTCACGGCCGCGTCCACCTCGTTCTCGTCCACGACGACCGAGATCCGGATTTCCGAGGTAGAGATCATCTCGATGTTCACCCCTGCCTCCGCGAGGGCCCCGAAGAACGTGGCCGTCACGCCGGGATGCGATCGCATTCCCGCGCCCACCAGTGACACCTTGCCGATCCGGTCGTCGTAGAGCAGGTTCTCGAACCCGGTCTCCTGCTGTACCGAGCGCAGCGCCGCCAGCGCCGCCTCGCCGTCGTCGCGCGGCAGGGTGAACGAGATGTCGGTGAGCCCGGTGGCCGCGGCGGAGATGTTCTGCACGATCATGTCGATGTTGATGCCGGCCGTTGCGATCGCCCGGAAGATCTTCGCGGCCTGCCCTACGATGTCGGGCACGCCCGCGACGGTGACCTTGGCCTCGCTCCGGTCGTGTGCAACACCGGAGATGATCGCCTGCTCCATGCCTGGCCCTTCCATTTCGCGGGGCTCGTCGCTCACCCAGGTCCCGGTCCGGTTGCTGAACGAGGACCGGACATGGATGGGCACGCCGTACCGCCGGGCGTACTCCACACAGCGCAACTGCAGCACCTTCGCGCCCGAGGCCGCCATCTCCAGCATTTCCTCGTACCTGATCGCCGGGATCCGGCGGGCGGTCGGCACGATCCTCGGGTCGGCGGTGAAGATGCCGTCCACATCGGTGTAGATCTCACAGACGTCGGCCTTGAGCGCGGCGGCGAGCGCCACCGCGGTGGTGTCCGAACCGCCCCGGCCGAGCGTGGTGATGTCCTTGCCGTTGGCGGACACGCCCTGGAACCCGGCCACGATCGGGATCGCCCCGTCGGCAAGGGCGCCGCTGATACGCCCGGGGGTGACGTCGATGATCCTGGCCTTGCCGTGCACGTCGTCGGTGATCATGCCTGCCTGGGAACCGGTGAACGAGCGGGCCTTGAGCCCGAGGTTGGCGATGGCCATCGCCAGCAGCGCCATCGAGATGCGCTCGCCGGAGGTCAGCAGCATGTCGAGTTCCCTGGCGGGCGGCAGCGGGCTGACCTGCCGGGCAAGGTCGTGCAGCTCGTCGGTGCTGTCACCCATCGCGGAAACGACCACGACCACCGAGTGGCCTGCCTTCCGGGTGACCACGATCCGCTGGGCCACCCGCTTGATGCCGTCGGCGTCGGCGACCGACGACCCCCCGTACTTCTGCACGACGAGCGCCACCTGAGCGCCGCTCCTCCCGTTGGTGGTCCTGGCGGGCTTGAGTGTACCTACTCAGCCGGGGGTGGCCTCTTCGGCGACGTCGAGCAGGGCGTGCGCAACGATCGCGTGCAGCGCGCGCAGCGCGGCTCCCCCGTGGGTACCCCAGTGGTTGACGTAGGAGTACTGCCACCACCAGAGGGCCTCGAGCGACCTGCCCGCCTCGTAGTGCTGCAGCCCGTGGATCAGGTCGGCGGCCACGGCGGCGAGGTCGTCAGAGAGCCGGAACGCGGTCGGCCTGGTGTCCGCATACGGGTCGAAGAGCTCGCCGTACTCGTCGCAGTCGCTCAGCCGCGCGGCGAGGCCGGCCCGGAGCTGGTCAAGATCGGGATCGGCGCCGACGTCGGGCTCCCAGTTGCCCGGCGGAATCACGTCCTGGCTGGCGCCGAGCTGGGCCCCGGCGAGCAGGATCTGCGACACCTCGAGCAGCAGCAGCGGCACGATCTCATCGCCGCCCTGCCCGTTGGCGAGCGCCCCCACCCCGTCAAGGAAATCCCGCGCCTGGGCGGCGACCCGCTCGGCGAGCGGATGCCAGCCATCCCCGGAGCCGTCCTCGCGCAGCCCCCGGGCCGGTGCGCTAGACATCAAGCAGCCTCCGTCCTTCGAACGCGCGGCCGAGGGTCACCTCATCCGCGTACTCCAGGTCCCCCCCGACCGGGAGCCCGCTGGCCGGCCTTGTCACTCGCAACCCAAGCGGCTTCACCAAACGGGCCAGATAGGTAGCGGTCGCCTCGCCCTCAAGGTTCGGGTCGGTGGCCAGAATCACCTCGGTCACGCCGCCGTCCGCGAGCCGTGCCATGAGTTCCCTGGTCCTCAGGTCCTCAGGGCCGACCCCGTCGATCGGGCTGATCGCGCCGCCGAGGACATGGTAGCGACCGCGGAACTCGCGGATCTTCTCAATGGCAGCCACGTCCTTGGGCTCTTCCACCACGCAGATGACCGACGGGTCGCGGCGCGGATCCCGGCAGATGCGGCATTCTTCTTCCTCGGCCACGTTCCCGCAGATCCGGCAGAACCTGACCCGGTCGGTCACCTCCACAAGCACCGCGGCGAGCCGCCTGACATCCGCCGGGTCCGCGCCGAGCAGGTAGAACGCGATCCGCTGCGCGCCCTTCGGCCCCACCCCCGGCAGCCGTCCAAGCTCGTCGATGAGGTTCTGAACCACTCCCTCGTACACGTCAGTCCCTCATGTCTTCATGGTGCGGGCGGCCCTGGCTCCGCGCCGGGCTCACCAGGCTCGGCCGGCGCGCCGCCGAACAGCCCGGACAGGCCGGGGATCTCGGGCACGCCGGACACGCCGGGCTGGCCGAGCCCCGACGCGAGCGGGCCCATCTTCTCCTGCTGCAACTCGCCAACAGCACGGTAGGCGTTGTTGACCGCCGCGAGCACCAGGTCGGCGACGGTCTGCGCGGTCTCCGCCGGGTCGGCAGGGTCGATGGCCGCCGCGCTGATGGTGAGGTCCACCAGCTCGCCCTGGCCGTTGACGCGGGCCTTGACCAGCCCGCCGCCCGAGGTGCCTTCGACCTCGGCGTCGGCCAGTTCCTGCTGTGCGCTCATGAGATGGTCCTGCATCTGCTGCGCGGCCGCGAGCAACTGCTGCAGGTCCATCCCGCCCTCTGGGTCCACTGTGCCTCACTTGATCGAATCCGCGGCGGTGCGCCGATGCCAGGCCGTGCGAGTGCGGCCGATGCCGGCCGGCACGCCACGGCGTGTGCGCCCCGCTGGTTCGAGCCTACGGCTTTTGGGCCACGGCGGGCACACTGCCTCGCGCGGTGGCGGGGCGCGGTGCGCCCGGGTGGCGCCGCACGGTTGCCGGCCCGGTGGCGTGGGGCGCATGCTGGGCTTTGCCGGGGCTTTACTTTAAGCGCGACATCGGGAGGCGGCATGCGGACTCGGGCACGTCTGACCATGCTGGCGGGAATGACCGTCACGATCGTGGCAGTATCGGGCCTGCCCGCCGGGGCGCGGCCGCTGCCGCACGGGCCCGGCGCGGCCCCGGCTATTTCCGGGCAGTTGTTCGCGGTCAGCGCCGACTCCGCCACCGACGCCTGGGCGGTCGGGAGGTTGCACGTCCAGCAATCACCGGTGGTGCTGCACTGGGACGGCACCTCATGGAGCCCGGTGAACATCCCGGCCACGGTGCGGGAACTTTTCGGAGTAAGCGCTATCTCGCCTGCCAACGCCTGGGCCGTGGGTGGGTCGCCAAGTTCGAGCCCGCCGGTGGTGCTGCACTGGGACGGCAGTAGCTGGACCACGACGCCGGCTCCGGGCGAAGGCGCCGCCGAGGATGTCAGCGCCGGCTCCGCCACCGACGTCTGGGTCGTCGGCACCAGCCCGCTGGACAGGAAAACCCAGGCATGGCACTGGAATGGCGGCGGCTTGGCGCAGGTGCCGACGCCCAGCCCTTACCGCCTCATCAACGAGCTCTCCGGGGTGAGCGCCCGGTCCCGCACGGACGTGTGGGCCGTCGGCAGGGGCAGCACTGGCACCAGGACCCTGGTCGAGCACTGGAACGGCACCTCCTGGAGTCACGTGCTCGCCCCGGCCCCGGGGCGATTCTCCTTCCTGAACGGGGTGACCGCCATCTCCGCGAGCGACGCGTGGGCGGTCGGCGGCTTCAACGGCAACGTCGCCGGGAACCGTGTCCTCACCCTGCACTGGGACGGCACGGCCTGGCATCAGGTGTTCGCGCCCACTCCGGGGCCCGTCGGCGACAGCCTGGAGGCGGTCAGCGCAGCCTCCGCCACCGATGTGTGGGCCGTAGGGGAGTTCAAAACCAGCAATGGCCTGCGGCGGACGGTGAGCGTGCACTGGGACGGCACGTCGTGGCGGAGTGTGCCCACCCCGAATCCCGGAGGCGGCAGCAGCCTGTCCGGGGCCAGCGCCGTGTCCGCCACCGATGTGTGGGCCGTCGGGCATACCAACCCCTTCGGCGGCGGCCAGGTACCGCTGATCTTGCATTGGAACGGCACCGCCTGGACGAGCGTCCAGCCGTGACCGGACGTGTGAGCGGCGATCAGGCGTCCCCGGGCGCGGCCGGGCGGCCCGGGACATCCTGCCCAGCGCGGGGCCCGTGCCCCAGCCAGTACACCATCGCGACCAGCAGGAACAGCACCAGCGGGCTCACCGCGAGCGCGTTGCCAGCCGACGCCGGCGGCGGTGGGCTGATCAGGCTGCACAGGTAGATGACCGCCCCCAGGGCAAACGGGATCGCGAGCAGGGCCAGCATCCTGCGGCTGACCGGTGAGCCGGCCAGCATGGCTATCAGCGCCACCGCGATGACGGCCACCAGCGTGCCCTGGTACAGCAGCCAGTCGCCCCACTGGCCCGCTCCGACGCCGAACAACCGGCCGATGAAGCCCTGCGGGAGCTGAGCCCGTAGCGCCATGCGCCCGGCGAGGCCGAAGGGGCGCGAGAGAGGAGCATGGAACAAAGGCCAGAGCCCACCGTTAATCCCGATGCCGGCCGCCACGGTGGCGGCGGCGAGCAGGACGGTGGGCCGCCACCGCAGGGCCCGCCACCCCCGCGCGGTACCTGGGGTGATGAGCAGGATTAGCGCCTCCAGCCCGTAGGCGTACAGCGTCACGTCCCCGCGCGGGCCGGCCAGCAGGGTGTAGCCGTTGGTCAGCGAGATCCCCAGGAAGGCGAGCGGGACGAACGCGGCCAGGACGGCCGCGGCGCGGCGCCAGCCCAGGAGGACGAGCACGGCCAGCAGGAGCGCGGGCAAGGGGCCCTTCGTAAGCGCGTCCGTTATGTTGCCGGTCAGCGCGACCGAGTACGGGTTGGCCTGGAAGCTGAAAGCGTAAGCACCAGGTTGCCCGTATGCGCCGATGAGGATGTCGGCGGGCGTCCCGAAGCTACGGTGCGCGCCTGCGGACAAGAATTCGGTCAGTTTCAGCAGCAGCATGAGCAGCGGAAGCAAGACGCCGACCTGGGCCAGCGCGTCCGCCCAGGGCTGGCTGTCCGCACCGCGCAGGATCATCCGGATCCGGATCCGCAGCGCGGACCACAGCAGGTCAAGCGATTCGCGGGCGCCCGGACGGCGCTGCTCGGGCCGGGCGGCGGCCATCAGCACGCCAAGGATCTCGTCCTCGTGCCGGCCCCGGTACGACGGTGGGTACCAGCGCAGCAGCCGCCGGTACCTCGCCTCGAGCCCGCCCGCCGCCGTCATGCCAGGTCTCCCATTGCCCGGTGCCGCAGTTCGAGCCGCTTGGCGGCGACGGCCGCGTTCTGCCGCAGCCGCTCGACTTCGGCGGCGAGCCGGTCACCGCCGGGCGGGGTGAGCCGGTAGTAGCGGCGCAACCGGCCGTCCACCACCTCTTCCCTGTCGGCCTCGACGAGGCCCTCCGCCACGACCCGGTCCAGCGCGGCGTACAGGGTGCCCGCCCTGAGCTTGACCCGGCCGCCGGACATGCGCTCGACATCGGTCATGATCCCGTAGCCGTGCTGCGGACCCTGCGCCAGCGCCGTGAGCAGGAGGAACGTTGGTTCCTGCAGCGGCCGCTTGTTCATGGTGACGTTATATACCGTCCATCTGAATATTGCAATCTATATTTGCGCGCTAGTCTCCGGCGAACCGCACCCCCCACGATCACAGATGACAGGTTGCGCGGGCGGCCGCCATGATCGTGGCGTTTGGCTGCTCCAGGTGCCGCAACTTCATGATCTTGGTGTGATCGGCGCCCATCCCAGTGCTTGCTGTGACTTCCGTTATTGGTGTGACTGGCTGCTGGGGCCGCGGGACGGAATTTATTGTGATGGTTGGCGCAGCCATTACATTCTTTTGTCATGGTTGGCGCAACCATGACAAACGGTCCTGGGCACGGCGGCTACGGCTCGTCGATTTCCTCGATGATCGTGCCGCCGAGTTGGCGCTCGATGAGCTCCATGCCGGTCGGGCCGGCCCCGCCGTCAGCAGGCCCCGCGTCGTCCGGCCATTCCTCGTCCGGGTTCGAAACAGCCGGGCCAGCCGGAGAGGAGGCCCTGCCGGCGGACCGGGGCCCGGGTGGGCGCGGCGGGGAGGACGGCCTGCCTGTGGCGGCTCCGCCGGCCCCGGGCCTGCCGCCCGAGCCGCCCTGGCCCTGATGAGCCTGGCCCCTGCCAGGCGGCGTTCCCGCGTTGCCCTGCACGCCGCCAGGCGCTCCTGGCCCGTCGGCAGCGGAGTCGCCCGGCCGGGCCGCCATGCCATCCGGCTGGTCCGTGGCACCGCCTGGTCTGCCCGATCCAGCGGCTCCCGATCCAGCGGCTCCCGATCCAGCGGAGCCCGGCCCGGCCGCCCGGCCCCTGGCACCCGCGCGGGGTGAGGGGTCCGCAGGTGCGGGCCGCGCGCTGTGCGAGCCGGAGGCGGACCCGACGACCGCCCGCACCCGGACGTTCAGCCCGAGCATGGTGGCGAGCACCCCGGTCAGCACCTGGTCATGGCCGCTGGCGGCGAAGCCTTTCGCCTGGCCCTCCTTGGCGAAGGCCACGGTGAGTACGCCGCCCTCCAGCGAGTCCACCGAGGCGTCGCTGAGGAGCATCCAGGCGACCCGGCGCTCGCTTCTCACCGCTCCGAGCACATCCGGCCAGCGCTGACGCAGGGTATCGGCGTCGATGACCCCCGGCCGGGCCGACGCGGCGGTGCGCGCCGGAGTCTCTCGGGCAGCGGTCTCCCGTCCCCCCACCCGGCCCGAGGCCTCCTGCGCCGGAGCCTCGCGCGTCGAGGTGGCCCCACGGACATCGGCCTCCGGAGCCTGCCGTGCCGAGGTGGCCCCACGGACGGCGGCCTCCGGGGCCTCCGGGGCAGCGGTGGTCTCCCGTGCTCCCGAGGTTTCCCGGGCTGTGGAGGCTCTTCCGCCCCGGGGCGCCTCCCGGGCCGGAGCGCCGCCCCGGGCCGGAGCGGCTCCCCGGGCCGGAGCGGCTTCCCGGGCCGGAGCGGCTTCCTGGGCCGACGCGGCCTCCGGATCGGACGCGTCCTCGCGGGCCGTGGCGGCACCGGGCGCGGCGGGTGGGGCGGGATGCCGCTCCGCCGGGGCCGTCGCCGGAGGCGCCGTCGCCGGAGGCGCGGACCGGATGCCCCCAGCAGCTGGCCCGGGCGATATCTCCCCCGAGCCCAGCCCGTCGAGCCGCCGTTCGAGCCGCTCCAGCCGGGCGGCGAGCGCCTTCTCGCCCGTGCTGGCGCCGGGCAGCAGCACCTGCGCGCACATCAGTTCCAGCAGCAGGCGCGGCGAGGTGGTGCCGCGCATCTGGATGAGCCCGTCGCTGAGGATCTCGGCCGCCCGGGCAAGCTCGGCCTGACCGAAATGCCCGGCCTGGCCGGACATCTTCTCCAGCCGGTCGGCGGGCGCGTCCAGCAGCCCGGTCTGCCCGGCACCCGGCACCGCGCCCAGGATGATCAGGTCACGCAACCGGTCCAGCAGGTCGGCGGCGAACCGGCGCGGGTCATGGCCGCCCTGCACCACCCGGTCCACGGTACCGAACACGGCTGCCCCGTCCCCGGCCGCCATCGCGTCCACCATCTCGTCGAGGAGGTTGTCATCGGTGTAGCCGAGCAGGGCCACCGTGCGCTCGTAGGTGAGCCCCTCGGGGCCCGCGCCCGCGAGCAGCTGGTCGAGTACCGACAGCGAGTCGCGTACCGAGCCCGCGCCCGCGCGGACCACGAGCGGCAGCACCGTGGGCTCGTAGCGGACCGACTCCGCGGCCAGGATCTCCTCGAGCAGGCCGCGCAGCACCGACGGGGGAACCAGCCGGAACGGGTAGTGGTGCGTGCGCGACTTGATCGTCGGAATGACCTTCTCCGGCTCTGTGGTCGCGAACACGAACTTCAGGTGCGGCGGCGGCTCCTCCACCAGCTTGAGCAGGGCGTTGAAGCCTCCGCTCGTCACCATGTGGGCTTCGTCGATGATGTAGATCTTGAACCGCCCGGAGACCGGCGCGTAGAACGCCCGCTCGCGCAGGTCCCTGGCGTCGTCCACGCCGCCGTGCGAGGCCGCATCGATTTCGATCACGTCGATGCTGCCGGGCCCGGACGGCGCCAGCGCAACGCACGAGTCGCACACGCCGCACGGGTCCGGAGTGGGTCCCTCGACGCAGTTCAGCGAGCGGGCCAGGATCCGGGCGCTGGAGGTTTTTCCGCAGCCCCGGGGGCCGCTGAACAGGTAGGCGTGGTTAACCCTGCCGTTGCGTAGCGCCTGTCTCAAAGGTTCTGTGACGTGCTCCTGGCCGCGAACCTCAGCGAATGTCGCCGGCCGGTACCGGCGGTAGAGCGCCAGCGCAGCGGGAGCTGGCGGGCTGCCAGGCCCTGCCGGGTTCTTGGGGGCGGTACCGGGCTCGTCGCCTGCCATGATGTGATCCTCGCCAGGACGGGAAGGGACCCCCCGCACACCCGCCAGAGCTCGCGTACCCTTGCTGCCTTCC
>Ga0306925_10001486_pt1 | contig 19308 bp, 17 predicted proteins | sample flu12Cox44000176_FD_203755 | JGI IMG/M metagenome (GOLD analysis project Ga0306925, IMG submission 203755) | Lab enrichment of tropical soil microbial communities from Luquillo Experimental Forest, Puerto Rico - flux8day.12C.oxic.44.000.176 (v2)... | ecosystem: Environmental > Terrestrial >... | reverse complement strand
GTCTTCCGCCGCGTGTGCCTGCGACTCTTCGAGCATTCGAGCGATGTCAGCGTCGGCGAGCCCGTAGGAAGGCTTGACCGCGATCGCTGCCTCGACCCCAGTCGTCTGCTCGCTCGCCGAGACCGACAACAGCCCGTCGGCGTCGACCTGAAAGCTGACGCGGATGCGCGCTGCCCCCGCCGTCATCGGCGGGATTCCGCGCAGCTCGAAGCGGGCGAGCGAACGGCAATCGGCGACTTTCTCACGCTCGCCCTGGACGACGTGGATCGCCATGGCGCTCTGCCCGTCCTTGAAGGTCGTGAACTCCTGCGCGCGAGCGATCGGGATCGTCGCGTTGCGCGGAATGATCTTCTCGGTGAGCCCGCCCATGGTCTCCAGACCGAGCGAGAGCGGGATGACGTCGAGCAGCAGCCAGTCTTCGTCACTCGTCCGGTTGCCGGCAAGCACGTTGGCCTGGATCGCCGCGCCGAGCGCGACGACCTGATCGGGATCGAGATTGTTGAGCGGCGGCGCCTGGAAGAAATCCGCCACCGCCTTTTGGATCTGCGGCATGCGCGTCGCACCTCCGACCATCACTACGCCCTTGATCTCGGCGGGCGTCAGCCTCGCGTCGCGCAGCGCTTTGCGCACCGGGCCGAGGGTCTTGCTGACGAGATTCGCGGTGATCATCGCAAAGGCCGAAGTGCCCAGCGTCGCATCGATGCGCTCGCCGGTCGAAAGCGTGGCAATGATCGGTGCAGCCGAGTGCGAAGTGAGATTCTCTTTCGCCTCGCGTGCCTTCAGCATCAGAAGTCGCGTGTCGGATGGCGAAACCGGTCCGACGCGCGAAGTCTCGATCATCCAGCAGTAGATGCGGTGATCGAAATCGTCTCCGCCAAGCGCTGTGTCGCCAGCCGTGGCGAGCACTTCGAACACACCGCGCGAGAGCCTTAGGATGGAGATGTCGAATGTTCCACCGCCGAGGTCGTATACGGCGTAGGTTCCCTCCGCCGCGTTGTCGAGCCCGTAAGCGATCGCGGCAGCGGTCGGCTCGTTCAGGAGCCGCAGCACGTTCAGTCCCGCGAGGCGCGCGGCGTCCTTGGTGGCCTGCCGCTGCGCATCGTCGAAATAGGCCGGCACGGTGACGACTGCGCCGGCGAGCGTTCCGCCGAGCGTGGCTTCGGCACGCATGCGCAGCGCCTTCAGGATTTCCGCCGAGACTTCCACCGGCGTGCGCCGTCCGGCGCGCGTTTCGAGCTGCACCATGCCGGGAGCGTCGATGAAGCGATACGGATAGCGTCGATCGTCGAGGTCGGTAAGCCCGCGTCCCATGAGCCGCTTCACCGAGACGATAGTGTTCTGCGGATCCGCAACCAGCGCATCCTGAGCGGGATAGCCAACGGCGACGCGATCCGCGCCGTAGTGCACGATCGAGGGCAGCAGCGGCCTTCCTTCGCTATCGGGAAGGACCACGGGTATGCCGTTGCGCACGGTGGCAACGAGGGAATTCGTCGTGCCGAGATCGATGCCGACCGCGAGCTGATGCTTGCGCGGCGCCGGCGGTGTGTCCGGCTCGGTAATCTGCAGCAGAGCCATTTAGTCTTCGATATCCGCGAGTGCGGATTCGATATCCGCGGCGACCTTGGTGAGAAAACGAAGCTCGCGCACGTCCTGTCGCGCGACCTCCAGGGCGTGGTTCTTGTCGAAGTCGTCCGCGAGTTTCGTTTCCAGCGCCGTGATGTCGACACGCGCCTCCCCGAGGAGCGCATCGAGCCTCGCCGCGTCGCCTTCGGCCCGAGCTTCGGCAATCGATTCGCGGCGCTCGAGCTGCGCCTGTAGAAAATCCGGCGAGACCGCCGTGTCCGTCTCGCGCAGCGCATCGATGCCCTGCAGCGAGAGAAGGTATTGCGCGCGGCTCACCGGATCCTTCAGCGCGCGATAGGCTTCGTTGACGCGTGCCGAGGACTGCAGCGCAAGCCGGCGCTCGGCCTCGGTCGCCGATGCATAGCTGCGAAAGGCGGCGTCGAGCTTGTCGCCGTCGAAGCGGAAGCGCCGGGGCAGGCCGAACAGTGTGAAGTAGTCTTGCGAGAAGTCGATCAAACGTTGAACGATTCGCCGCAGCCGCACTCGTCCTTCACGTTCGGGTTGTTGAACTTGAAGCCTTCGTTCAATCCCTCGCGTGTGTAGTCGAGCTCGGTGCCGTCGAGATAAGGCATGCTCTTCGGATCGACGACGACGGTGATGCCATGGCTGTCGAAGCGGTGATCATCGGCACGGATCTCGTCCGCGTACTCGAGCTTGTAAGCGAGCCCCGAGCAGCCGCTCGTGCGCACGGCGACCCTGAGCCCGACGCCCCTGCCGCGCTTCGTTAGCGAGCCGGCGACGTGCTTTGCCGCGTCAGGGGTAAGCGTGATCGCCACTCGCTTTTACTCAGCGGCTGCGGCAGTCGGCTGCGCCGTCGGAGCTTCGGTCTCCGCAGCTTCGACATGCTTCTTGCGGTAGTCGGCCACCGCGGCCTTGATTGCATCCTCGGCGAGGATCGAGCAGTGAATCTTGACCGGCGGCAGCGCCAGCTCCGCGGCGATCTGCGTATTGCGGATCGACATCGCTTCGTCAAGCGTCTTGCCCTTCACCCACTCGGTGACGAGTGACGAGGAAGCAATCGCCGAGCCGCAACCGTAGGTCTTGAACTTCGCGTTCTCGATCCGTCCGTCGGCGCCGACCTTGATCTGCAGCTTCATCACGTCGCCGCAGGCCGGTGCGCCGACCATGCCGGTGCCTACGCCCGACTCGTCCTTGGCGAACGAGCCCACGTTGCGCGGGTTTTCGTAGTGGTCCAGTACCTTGTCGCTATATGCCATGACGTTCCTCTTTAATTCAGTGTGCCGCCCACTGCACGGTGTCGAGGTCAATGCCATCCTGGTGCATCTCCCACAGCGGCGAGAGCTCGCGCAGCTTCGCGATCTTGCGCTTCACCAGATCGACCGTGTAGCCGATCTCTCCCTCGGTCGTGAAGCGCCCGACGGTAAAGCGGATCGAGCTGTGCGCCAGCTCGTCGTTCCTGCCCAGCGCGCGCAGCACGTACGACGGCTCGAGCGAGGCCGAGGTACACGCCGATCCCGACGAGACGGCGACGTCCTTGATCGCCATGATCAGGCTCTCGCCCTCGACGAAATTGAAGCTCACGTTGAGATTGTGAGGAACGCGCCGCTCCATGTCGCCGTTCACATAGACCTCATCGATCTCCGTGAGCCCCGCGTACAGCTTGTCGCGCAGGGCGCGGATGCGCTCGTTGTCGGTCGCCATCTCGAGTCGCGCCAGCCGGAAAGCCTCACCCATGCCGACGATCTGATGGGTCGGTAACGTTCCGGAGCGCATGCCGCGCTCGTGGCCGCCCCCGTGCATCTGCGCCTCGATGCGCACTCGGGGCTTGCGCCGCACGAAGAGCGCGCCCACGCCCTTCGGCCCGTAAGTCTTGTGCGCCGAGAAGCTCATCAGATCGACCTTGAGTGCGGCGAGGTCGACGGGAAGCTTTCCGCTCGCCTGTGCGCTGTCGACATGGAAGATGATTCCGCGGCCGCGGCAGATCTCGCCGATCGCGGGAATGTCCTGGACCACACCGATCTCGTTGTTGACGTACATCACTGAGACGAGAATCGTGTCCGGCCGCAGCGCCGCCTTGAGCACGTCGAGGTCGATCAAACCGTCGGGCTTGACGTCGAGATAAGTCACTTCGAATCCGTCGCGCTCCAGCTCACGCATCGTGTCGAGCGTGGCTTTGTGCTCGGTCTTGACCGTAATGAGATGCTTGCCCTTGTCCTTGTAGAAGCGCGCCGCGCCTTTGAGCGCCAGGTTGATCGACTCGGTCGCGCCCGAGGTCCACACCAGCTCCTTCGGATCGCAATTCACGAGCTTCGCCACTTCCGCGCGCGCCTCCTCGACCGCCTTTTCGGTTTCCCATCCGAAAGAGTGCGAGCGCGAAGCCGGGTTGCCGAAATGCTCGGTCAAATACGGAATCATCTTGGCCGCCACGCGCGGGTCTACCGGCGTAGTTGCCGAGTAATCCAGGTAGATCGGCTTCTTCATCGCCTTCTCGTCACTCATCAAACGATCTCCGCCGGCTCGACCTTGCGCTCGATCGAACGGTGATCCTGCAGGACCGCGACGCGCTCCTTGTCCTGCTGACGCACCAGCTGCTCGAGCGTCACGGAGCGCAAAAACGCAAAAATGTGTGCGTTCAGATTGGCCCAGAGCTCGTGCGTCATGCAGCGTTTGTCATCCTGGCAGTTCTCCTTGCCGCCGCACTGCGTTGCGTCAATCGGCTCGTCGACCGCAACGATGATGTCGGCGACGGAAACCGCGTCCGCCGGACGCGCCAGGTTGTATCCCCCGCCCGGCCCCCGCACGCTGTCCACCAGCCGATGCCGGCGCAGCTTGCCGAAAAGCTGCTCCAGATAGGAGAGCGAAATCTTCTGCCGCTCGGACACCCCTGCCAGGGTGACCGGCCCTTCGCCGCTATGCATGGCGACATCAATCATCGCCGTCACTGCAAACCGTCCTTTGGTCGTCAATCGCATCGTCACATCTCCATACGCGCCGGCCCAAGCGAGCCGACAGTTGGTATTCTATAATTCCCGAGAAAATTAGTCAACTAAAAGCCTGAGTAGTTCACTCAAGCATCTTATTGATCTGCTCGGGGTCGAAGCGCTCCGCAGTGGCCTTGGCGTCGCCGCATTCGACCCCCCGCTCCTGCAGGAGGTCGATCATCGGTCGCTGCGGCGTGGTCGAGCAGCGAGTGCACGGCCTGGACCATGGGGTCGTTCATGTCGGCACTGATGGCGTAGGCCGAGAATCCGATCTTGGCCGCCTGCTTCTCGCGGCGCTTCGCATCCTCGCCACTAACGATCCGGGCGGGAATGCCGACTGCAGTCGCTCCCGCCGGCACGTCCCGGACCACCACGGCGTTGCTGCCGATCTTGGCGCCGTCGCCGACCAGGACCGGGCCGAGGATCTTGGCGCCCGCGCCGATAACCACCTTACGCCCCAGCGTTGGGTGGCGCTTGACGCGCTCCCACTGGACTCCGCCCAAGGTGACCCCATGGTAGAGCGTGCAATCGTCACCAATCTCCGCGGTTTCTCCGATCACCACTCCCATGCCGTGGTCGATGAAGACGCGCCGTCCGATGGTCGCCCCGGGATGAATCTCGATCCCGGTCCACCACCGACTCCAGTTCGAGAGCCAGCGCGCAAGCCATCTGAAATTCCAGCGCCAAAGAGGATTGGCGACCCAGCGATGCCAGGTCAACGCATGCAGCCCCGGATAGCAGGTCAGGACCTCCCAGCGGCTGCGTGCTGCCGGGTCACGGTCGAAGACGACTGAAATGTCCTCGCGGAGTCGGCTGAACATGCTGGTATTCTGCCGTATCCGAGTTTTTTGCTCAACTATTTCGCGGCATCCCCTGATCGACGATGGCGAGACGCCGAAAGACCGCTCAATGCAGCAGCACGGCGGCGACGACCAGGCCTCCGGTCGCCAGCCCGACCAGTACCGAGTAGAAGGCGAAGAGCAGAGAGGAGCGCAGAAGCGCTCCGATCATCGATCCGCCGTACACCGTTCGCAGCGATCGAAACAGATAGATCAGCATCCAGACAATGATGATCGCGCCAAGCCACCATGAAGGCGCGAGCAGCGCGAGCGTGCCGGCGACGAAGAAAAAAGCATGATTGTGAGCCGCAAACACCATGTGCTCGCCGAAAAGGCGCGGCCGATGCGGATAGCGCCGGTAGCGCCCGAGATATGCAAGCTTGAGCAGCAGAGCGAACGCCGGCACCAGGGCGAACATCGCATAAGGGCCGTAGCGAAGCATGCCGTCCACGATCTGGTCCTCTTTCTCACCCGGCGACAGATGCTCGAAGCGCTGCCAGCGTTTCTTCAAGTTGGATGCTCCGGGCAAGTCCTCGGGCAACTGCAGGTTCACGTCGTCGTCGATGTGCAGGCCGGGTTCCTCCGGGGGTGCGCCCTTCGGGCGTGCGGTCTTCGCCGGCGCCTTTGCGGTCTCGCCGGCCTTGGGCGCGGAGTCGAGTCGCGTGGGCTCGCCAGGTTCGACGAAGAAGCGCGACACCGCGAAGAAGATGAGCGTGGCGAACAGATACAGCCGCGCCGGCCGGATGTAGCGCCGGCGTCGCCCCGCGAAGTACTCGCGCGTAAGCCGCCCCGGCCGGAAGAAGAGCGCGACGATCGTTCGCCAGAAGCGTCCGTCGAAGGCAACGTAGCGTCCCGCCGCCTCGCGCGTGAACTCGCGCAGTGTGGGCAGCCGGAGATTGGTTTCCTGGCCGCAGTTCGAACAGAAAGGGCCGGTCACCGGCGCCCTGCAGTTGCGGCAACGCGTTGGCTCGGTTACGGAGGAATCCGTCGCGGCGGCAGGGGCCGGCTCGACGGCGCTCACGGCGCGACGCTCTCCTCGCGCAGAACACCCAGCGCCTCGTGCACGGGGCGATCCGAGAAACTGAAGACCACGCATTCCTCCGCGGCCTCGAGCGCGACCGGAACCCACGACGGCGCAACGAATACGTCGCACGGCGAAAACGCGAACAGTTGATCCCCGACGCGGGCTCGGCCGCGCCCCTCGGCGACGCAATACACCGTGCCGTCGGTCGAACGATAGGGCCGCCCCGCGAATCCGCGCGGCAGAAGCTGCAGAAATGCCGCGATGGTCGGGATCGGATAACCGCCCGTCGCCGGATTCACGTAACGCATCTTGGTGCCGTGACACGGGTCAGGCTCGGACTCGCACGCGAGCTTGGCGAGCGCCTCGCGTGCGCGCGCATACGGATAGCAGAAAATCGGCGAAGTGCGCCCATGCGGAGAATCGAAGTCGAGCGGCAACATGTTAGCCGCGTAGCGCGCGGCCGAAGTGCCCTCGCCGCGTGTCACGGGCTGCTGCGCTTCGGGATAGTTTTCGGCGAACCCCGCGTCGAGAAAGCGCAACAGCGGAATGTCGAGGCCGTCGAGCCACACGACGGGTTCGCCGTCCTCTGGATTACCGTGGTCGTGCCAGGTCCACGACGGCGTGATGATGAAGTCCCCGGGACGCATCGTGGTGCGCTCGCCGTTGACTGCGGTATACGCTCCGCTGCCCTCGACGACGAAACGCAGCGCCGACTGGCTGTGCCGATGCGACGGCGCGACCTCGCCTGGCAGAAGCAGCTGCCATCCCGCATAGAGCGAGGGCGTGATGCACGATTGCCCGCGCATCCCCGGATTCTCCAGCACGAGCACGCGGCGCACCGCTTCTTCGGCAGAGATGATCTCACCCGACTCGGTGACGAAGGGCCGCAGCTCGTCGTAGCGCCATAATGCGGGAACGCAGCGCGGCTCGGGTGTGGGAGGCACCAGCGCGTGCAGCTCCTCCCACAGCGGCGCGAGATTGGCGCGGCCGATGCGCTCGTAGAATGCGCGCCGCCCCGCGTCCTGCTTCCGGCTTGCGTCCATGATCGCGATGTTAACGCCGTCCCCGCTCGCGGTCATGTGCCACGCCCGAGCGGTGGTCGCTGCGCGCATCTGAACGCCCCACGAACTGATCGATCCGCGCCAGTATCCCGCGCAGGATGTTCACCTCCTCGCGCTCGAGACGGGCTCGCGCGAAGAGGCGGCGCAGTCGCGGCAGGAGCCGTTTCGGTCGCTTCGGATCGAGGAAGCGCATCGCGACGAGCGTGCGCTCGCCGTGTGCGAAAAGACGCTCGATCTCGTCCTGCGTGGCTGGTGCGAAGCGGGGCGCGCTCCACACTCGGTCGCCGTGCGCTGCGAGGAAAACTTCGTAAGCCGCGACCTGCACAGCGGCCGCGAGATTGAGCGAAGCGCGTCCCTGGACACCGGGGATCGTGGCGACGATCTGGCATCGTGCCAACTCGGCATTGGACAGACCCGACATTTCGCCGCCGAAGACCAGCGCGACTTCTCCCTCGCCCGCGTAGCGAACGGCCTCGGTTGCGGCGGCGTGCGCGGAGAGCGCCGCCCCCGCGAATTCGCGCGGCCGCGCGGAAAAACCGATAGCAAGCGAGGCGCCCGCGAGCGCCGCGTCGAGCTCCGAATGAACGCTCGCGCTGCTCAGGATTTCAGTGCCGCCCGCCGCGAGCGCTTCAGCGTCTGGATGTGGAAACTGTTTCGGCGCGACCAGCGCCAGGCGCGCGAGCCCCATCGTGTGCATCGCGCGCGCCGCGGCGCCGATATTGCCCGGATGACTCGTCGCGACGAGCACGACGCGAATCCGGTCGAGCGGTGACGGCGCGGGAGTCATGAGCGGGTAGCGCGTAAAATGCGCGGCATGCATCCGATGCTCACCATCGCGGTCAAGGCCGCACGCCGCGCCGGCAACCTCATCAACCGCGGCGCGCGGGACCTCGATCTGCTGACCGTCACCGCGAAAGGGCCGAAGGATTTCGTGAGCGAGATCGATCGCGCGGCCGAGGCCGCGATCGTGCAGACCCTGCACGCCGCGTATCCCGATCACGCGATTCTAGCAGAGGAGGGAACGGCCAAAGGCGCAAACGCGAATGCCGAATACTGCTGGATCATCGATCCGCTCGACGGCACAACCAATTTCCTCCACGGGTTTCCGCAATACTGCGTCTCGATCGCGTTGCAACAGCGAGGTCACATCACGCAAGCGGTCGTCTACGATCCGGTGCGCAATGATCTCTTTACCGCGACGCGCGGACGCGGTGCGTTTCTGAACGATCGCCGTATCCGGGTATCGCGCCGGCAGCACCTGCGCGAAGCGCTGATCGGAACGGGCTTTCCATTTCGCGACGGCAGCAACCTCGAGCCGTACGTGCGGATGATGCGACGCATGATGATCGAGACGGCGGGACTGCGACGCCCGGGCGCGGCGGCGCTCGATCTGGCGTACGTCGCGGCCGGCTGCTACGACGGTTTCTTCGAACTGGGACTCAATCCGTGGGACGTGGCCGCGGGGAGCCTGCTCATTCTGGAAGCCGGCGGCCTGGTGGGCGATTTCGCCGGAGAAGGGGATTATCTTTACGGCGGACAGGTGATCGGCGCCAACCCGCGCATTTTCGCGCAAATGGTGAAGTTGCTTGAGCCCTTCCGAGTCGATCTGAAGGCTGCAATGCCCTCGGAAACGCGGTGATTCCGCCGTGCGAGCACCCTGCGGGGAAGCGGTCCTGCTGGCCTCGTCTTCTCCCCCGAAAGCCGCTCGAAAGCCCGAATTTGCCTGCCAGGCGGGCTGACAATTCCATTGTCATTGTGTAGGATGCCCGGGCTGGCTCGAGTCGTGGCGAGGCGATTCGGCCACCGAGATAATCAGGGAGCCCGTCATGCTGCAACGATGGTTGTCGCTGTTAGGCCTGCCGCTCGCGTTTGCATTGTCTGCATCCGCCGCCGACGCGCAGACCGTGTCGCAGATCAGGCTGATGCTGCATCCCTATGCCGCCGCTCCAGGCGATCTGCCTGCCGATGCGCTTGCCAGGCTGCAGACGCTGGCCGGCACGACGCTATCCATTTCCAGCGCGACTCGGACCGGTGCCCTTGAATTGGCGCTGGCACAACCGGTCAGTGAAGCCGATGCCAACGCGATGCTGCGGCGGTTGCGCGACGATCGCAGCGTGCTGTGGGCCGAGTCCGTCCGACCGAGCGGAGCGCCCGCGGTCGGCGGCGGTTCATCGGTCATCGGCAACAAGCTGATGGTTCGGCTCGTCGGTGATCCGACGCCCGACTGGAGCACGTTGCTTCCGCGCTGGATGGGAATGACCAATACTCCGATGAGCGTCGAGCGGCAACTCGGCAACAATGCGTGGGTGCTGTCGGTACCGCCGGCATCCGAGGACACGCTGGCGCAGCTCGCCGAACAGTTGCAAACGGACTCCGAAGTGCAGTACGCCGATGCGGTCACGCGGGCGCATGCGCTGCTCGTGCCCAATGATCCGTACTATGTGAATCAGTGGGCTCTCTTCGATCCGATCGGCGGCGTCAACGCGCCCAGCGCGTGGGACCTGCAGACCGGAAGCGCGAACGTAACCGTTGCGGTGCTCGACACGGGCAGCACGCAACATCCCGATCTCGCCGGCCGCTTCCTGCCGGGCTACAACTTCATCAGCGATCCGTTCATGGCCAACAACGGCGTTGGCCGCAGCCCGGATGCGAGCGATCCAGGCGACGGGACCAAGGACGGTGATTGCGGCGATGGGGCCCCCGGCGAGCCAAGCTCCTTTCATGGCACGTTCGTGAGCGGAATTATCGGTGCGGATTCCAACAACGGTGTAGGCATCTCCGGGCTCGATTGGAACGCGAAAATCCTCCCGGTACGCGTGCTCGGCAGATGCGGCGGCACCTTCGAGGACATCGTCGACGCGATCATGTGGGCCGCGGGCCTGCCTGTCGCGGGCGTACCGCCCAATCCGCACCCGGCGCGCGTGATCAACATGAGCCTGGGCGGTCCCACCGCTTGTCCCCAGGCCATGCAGGACGCGATCAATGCCGCGCTCACGCAGGGAGTCGTCATTGCCGTGGCCGCCGGAAACGAGAGCTCCGACGCGACGACCTCCGCACCCGCCAATTGCAGCGGCGTGATCACCGTCGGTGCGAGCACCCGTCAAGGCGACATTGCCAGTTACTCGAACTTCGGGCCGCGTGTCGATGTGTCTGCTCCAGGAGGCGATGGCGTGGTGCAGGATTGGATACTGTCCACCGGTAACGATTCGTCCGGTCCCGGCAATCCGATCTATGAATACGCAATCGGCACCAGCGCGGCCGCGCCTCACGTCGCAGCCGCGGCCTCGCTCATGATCGCGCGCAACGCGAATCTGACGCCGGGGCGGATCCAGGATCTCATCACTGGCGCGTCGCGCGACTTCGTCGCGGGAACCGCCTGCGGCAGGACCGGGCAGTGCGGATCCGGGACGCTCGACATAAACCTCGCCCTGGAAAGCACCCTTCCCGGAACCGCGGTGGCGCCGCCGGGGACGGTGCCGGTGATCGAGTACTACAACGCGGCCCGCGACCACTACTTCATGTCGGCAGATGCCGCCGAGCAGGCTTACGTGGACCGCGTGCTGGCGAGCATCTTCCAGCGCACCGGGGAGCTCTTCTACGCCTGGATCGATCCCGTGCTAGCACCGCTCACTGCTCTACCGGTGTGCCGCTTCTACGCCGCCGGGATAATCGCTTCACATTACTTCACAGCGAACGCGGCCGAATGCCAGTTCATCATCGCCAACCAGGGAGCAACCTGGATGCTAGAGAATTCCGCGGCGTTCTACGTGCTACTGCCGGACATCAACGGAAACTGCCAGGCAGGGACGCTGCCGGTCTATAAATTCTTCGACAACCGCGAGGACGCGAATCAGCGCCACACCATCGATCTCTCCGTGCGCCGCGCGATGTTGAACCGCGCCTGGGTGCCGCAGGGATTCGGTCCCAACCACGTGGCGTTCTGTACGCCGATCTCGAGCTGATGCTCTCCTGAGCGGAGCGAGCCTACACGCGGTCGACCCAGCCGTTGACGGTGAAACGCGCGTCGCGGAAAGCTTTCGACGGCACGCCGACCGGCATCACCTCGTGCATCACCGCGGCGTGGAAGAATACGATGCTGTTGTGCCGCGGCTCGACGAGCTGAAATGATTCGGTCGCCGCAAGCTTGCCGTTTCTGATCCTGTCGTCGTAGATGCGCAGCTCGCCGCCGGTGAAGCCCTTCGGCTCGCGGTTGAAGTAGTACACGTAGGTGAGTTGTCGCTTCACCATCTCGTTGCGGTTCGCATCGGTGTGAATCTTGAAGTAGCTGCCGTCGATGCTGGCGGTGAGTTGACACTCGATGTTGCCGACTGTGAATTTCCCGAGCCGCAACTGAGGCATCACTTCCGGCATCACCGCGCTGATCTTGCCGGTCATCATTTTCCAGAGCTCGATGGGAGCCGGGAGAATGAGGGAGTGTCGATAGTGATCTCGGTCATCCGAGACACGCGAAGGGACGAAGCTCGGTTCGTTCGCGAACGTGAGCTCCATCAGCCAGGCGACCTCCGAGCCCGTGAGAAAACCATCGAGCTGAACGACCGGATGCCGCACGAGATCGCCTAATCCCGGCGCCGCGCCCGTTTCCGCTGCAGCAGCAACCGCAGGCGACAGCGTGGGGGAAGCGCCGGTAACCTCCGCGGCGTCCCGCTCGATCAAGACCGCAGGGTCGGTCACTACGCCGACCAGCTGATCGATCGCGAAAGTTAGCGACGCTCGGCCGCCTTCGATTGGGATCTGAAACAGCTGATTGTCGGCGCTGACCACGCCTCGATCAGCGATCGCCCCAAGAATCCGAGCAAGCAGCGGATGGTCCGGAGAGAGGCTGAGCGCAGCAGACTGGCCGCCGGCGAGCAGCAGCTTCAGCTTGATTTCCCGTGCGCCGGGCTGCTGAAAAACGAGCTTCATTGCCGTGAGCCGAGGTTCGAGAGCGCCGTATTATCGCACGCCAGCACTTTGCGCCGGGTTCGACGGTCTATCTGGACGGGCAGGCAGCTCGCGATCCCCGACTCGCGTAGGACGATGTCGGACAACGTCGCTGATCGCGTGGTGACGAGACTACGTGCGCGGCACCCTGGATTCGAATCATGGAGACACAACACCTCGTACAGGATCTCGGTCGCTTCGACGTCAAGCTGTTCACGCTCGGCGGCACGCCGATCACGGTGTGGGACATCGGTTTCATCGTCGTCGCGCTGGTCGCGCTCTTCTGGTTCACAGCCTTTCTCAAGCGCTGGACAGCGCGCCGGCTCGCGGAGCATACGCATCTCGACGAGGCTTCGCAGCAGACGCTCGGCACGCTGGTGCGCTACTTCACGCTGGTCGTCGGCTTCCTGGTCATCATGCAGGCTGCAGGGATCAACCTGACGACCTTTCACGTGCTCGCCGGGGCCATCGGCGTGGGCGTCGGCTTTGGCCTGCAAAACATCGTCTCGAACTTCATCTGCGGGTTGATCGTGATGTTCGAGCGTCCGGTGAAGGTCGGCGATCGCGTCCAGGTGGGCGACGTGGAGGGCAGCGTGATCGAGATCGGCGCCCGCGCCACCACGGTGCTGACGCTGGACAACGTCGCGGCCATCGTGCCGAACCAGAAGCTCATCATCGAAGTCGTGAAGAACTGGCAGCATGGCAGCGGCACCTGGCAGCTGCGCATCGCAGTGCCCGCAAAATACGGCAGCGACCTCGACGCCGTGCGCGACGCGATGCTCGCCGTGGCCGCCGCCAGCCGGGACGTTCTTCATGACCCGCCGCCGGCCGTGCGCCTCGCGACGCTCGCCGGTGGATCGCTCGGCTTCGAGATGCGCCTGCAGACTACGCTCGGCGTCACGGACCATCCCGATCTCGTGAGCGAGCTCAATTTCGCGCTCATGCGCGATCTCGACAAGCGCGGCATTGCGCTGAAGCAGTGAAGTCTTCGCCGCGACCTGAGAACAGCGAAGGAATAATCGGGGCACGGCCAGCGTTACACTAGCGAACGGGCACGCAAGACGCGGGTCCAAGAGGCTAGCGGTCCTTGAGAAGAACAAGCGTGGAAAAGCCGCCCAATCTGTCTGCCGGGCCGAAAATCGTCGCACGGCGCGCTCTTGCACTTGTCGGCGCGATGCTGTTCGCACTTGCCGGGGCCTGCCTCATCGGGCAGCAGGCCTTGCAAGCTCAAACGCCGTCGACGCGGACAGTTTCCGATCCTGCGGTCGTCGCGAAAGGCGCAGCGCTTGCTGCGATCGGGAATTGCGCGAGCTGCCACACGGCCGAAGGAGGCAAGACGCTCGTAGGCGGACGTGCGCTCGATACGCCGTTTGGCACCGTCTACTCGACAAATCTCACGCCCGATCCCGACACCGGCATCGGGCGCTGGTCTGCGCGAGAATTCCGCCGCGCGATGCACCAAGGGATCGGGCGCGACGGCCGCGAGCTCTATCCCGCTTTTCCGTACGATCATTACACGCGGGTCATCGAGGAGGACGCCGACGCGATCTTCGCCTATCTCATGTCGCACGATCCTGTGCGCGCGAAGATTCCGGAGAACCGCATGATCGTGCCGCGTCCGGCCGTCACCTTCTGGAAATCGCTCTACTTCAAGCCCGGCCCATTGCCGCCCGACGCCACACACGACGCGCAATGGAATCGCGGCCGTTATCTCGTCGAGGGTCTCGGTCACTGCGGCGCCTGCCATAAGCCGCGCAACGCACTTGGCGCCGAGGATCCGCAGCGTGCGCTCGCCGGTGGACGCATCGAGGGTTGGAGCGCGCCGGCGCTCAACGCGCAATCGCCGGCGCCGCGTGCGTGGACCGTCGAAAACCTGACGACTTATCTGCGCACCGGCTTCGACATGCAACATGGCGTGGCCGCAGGTGCAATGGCGCCAGTCACACAGAATCTCGCTACCGTGCCGGAAGCCGACGTCCGCGCCATAGCCGTCTACATCGCTTCGCAGATGCGCGGCGCGCGGCCAGCAGAATCTCCAACGGCAAGCTCGAATCCAGCGTCCGAGACCGCGCAGGTCGCCGAAGACGCGGTGCCGGACAGCTTCGGCGCCGCCGCGACCGGAACCGACGGCTCCGCCGTTTACAAGAGCGCCTGTGCGGGTTGCCACGAACGCGCCCAGCGCGGCATTCCGCTTTCGCTCAGCACCACGATCACCGACGCGACTTCCGCCAATCTCGTTCGCATCACCTTCGAAGGGGTGACCCCGCGCGAGGGTCAGGCCGGCGGTATCATGCCCGCATTCGGCGGTGCTCTCACCGATCGGCAAATGACAGCGTTGGCGGAGTACCTTCGCAAGGAGATCGCCCACGCTCCGCCGTGGAGCGATATCGAGCGCGAGATCGCGAAGGCGCGCGACGAGCAGAAAGGGAAGAAACCATCGTGATCACGCTCAAGGTAAACGGCCAGACGCGCAACGTGGACGCGGACCCCGCCACTCCGCTGCTTTACGTCCTGCGCGACCATCTGCAATTGAACGGCGCGAAGTACGGCTGCGGGCTCGGTCAGTGCGGCGCGTGCACGGTGCTTGTCGAGGGCGAGGCCGTCTTCTCCTGCATCACGCCGATTCTCGTCGTCCAGGAGCGCTCGATCCGCACCCTCGAAGGTCTTGGCACGGCCGAGCACCCGGGCGCAGTGCAGCAGGCGTTCATCGACGAGCAAGCGGCTCAGTGCGGCTACTGCATTCCTGGAATGATCGTGCGCACGCAGGCCTTGCTCGAGAAGAATCCTGCACCGACCGACGAAGAGATCCGCAAGGCGCTCAACGCTAGCCTGTGCCGCTGCGGCACGCATATGCGCATCCTGCGCGCGGTACGGCGCGCGGCGCAGAGCTTCAAAGCGGGCAAGGCATGACACCCTCGAGCAAGTTCCAGCCATCGCGCCGCCGCTTTCTCGCGGAGAGCGGCGCGCTCGTCGTCTCCTTCGCGCTCGCGCGCTACGCCGATGCGCAGCCTGCAGCTTCCGCGCCGGGCAGCCTCGCCAAGGCGCCGAATCTCGACAGCTGGATTCGTGTCGATGCCGACGGCGCGATCACCGTGTTCACCGGCAAGGTCGAGTTGGGGCAGGGCTTGAAAACGGCGATCACGCAGATCGCGGCCGAAGAGTTATTCGTGGAGCCGAAGTCGATCCGGCTCGTCACCGCCGACACCGCGCGCACGCCCGACGAAGGTCAGACCGCGGGCAGTAACTCGATGAAGGACAGCGGTACAGCGGTGATGAATGCAGCCGCGCAGGTGCGCGAGATGCTGGTCGGACTCGCAGCGACTCGGTTCGGAGTTGAGCGAAATGCCCTCCTGTTGCAGGACGGTGCGATCCGCACCCGCGACGGCCGCACCGCGACCTATGGTGAACTGGTCGCCAACCAATCGCTGCATGTCGCAGCACAAGCGCAATCCTCCCTGGTCGAGGCAAAGGCGCGCCGCTATATCGGCAAGTCGATGCCTCGCGTGGACATTCCCGCGAAAGTGGTCGGCGGAGCTGCATACGTGCACGACCTGCGGCTGCCGAACATGGTGCACGCACGCGTCGTGCGCCCGCCGAACCGCAGCGCGCGCCTGACGATGATCGACGCGCAGACGATAGAGAAAATGCCCGGCATGGTGAAGGTCGTCCGCAACGGCAGCTTCCTCGCGGTGGTCGCCGAGCGCGAGTTCCAGGCGATCGGTGCGATGCGCGCGGCGAATCGGGCTGCCAAGTGGGACATGCCGCAGGCGCGCGGAGCGACCGACGCGTACGCCGCGCTCGCTGCCGCTCCGCATGAGGACTTCGTGATTCAGGGCGACAAATCGCCGATCACCAAAGCATGGACGCGCCAGGCAACGTTTCGGCGTCCATATCAGATGCACGCGTCGATAGGCCCGTCATGCGCGGTCGCGCTCTACGAGGGGGAGAAGCTCACGGTGTGGACGCACAGCCAGGGCGTCTACCCGCTACGAGGATCGATCGCTGAGATGCTGAAGATGCCGCTCGAGCGCATCCGCTGCGTCCATATGGAAGGCTCGGGATGCTACGGCCACAACGGCGCGGACGACGCGGCCGCCGACGCGGCGTTGATTGCCCTTGCGCTCCCGGGCCGGCCGGTGCGCGTGCAATGGATGCGCGAGCAGGAGCATGCATGGGAACCCTACGGCTCGGCGATGACCACGACCGTGCAGGCCGTGTTGCAAAGCGGCAGCATCACCGACTGGCAATTCGAAGTCACCAGCGGACCGCATTCGACGCGACCCGAAAGGAAAGGCGGCTATCTTGCCGCCGCCTGGTTGCTGCAGGAGCCGATGGCCCCGCCTCCGCCGCAGCCGATTCCGCAACCGGACGGCGGCGGCGACCGCAACTCGATTCCGCTGTACTCGATTCCCAACGTGCGCGTCGTGCATCGTTTCGTGCGCGATCCGACGCTGCGGGTCTCTGCGCTGCGCTCGCTCGGCGCGTACATGAATGTCTTCTCCATCGAGAGCTTCATGGATGAGCTCGCCGCGGCAGCGAACGCCGATCCGGTCGCGTTCCGATTGCGGCATCTCGCGGACACGCGCGCGCAGGACGCGATCAAGCTCGCCGCGGAGCGCTTCGGCTGGAGCGACTTCAAGCGTCGCCCGGGCAAGGGACGCGGCTTTGCGTTCGCGCGCTACAAGAATCATGCCGCGTACGCGGCGATCGCGATGGAAGTCGACGTCGATCGCGACGGCGGCCGTATCGATGTCACGCGCGTCGTGGCGGCGATCGACAGCGGCGACGCGGTCAATCCCGACGGTATCCGCAACCAGACGGAAGGCGGCATCGTACAGTCGCTTAGCTGGACGTTGTACGAGGCAGTGCGCTTCGACGACAAGACGATCGAGAGCCGCGACTGGGCCAGCTATCCGATCATGCGCTTCGCGAGCGTGCCGCGAAGCGTCGAGGTGCACGTCATCGAGCGGCCGGGCACGCCTTTCCTCGGCACCGGCGAAGCGGCTCAGGGTCCGACGAGCGCGGCGCTCGCCAATGCTCTCGCCGATGCGACCGGCGTACGCATACGTGAGATCCCGCTCACGCCCGAGCGCGTGCGAGCGGCGCTCAGCCAGGCATAAGTCGTCGTTACCGATCGGCCTTACCGCCCCTCGAGGAACACAGCATCAGGCCCGGGTCGTAACTGCCGCTTTTCGGTGAGCGCTTTCTGCGCCTTGAGCGCGCGCTCGAGCATGCGTGGCTTTTCCATGCGCTCGGTCCAATTGGCAAACGCGTTTGTGGGTCCGCACCAGCGCAGTTGCTCGACGTCACGGAACAGCGGCGCGTCATTTTTGAGCGTGGCGAGCTTCTTGAAGAGCAGCGCCTGAACGCCGCGCTCGCCGAGAACCGCCTTCGGGAATTTCTCGATCGCGCCGTAACGGTTGAGGAGCTGGACCGCGCTGATCTTGCCGATCCCCGCAATGCCGGGATAGCCATCGGCCGCGTCGCCGACCAGCGCGAGGTAATCGGGAATCAACGCGGGCTCGACGCCGAACTTTTCGCGCACGGCGTTCGCGTCGAGAATTCTCTTCGCTCGGCGATCCACCTGCACGATGCGATCGCCACGTACGCATTGACCCAGATCCTTGTCCGGCGTCCAGATGCAGATCTTCGCGACGCGCCTGTCTTTCGCGGCGATTCGCGCTGCGGAGGCGAGCCCATCGTCGGCTTCCAATTCGACCATCGGCCACACCGCTACGCCCATCGCGGCGAGCGCTTCCTCGAGCGGGTGGAATTGCGCGAACAAGGCCGGCTCGATCCCCTCGCCCGTCTTGTAGCCGTCCCACAGCTCGTTGCGAAACGATTCGATGACGTGATCGGTCGCCACACCGATGTGCGTTGCGCCCTGCTCGAGCATCTGCAGCACCGTCTGCAGAACACCGATCACGCCGCCGAACGGCCGATCCTCGTCGCCCGTGAAGCGGCGCAACCCGTAGAAGTGACGATACAGCTCGAAGGTGCCGTCGATGAGGTGAACGACCATGCGCCATTATGAATGCTCTGCGATTCGGGGTCAGATCCGGCCCATCAGCAGGAGAATGATCCTTCCTCGACAAATGAGAAGATGTCTGCGCTACATGCCGCATTTCGCCTTCGTGAATAGTTCGTGATAAAACAGATTGTTGCGATAGTATTCGGGAGATCGACGATCAAAACCGATGCAACTTTTCACATCAGCGAGCAAATGGTGCAGATAACAATACGATGGGCGTCCAGCCCTCAAGACTGCCCTTGCTGATCGCGTGCATTCGAGTGAAGTCCGGATGATGTCATGCCCCGCAACAGCCTGACTGCCCATTACGGCGCGGTTTTGGCGCGGCTGTTCGAATCGTCACCGCTGCGCAACCGCGCCTACCGCCTCTTCTATTTCGGCTCGGTCGGCACGGCGATCGGTTACACGATGCAGGCAACCATCTCCGCGTGGCTGATGACGACGCTGACGCCGTCGGAATTCATGGTGGCGCTTGTTCAAACCGCCAGCACGGCACCGACGCTCCTGTTCGGCCTGATCGCCGGCGCGCTCGCGGATATCATCGACAGGCGACGTTTGGTTCTTGTCACGCAGATCGGCCTGTTGGCTGCGACCCTTCTCCTTGGCATTGCGACGCTGGTGGGGGTGGTCGGTCCTGCATCGCTGCTAATGCTCACGTTCGTCGTCGGTGCAGCCTTCACGTTCTATCTGCCCGCTCAGCAGGCGAGCATCAACGAGCTGGTGACGCGGGCGGAGCTTCCGCGCGCCGTTGCGCTGAGCGCGGTCGCGTTCAACGTCGCGCGCGCCCTCGGCCCGGCGCTCGCAGGGGCGGTTATTGCGTGGCTGGGCTCCGGCAGCGCCTTGGTCG
>Ga0306925_10001481_pt1 | contig 19323 bp, 18 predicted proteins | sample flu12Cox44000176_FD_203755 | JGI IMG/M metagenome (GOLD analysis project Ga0306925, IMG submission 203755) | Lab enrichment of tropical soil microbial communities from Luquillo Experimental Forest, Puerto Rico - flux8day.12C.oxic.44.000.176 (v2)... | ecosystem: Environmental > Terrestrial >... | reverse complement strand
GTCGAGTTCTACGATCCGCGCGCCGATGATACCGAACCGGCGGTCCAGCGCCTGATTCCGGGGGGTGCTGCCGACGCTGCGGCGCCGCCGCCTTCCTTCGACACGTTGTTGCTGCCCGCGGGCGGAACCACGCTCAAACAGCTCGCCCGCCAGGTCAAGGAAGCCGAGAGAGGCAGCAAGCCGGCGCAGCTGCTCGGCAGCGGGTTGTGGGACGTGCCCGATATCGGCGACGAACCGGCGCTGGTCGGCGGCTGGTTCGCCGCCGCACCGCCCGAAGCGCGGCGGGTCTTCGAGCAGCACTTCCGGGCGGTCTACGGCCGCGATCCGCCGAGGCTGGCCTCGCTCGGCTACGATGCCGCGGCACTCGCCGGAGTATTGTCGCACGGCACCGGCGGCGAGCCGTTCTCGCAACAGGCGATCCTCAATCCGAGCGGATTCACCGGGGTCGATGGGTTGTTCCGTTTTGCGCCGAGCGGACTGGTGAAACGCGGCCTTGCGGTGCTCGCAGTCGAGCCGCAAGGCAATGTCGTCCTCAGTCCGGCGCCGCAGACCTTCCAGGATCTGGGCTACTGAGCCGACCGGCAGGCCTGGCTGCCGGCGCTGAGCTACTACAGTAGTGTCGCTTGCTCGGGGGGATAGGTGATGCGCAGCCCTTCGACCCGCGAAAACGGGGTCAGCGGGTGCATCCGGTAGGTGGCCTCAGATAAAATCTCGATGACCGGCACGCCGCGCACGCTGAGCGCGTCGGCCACCAGCGAACGGTGGCAGCGCCACGGCACTGCTTCGGCGCACATGATCGCGACGCGTTTCTCTCGGCCCATGCGAATGAGGGCCGCGAGGGCGTTCTCGAACTCCTCGGTTTGCATGTAATCGGCGAAGCCGCGAAAACTTTCGTTGCGCCAGCCGGTGTTGGGAGAATCCCTACGAGCGTGCCGCAGGCCTCCCAGTGCTCGCATATGTACGTAGTCGAGATGGAGTGCTTTGAGGCTTTTGGCCAAGGCAGTGTCGCTGAACTGCGGATTGTGTCGCGAGCGGGGGATTGTGCGGATATCGGCCAGCCGTGCGATCGCATAGGCTTGCAGCACAGCTACAAAGCGCTCGATCGGCAAGGTCGAATGCCCGAGCGTGAAAATGGTGCCTTCCGGCCAATGCGCCTCTTGCGGCGGAGGATATTCGCTCATGGCGCCGCTATTTGCGTCCGAGCCGTCTAGCCTGCCGGCAGCAGGGCCTCCGCCTCCCGCCAGAGGCGAAGCACAAGGTCACCCGCGGGCTCGGCCCTCGCCAGCGCCGCTGCCTGGCCTGCCCAGGCCTGCATGCGGTGGACGTCGTGCGACCTGCCGGCCGCATCGCGCATCGCTGCGGTCAACGCCCGCTGCACCGGGTAGGGTGCCGGTGGCGGTGCCTCGGGAGCCGCGGCCGCGCGAACATAGTTGGTTGCGATCGCGCGGCCAAGACGTCCGGATAAGGCGCGTGTCGGCATTGTCGCTTCCGGCTCCAGCTCGGCCAGCGCATCGGCCCAGGCCGGGTTGGTCCGGGCTTCGGGGCAGCGCAGTAGAGCGGTGCCGAGTTGCACCGCGCTGGCGCCCAGGGTCAAGGCTGCAGCGATCCCCCGGGCGTCACCGATCCCGCCGGTGGCGATGACGGGCACCGACAATTTGTCGGCGAGCCGCGGCACCAGAGCGAACAGCCCGACCGATTGACGCTCGGCAGCGGCGCCATCGAATGCGCCACGATGCCCGCCGGCCTCGGCACCCTGCGCGACGATCGCATCGACGCCCGCAGCCTCGGCCGCCCGGGCTTCGGCGAGCGTCGTGGCGCACGCGAACCAAGCGATGCCGCGGGCCTTGATCTCGACGATGAATTTCTCCGGAAATAGCCCCATGATCGACGAGACGACGCGCGGTGCCGCGGCGAGCAGCGCCTCGCATTGCGCGGCAAAGTCGAGCGGCACGGCATCGCCGGCATCGGCCGGTACCGGCGGGCCCCATTTCCCGAGAAACTCGCGCACCGCGCGCTCGCTCTCGAGATCGCGAACCGGCGGCGGGTCGGGGATCCACAAATTGATCTGAAACCCGCCATTGCTCTGGTCCCTGAATTGCCGGACCCAGTCGGCGATCCCGGCGGGCGGTGTCGTCAGCGCTCCGAGCCCGCCCAGTCCACCCGCATTCGCCACCGCACCGGCGAGGCTCGCCGGGCAGGCGCCGGCCATCGGCGCTTGCAGTATCGGGACCCGCAGCCCGAAGCGCTGGCAGAACCGTTGAGCGCGCTCGCGTGCCGCGAGGCTCGTTGAGCTCAAACCGGACCGGACCTCCGCTGGTGTCGCCATCGCGACCTCCGATCACCTTTGTTTCGACTGAAGTCTAACAGTTTCGATGGCCGCTCCGGCTCGCCATGAACTACAGGGTGTTCTCGCGCTCGATCGTCTCGTCGTGGTCGGCGTCGGCTATCTACCGCCTCGCTGGCTTCTCCACTCCCGCCGCGGTCGGCGCGTCGATGACGGTGCCGGAGACCGGCTCGACCCAGACGAGGTGGTCTTGGACCGCCCTGACCCCGGGCACGTTCTCGGCGGCGACGCGCAATGCCACGCGCTCCTTCTCGTCGAGGATGACGCCGTTCAGATCGACGACCCCGTTCTTGACGGTGATCGCCACACCGTCGCGCGGGACCCAGGCGGCCCTCGCCAATTCGGCGAGGATGCGCTCGTGGATCTCCTCGTCGCTCGCCGCGGCCACGGGCGCCTCGGCTAGCGCGCCGGCGAGGCCGCGCAGCAGGTCGGCGCGGCTGAGGATGCCGACCGGCACATCGCCGTCGAGCACCGGCACCCGCTTGATGCGGTGGCGTTCCATCAGCGCCACGATCTCCTCGAGCGGCGTGTCCGGGCTAACGCCGACCGGGTCGCGGGTCATGACCTCGGCGATCCTGCGCCCATGGGTTCGCACATATTCCTCGGCCAGCCGGCCTGGGCCCATCAGGATCTCGAGCCAGCGCGGGCGATGCCGCTCGGTTCCGGTCTCGCCGCGGCGCAGCAAATCGCCCTCGGTCAAAATCCCGACCAGCCGGCCGGTCTCGTCGAGCACCGGCAGACCGCTGATGCGATTGTCGAGCATCAGGCGTATCGCCTCGGCAATCGTCGCCTCCGGCCGGACCGACAGGACGTTGCGGGTCATGACATCGGAGGCGTTCATGCGGGGTCTCCTGCCGGGCCGGTTCGAGCGGCAGCGGCGAGTGCCGCGACACCGGGCAATTCGCGGCCCTCGAGCCACTCGAGAAAGGCGCCGCCGGCCGTCGAGACATAGGAGAGCTCGTCGGTCAGCCCCGCCGCGGCGAGCGCGGCGACCGTGTCGCCGCCGCCGGCGACGCTGAGCAATTTGCCGGCCTGGGTCAGCTCGGCGACCTTTTTCGCCACTGCTGTCGTGCCCCGGTCGAAGGGTGCGGTCTCGAAAGCGCCGAGCGGGCCGTTCCAGACCAGGGTCGGCACTCCTTCGAGTGCCGCTGCGATACCGGCGACCGTTTTCGGGCCGATGTCGAGGATCATCATATCCTGCGGGACCGCGTCGCTCGCGACGATGCGGCTCGCGGTCCCGGGGGCGAGCTCGACCGCGATCACGGCGTCTTCGGGCAGGATCACCCGGCAGTTGCGTTGGCGCGCCAGAGCGAGCAGCTGACGCGCGTTATCGGCCATGTCGCGCTCGGTCAGCGAGCGGCCGACCTCCTTTCCCTCGGCGAACAGCAAGGTGTTGGCCATCGCTCCGCCGATCGCCAGCAGATCCACCTTGCCGATCACAAAACGCAAGAGTTCGAGCTTGGTCGACACCTTGGCGCCGCCGACAAGCGCCATGACCGGCCGCGCCGGATTTTCGAGAGCGGCGTTCAGAGCGGCGAGCTCGGCCTCCATCAGCTTGCCGGCGGCGGCCGGCAGCAACTGGGGCAAGGCCGCGATAGAGGCGTGTGCGCGGTGCGCGGCCGAAAACGCGTCGTCGACATAGACGTCGCCAAGCGTGGCCAGCGCCCGCGCAAAATCTTGCGAGTTCTCCTCTTCCCCCTTGTGGAACCGCAGGTTTTCGAGCAGCGCCACTTGCCCGGGCCGAAGTGCGGCGACGACCCGCTTCGCCTCCGCGCCGATGCAGTCTGCGGCGAAGGCGACCGCGCGCCCGCCGATCGCGTCGCTCAGCGGCTTGACCAGCGGCCGCAGCGAATAAGCCGGATCCGGACGACCACCCGGCCGGCCAAAATGCGACATCACGATTACTTTGGCGCCGTTGCCGATCAGCGCTTCGATCGTCGGCGCGAGCCGCTCGATGCGGGTGGCATCGGTAACGACGCCGTCCCGGACCGGAACGTTCAGATCGGCGCGCAGCAGCACCCGCTTGCCGCGGACATCGATGTCGTCGAGGGTTCGGAATCCCGCCATGGGCTTCGCTCCTGGTATTCACCTCCGGGCTGCCGGCCTCCCCCCGCGGTGACGCGGGAGGTGCTTGGTATTATCTCTGGACAGAGCTCGGTATCCTCACCGATCAACTCCGCGGGAGACCCGATGATCAAGACCATACTCGTTCCGGCGATCGGCAGCGACAGTGACAACAAGGTATTTGCCTCGGCCCTAACTGTTGCACGCGCCTTTACCGCTCACCTCGAATGCCTGCACGTGCGGCCGGACGCGACGGCCACTGCGGTGGCGATGGCCGCGGACGGCAGCGGTGGTGCGATGGTGCACGGTCTGATAGATCGCCTGGAAGAGGAAGCAAGCCAGCGCGAGGATAAGGCGAAGCAGTTGTTCGAGGGGTTTTGTCAGCGCGCCGGGTTGGCGCTCCGGGATTCCCCGTCTGATCCTGAGGCCCCATCGGCGCGGTGGCTCCGGGAAATCGGCGCGGAATCCTACTGGGTCGCCGAGCACGGACGTGCCGCCGACCTGCTGGTCATCGGTCGCCCGGGGGAGGACGAGGGTATTTCTCTGGAGACGATCGAGGCGGCGCTGATCGACAGCGGCCGCCCGCTCTTGATACCGCCCGCGGCAGCCCTGACCGCTGTGCCGGAAACCATCGCCATCGCCTGGAAGGCGACGCCGCAAGCCGCTCGCGCAGTTACCGCGGCGCTGCCCTTTCTGTCGATCGCCAAGCAGATCGTCATCCTGACTGTCGCCGAGGATCAGCGCGCCACCGAAGAAGAGGCGGACCGTCTGATGAGCGGTCTGCGCTGGCACGGCATTCCGGTGTCGGTTCGTCATCTGCAGCCGGGCGCGGAGAGCGGTCCGGACACATTGCTGTCGGCCGCCGCCGAGCACGCCGCGTTGCTGGTCATCGGCGGCTATGGGCGCAGCCGCCTGCGTGAATGGATCTTTGGCGGGTTCACCCTGCATGTGCTGCGCGGCGCCGAAGTGCCGGTGCTGATGGCGCACTGATCGACTTTGGTTCGGATGGCGGATGAGCTGATCGCCACTTCTCTCAACCCGTCCGGGATCGTCGGCGAAGCCGATCTGGAGCGCGAGCTCGCGCTCATCCGCGCTGGTGTGGACGAGAGCCCTGCCGGCGTGTTCGGCCCGGGCTCGATGATGTGGCGGATTGATCGGGAGGCGGCGATATTTCTCGGGGCGGGCCGGGCATTGCTGCTCCAGCTCGCCCACCCCTGGATCGCCGCTGCCATCACCGAGCATTCACAGACACTGGCCGACCCGATCGGCCGGCTTCACCGCACCTTCAATGTCATGTTCACAATGGTGTTCGGCACGACGGAGCAGGCGCTGGCGGCGGCCCGGCGGCTGCACCAGCGCCATGCCGGCATCAGCGGGAGATTAACCGTGGCGCTCGGGCCCTTTGCTGCCGGCTCGCGATACCAAGCCAACGATGCCGCAGCGCTCTCCTGGGTTCACGCCACCTTGATCGACACCGCGCTGATCGCCTATGAGCTCGTTTGCCCGCCGCTCGCCGCCGCAGAACGCGAGCGTTATTGGGGCGAAGCGCGGCTCTTCGCTGCGTTCTTTGGGATCCCTCAGGATACCTTGCCCCATAGCTGGGCGGAATTCAGCGCCGGCAACGCGCGCATGTGGGGAACGGATGTTTTGACCGTCGGCGAGCAGGCACGCAAGATTGCCGGAGCCGTCCTTTCCGGTGCCGGAACCTGGCTGCCGATACCGTCGTGGTATCGCGCCTTGACCGCGCGGCTGTTGCCGACGCGGCTGCGCGAGGAATTCGGACTCCTCTATGGGGGAGCGGATCAAAGCAAGACCGAGCGCTCGCTCGCCGTGATGCGGCGGATGTACCCTCGGCTGCCGAGGCGGTTGCGTCATGTCGGGCCATACCAGGAGGCCTGCGCGCGGCTCGCCGGGGTGATGCGGCCTGGGGTGACGACGCGACTCTCGAACCGCCTGTGGATCGGGCAGAAGTCGATGGCCGGGTGAGGAGCAGGAAATGGCGCAACAAGCGTGGCTGACCTCGGCCGAAGGGGAAGCAAATGTCGTTCGGCTGCCGGCCCGGACGGACCTCGTCGAATGGTATTTCGAGCAAGGCTGGACCGACGGGCTGCCAGTGGTGCCGCCGACCCGGGCGCGGGTCGACGCCGTGGTCGCGGCATTGGGCGGCGATCCCGAGTTTGTCGAGTGCAAGGTCCCGCCGCGGCACGGCAGCCTGACGCGTGAGGTGCTGGCGATCAACATCGTGATGGCCGGCTGCAAGCCCGAATATGCCCCCGTCGTGCGCGCCGCGATGCTGGCGCTGACGACCGGCGCCTTCAACCTGAACGGCGTGCAGGCGACGACGCACATGGCCGCACCGCTGTTGATCGTCAACGGGCCGGTCGCGGCCGCGGTCGGCATGAACGGCGACTGCAATGCGTTCGGCTCGGGCAACCGCGCCAATGCGACGATCGGGCGGGCATTGCGCCTGGTGCTATTGAATGTCGGCGGCGGCTGGCCCGGCGAGCTCGACAAGAGCACCCTGGGGCACCCCGGCAAGTACACCTATTGCGTCGCCGAGAACGAGGCGGCCAGCCCATGGGCGCCCTATCATGTCGAAAAAGGCTTCGACGTGGAGGATTCCACCGTCTTTGTGCTGGCCGCCGAGCCGCCGCACAGCGTGACCAATCATGTCGCCAACGACCCGGAAGGCATTCTCGATAGCATCGCTTCGGCTATGAGCACGATCGCCAACAATAATGCGGTGTCGAGCGGCCATTGTGCGGTGATCATCGGCCCCGAGCATGCCCGCACGATTGCCGGCAAGGGCTGGACCCGGCACGATGTCCGCAATTACCTGGCGATGTACGCCTACAATCTCTTTTCCGAGCTCACTTTCAACGAGCGCTACGGCAAGATCTACAATCGCAATCTGCCAAAATGGTACAAGCGCGAGCCCAAGGCACGCATTCCAATCGTGCCGAGCCCCGACCACATCCATCTCTTTGTCGTCGGCGGTATGGCCGGCCGGTTTTCCGCCTTTATCCCCGGCTGGGGTCACATGTCCTCCCCGGTGCTGCGCAGCATCGAAACCGTCGACCAAAGCGGGGTGCACAAAGCGCCGATCTGTGTCGACGGCACCTGCTATCTGTGAATTACAGGAGGCCGACGAATGACCGGACCCGATGACCTGATCGCCTTCGATCCACGCGGTATCGTCGAGACCGAGCCGCTGGCCCTTGCCGGACGTGTCACGAGCCTCGACGGGCTGCGTCTGGGGGTGCTCGACAACACCAAATGGAACGCCAACCGGCTCTTGCGCAGAACCGTCGCGAAGCTGCGAGAAGATTTCTCCTTCGCCGCCGTCAACTATTATCGCAAGGAGAGCTTCTCCAAGGACGCGGACCCGGCACTGATCGAGACCATCGCCGCCGACAACGACATTGCGCTGACGGCAATCGGCGATTGAGGGTCGTGCACTTCGTGCTGTACGCATGACGGCATCAGACTCGAAGCATTGGGCCGCCCGACCGCGGTTGTCGTCACCATCGAGTTCCTGCACGAGGCCGAGGTTCAGAGGGATGCGCTCGGCATGCACGATCTCGCTCCGGTGGTCATCGACCATCCGCTCAGCACCTTGAGGGAGGCCGAGATCGAGGCGCGCGCCGAGCAGGCGAGCGTTCGGTGCGTCGCCGTATGGCGTGGCCGGGATATGCACCGGTAAAGTTCTCGTGACCGGTGGCGGACACCGCATCGCCGGCTGGACGGGCTTACCCGAAAGTGTTAAACGCCTGCGCCAGCCGCGCGCTACGCGTAATTTATGAGCTGCGGCAAGAAAGGGAGGAGCAGAATGGACGAGATCGAGAACGTCAGTCGTCGCAATTTTTTTAACAAGCTGGGGGTCACGGTCGGCGCCGCCGGGCTCGTCGGGGCAGGTGCGGTCGTAGGTCCGCCAATTTTGAGAGCCGCCGAACCTGCCAAAGGGAAGATCCCCGACACCCCCTTCAGGACGGGCCACCTGACCTTCTTGAGCGGGCCGGCGGCGGTGCTCGGCGAACCTTCGCTTAAGGGTCACACGCTTGCGGCCGAGGAAATCAACGCGCAAGGCGGGTTTCTCGGCAAGCGCAAGATCGAGACGGTCAAAGCCGACGAGGCCGCCGGGACCGATGCAAATGTCAAAGAGCTTCGGCGCATGAAGCTCTCGGAGAATATCGACCTGTTTACCGGCGTCATCTCGAGCGGCAACTCGCCGGCGCTCGGCCCGGTCTGCGAGGAGCTCAACCTGCTGTCGATCTTTACCGACGGCTGCACCGATTTTCTGTTCGACAAGGCCGTGCCGAACCCGAAATACTTGTTCCGCATTACCAATATCCAGTCGGCCGATGGCATCACCGCGGCGATCGGCACGGCGCAAGCGTGGCCGAATGTCCGCAAGATCGCGCATATCCATCCGGACTACAGCTACGGCCGCAATGCCGCCGAGCATTTCACTTTGGCGATCGAAAGGCTGATCCCGGGGACGCACATCGTCTCGGAGAATTGGCCGGCGCTCGGCACCTCGGATTTTACCGCCCATATCACCAAGATTTTGTCGTCAGAGCCGGATCTGCTGTTCTCCTCGGTATGGGGTGGCGACTACGTCGCGTTCTACAAGCAGGCGCTGCGCTATGGCCTGTTCGACAAGATGAAGGTTGCGACCACGTTGGCGCTCGGCACCGCCCCGCATGCGATCGGCAAGGACCATCCCGAAGGCGTTCTCGCCGGCGTCCACGCCAACTATCACTTCACCTACCCGGGCGGCGACCGGTGGCCGCTCAACAAGTCGTTTGTCGAGCGCTATTACAAGCGCTGGAACGAATACCCGAACTTCCAATCGGAAGGCGCCTACACGGCGCTTTATCTGCTGAAGAACGCAATCGAACGCGCCAACAAGCTGACCGGCGGTTGGCCGGAGGACGAGGCGATCATCAGCCAGATCGAAGGTCTCGGGATCGATGCCCCTTCCGGGTACCTGTACATCCGGCCGGACAATCACCAGGGCTACAAAGATACCGTCATCGGGTTCAGCAAGAACCTCCCGGATTATCCGTTTCCGGTGTGGGACCCCGACCGCATTGTCACGATCCCGATCCGCAACATCACCGCACCGCCGGGCTGGCCAAAGCCGGGGACAACCCACAACGAGTCGACAGCGGCAGCGAATTGGCTGAAAACCACCTGGCCGAAGATCGCAACCTGAGCGCAGCTACCCTGACGGTTCCCTCTCCCGTATTGCGGGGCGCATTGCGGGAGAGGGTGCTGCGCGCAGCAAATAGGGTGAGGGCCCGACCGGCGAGTTCCAAAGGGTAGCGGCGGTGTCGATACTGGTTGTCCAGATCCTGAACTCGCTGTTCTATGCCTCGGTTCTGTTTCTGATCGCGGCTGGGCTGAGCCTGATCTTCGGGGTCATGCGCATCGTCAACCTCGCGCATGGCAGCCTCTTTGCGGTCGGCGCTTACATCGCGGCTTGGCTCGTCGGCCGGGCAATCGCAATGGGTCTGCCGGTGGTCTGGCTCCTGCTGCTAATGCCGGTCGCGGCACTCGCGGTGGCGTTGCTCGGCATCGTCATCGAGCCGTTGCTGTTGCGGCCGTTTTATCGCCGCGCCGAGGAATATCAGCTGCTCGTGACCTTTGGCCTGCTGCTGATCCTCGAAGATCTGATGCGGCTGGTCTGGGGCGGGTTGCCTCTCACCGCAGATACCGTCATGGACGCGATACCGAGTGTCCATATCGGTGCGCTGATCTATCCGGGCTACAACATCCTGGTCATCGGGGTAGGTGTCGCTGCCGCCATCCTGCTCTGGGTGGTGATCTATGGGACAAAGTTCGGCGTACTGCTGCGCGCCACCTCGCAGGATCGCCGGATGGCGGCTGCCCTCGGGCTCAATGTCGGGCTCGTCTATGTGGCCGCATTTGCGGTTGGCTGCTTCATGGCCGGCCTCGGCGGCGCGATCGTCGTTCCGAGCCACGCCGCGGTGCTCGGCATGGGGATCGAGGCGCTGATTTTGGCCTTTGTCGTCGTTGTCGTCGGCGGCCTCGGCAGCCTCAAAGGCGCCCTGGTCGGCGCGCTGATCGTCAGCTTTGTCAGAACCGCCGGGATTCAATTCTTTCCCGAGATCGAGCTCGCCGTCCTTTATCTGATCGCTGCCTTTGTGCTGATCATTCGGCCGACCGGATTGTTCGGAACCGCGTGATGAAGGCCGACGCGATCGCCTTGCCGCGTTTTCACGCCCGGCTTTGGCCATACGTCGCGGCCGCCCTCGGCGTCGCGGTATTGATCTCCGTGCCCAATTTTGCCGGCCTCTACCAGACGCAACTGTTGACTTACGGCCTGATCATGGCGATCGGGGCACTCGGCTTCAATCTGCTGCTCGGCTACACGGGGCTATTGTCGTTCGGCCATTCCGCCTATTTCGGGCTCGGCGCCTATACGGTCGCCTTTCTGTTGCAGTGGCTCGGCATCCGTTCGATGGAGCTCTACATTTTGTTGGGGCTGCCGGTCGTGGCGATCGTCTCGGCACTCTTCGGCTATGTCTGTGTTCGCCACACGCGGATCTTTTTTGGCATCCTGACACTGGCGCTGTCGCAGGTGCTGTACAGTCTGGCGTTGAAGTTCTTCTGGGTGTCCGGCGGAACCGACGGGCTGCGCGTCAAGCGCCCGACATTGCTGGCCGGCATGATCGACTTCGCCGGCTCCGGCGGGTTTTCTCGCTTTCTCGTCGCCTATTATTATTATGTCCTGGGGGTATTCATCCTCAGCACCGCGATAATCTGGGTCATCGTCCACTCGCCCTTTGGCAAGGCGCTGCAGGCGATCCGCGACAACGAGACGCGCGCGCGGTTTCTCGGGCTGCGCGTCCGCCGGTTTCGCTGGGCCGCCTTTCTGCTCTCCGGCACGTTCACCGGGCTGGCCGGCATCCTGTGGGCGCCGCTCAACGGGCTGACGACACCGGACGTTTTGTACTGGCCGTTTTCCGGCGAGATCGTGTTCATGACCTTGCTCGGCGGTTTCCGCAACTTCTTCGGTCCGATCGTCGGCGGCGTCGCCTTCACTTTCATCAAGACCTACGCCGTGGCGTCGACCGAGTACTGGCAATTGCTGCTCGGCACGGTTTTGGTGGTGCTGGTTTTATTGCTTCCAACCGGCATCGTCGGGGTGCTGGTGCAGGTGGCGAGGCGGCGGGTGCCAATGGAGCGATCGTAAGATGAGCTTGTTGCGCACCGTCGAGCTGCGTAAGCGATTTGGCGCGCTCAATGCCTGCGACGGGGTCAATTTCACCGTCGAGAAGGGAGAGTTCCTATCGCTCGTCGGTTCGAACGGCGCCGGCAAGACAACGCTCGTCAATCTGATCACCGCCCACCTCCAGCCCGACAGCGGCCAGGTTCTGTTCGAGGAGCGCGATATCACCGGGCTCTCGGTTTCCGAGCGGATCAAGGCGGGGATCGCTCGCAGCTTTCAGCTAGTCAATCTGTTCGACGGGCTCTCGGTGTTCGACAATGTCGCGCTGGCGATCTTCGCGCGTGAAGGCAAGACCGCGAAGATCGCGGCGCTGGCCGCCAATGACGACGATGTCCGCCGCGAGACGCGCGAGGTGTTGGCCGAGTTCGGGCTCGCGGCAAAGAGCGAGCTTATGGCCGGCGAGCTGGCGCAAGGCGAACGCAAGCTTCTCGACGTTGCCGTCGCCTACGCGCTGGGCCCCAAATTGTTGTTCCTCGACGAGCCGACGAGCGGGGTCAGCAGCGCCGAGAAGGCGCAGATCATGGATACTGTGTCCTCGGTCGTGCGTTCCGGGGCGGTCACCGCAGTCGTGATCGAGCACGATATGGATGTCGTCTTCCGCTACTCGGACCGCATCGTGATGATGCATGAAGGCGCTTTTCTCGCCGACGGGCCGCCCGACGCGATCCGCGCCAACGAGGCCGTCGCCAGTATTCTTCTCGGCGCTCCCTCACCGGCGTAACGCGGTGCTGCTCGAGCTCGACAGCATCACCACCTATCGCGGTCCGGCGCAGATCCTGCGCGGCATCTCGCTCACAGTCGACAATGACGAGGTCGTCTGCCTGGTCGGGCGCAACGGCGCCGGCCGCACGACGATCATCGAGAGCATTCTGGGCCTACTGCCGATCCGCTCTGGCACGATCCGCTTTCGCGACACGGACATCACCCGCTTGCCATCGCATAAACGCGCCAAATGCGGTATCGGCTATGCACCGGAGGATTCCGGCATTTTTCCCGAGCTGACGGTGGCCGAGAATTTGATGATCAGCCGGTGGTTGTCTGAAACAGCGGAGGGCGACGAAACCGAAGCGCGCGTCTTTGCCGTCTTTCCCGAAGTCCAGTTGCTGCGCCCGCGGCAGGGCATGAATCTGAGCGGCGGACAAAAGAAAATGGTGGCGATCGCCCGGGCATTGGCGCTCGCACCCTACCTCCTGATCCTCGACGAGGCGTTCGAAGGGTTGGCGCCGGCTGTTGTCAAACGCTTTCGCGACGCCGTGACGATGATCAAGGGCATGGGCGTTTCGATTCTGATCGCCGAGTCCAATTTGGCGAGTGCGGCGGCGATCGCCGACCGGCTTTATGTCGTCGAGCGCGGCGAGATCATGTTTGCCGGCGCACCCGCCGCGGCGATGGCGGACGAGGTGGTTATGCGCACCCTGCGCGGCTGAGAAATGATTCGTCGCAGGTTCCTTGCTGCCCTTGGCGGCGCAGCGCTCGCCGGACCGCATTCCGTCGCGGCGCACCAACCAACGGGGATCCCGCGCATCGGCCTCCTGATGGGGTCCAATCCGAGCGTCGAAGCCGACACGCTCGACGCTTTTCGCGGAGCGCTCGACAAGCTCGGACACATCGATAGCCAAACCATTCAAATTGAGCTGCGCTACGCGATGGGCGAACGCGACCGATTCGCCCCCTTGGCCCGCGAGCTGGTGGCGCTGGAGCCTTCCGTCATTGCCTGCGTCGGCCGGCAGGAGACGACCGCCCTCCAGACAGCCACGCGCACGATCCCTATCGTCTTCATTCAGGTCAACGATCCCGTCGAGCAAGGTTTTGTCGCGTCGCTAGCCCGGCCCGGCGGCAACAGGACCGGGTTCACCCCGATCTCGGCCGAGCTCGATCCGAAACGCTTGCAATTATTGCACGAGATCGCGCCCGCGCTGCCACGCGTGGCCTTTTTGGTCAACCCCAATGTGATGCCGGGTCTCGAGGAGCGGTTCGCCGGCGCGGAAGCGACAGGCAGGAGCCTCGGCATTGCGCTGCAGCGCGTCGACGCCGCCACCCCGGCCGAACTGGCCGCTGGGTTCGCGGCGATCACTGCATCGTCGAGCGAGGCCCTGCTGGTCCAGAACGATCCGATGTTGTCGGGTACCGAACAATCGCGGATTTTGGATTTCGCCGCCGCGCATCGACTGCCGACGGTCTGGGAGAATAAGGGAGGGATCAAGAGCGGCGGCTTGCTCCGCTACGGATACGACCCTATCGAGAACGCGCGGCTCGCAGCCGGGTATGTTGCTAAGATCCTGAAGGGCGCCAAGCCTGCCGATCTGCCGGTCCAGCAGCCGACTCGGTTCGCCCTGGTCATCAATCTTAAGACTGCGAAGGTACTCGGGCCGACGATCCCGCCTACGATCCTCGGCCTCGCCGATGAGGTCATCGAGTGAGTCGATGCGTCGCCATCACTGGGACCGTCGCGGCGACACTGGCCGGAGGTCTGGCGTGGGCCGGCCACGAATTGCCGATTTATCCGTCCTATTATCCGCACGAGATCGACATCCAGACGGTGGCGCCCGAGCAGGCGGTCGACCTGACCGCGCGCGGCCAGATCCACGCCTATGCCGGCGCCGCCCCAACTCCGGCGACTTTGCCGGGTTCGGTGGGCGCCGTCGAATTATTGGGCTCGTTCATCGTCGTCACGGTCAATGCGGGCTCGCCGCACGATCCCTGCGCGATCACCGCAGCGGCGGTCAAAGAGCTGACCCGACATGGCGGGGATTTTGTATTTCATCCTTACCCGGTGACCCCGTTCAACGGCGATTACCTCGACCACGCCGACCTCGCGGCGGCTGCGAAGGAGCTGTGGACCAGCCGCATCAGGGCGACGGCACAGAGCCAAACAGGGCAGGGGGATGTTGCGGTCACCGAGATCGACGCCGGCGCGTTGGAAGCGCAAGCGATGACCCTTGTGAATGGCTGGATCGGTCCGCCGTGGCTGCGCAAGGGCTGGTTTCAGGCCGACCTGCTGCTGGGCGATGCGGCAATCGATCCCGAGGTCAAAGCCCGCGCTTCAGCCGATGTCGAGAGCCTGACGACGGCCGACTTCGAGGATATAGCCGAGCGCATCAATCTCGAACGCGACCTCGTCGGGCTGCTCACCGGCGGCTGCCGGAAGACCGTCGCCGGCTACACCGTCAGACACCAGTATTACAACGACGACTACTCTGCCGGCATCGAGAACATCGAATACGATAGTGTCACCGGGTTTGCCTCGCCGATGTTTCTGCGCACGGCAAAGCTCAAAGATTTTCCTTGGAACGGCTGGCTCCGGCTCGGCACCGCTGCGCGCCCGACCGCCGCCTGGAACCCGGTGGCAGGGCTTACCGACGATTTCGGGCGTCTGATGTGGTCGGCGCTCGGCGACCCGGCCGTGCTGCCGGCGCCCGGCGATTCCGGCTGGACGATCAACCGCATCGCCGATGTCAAGGCGACGCCGACAAAATGAGGCCGCTGCTTGCGGTGCTCGCGCTCGCGCTGCCGCTCGCATCGGCGGCGATCGCGGCGGAGCGGGTCTTCGATCTGACGATCGCGCGCGGCAGGCTGACCGGCGGCCAGGACACGATCCGCGTGCAGCAGGGCGACAATGTCGTGCTGCACTGGCACTCCGACCGGCCGATCCTCCTTCACCTGCACGGCTATGAGATCGAGGCGCGCGTCGCGCCGGGTGCGGTCGCCGAAATGCGCTTCGAAGCGCGCGCGACCGGACGGTTCTCGATCCATCTGCATGCCAGCCAGGCGCGAGCGGAAGCGGTGCTTGGCTATCTCGAAGTCTATCCGCAGTAACGCGCTGCTTCACACCGTCATTCCCGCGGAAGCGGGAATCCAGCGCGGGTGGGTGACAGCGGCTTCCCTGGACCACCGCATTCGCGGGGGTGACTTTGCTCGTCGCGGAGACGGTTGCAGCCGAGCGTTGTTGTTTGGTCTGCTCGCCGCGGCGAGCCTGCTGGCGACCCCCGCGGCAGCACACGGCTTTGGCCAGCGCTACGATCTGCCGCTGCCATTGTCGCTCTATCTATTCGGCGCGGCAGCCGCCGTCGTCGTCTCCTTCATTATCGTCGGGCTGTTTGTCCGTGGCGGCGCAACGCGCAGCGGCCTCGACCGACGTTTCGACCTGAAGCGTTATGCCGTTGGGCAGCTGATCCTGCATCCCGCGATGGGCATGGTCCCGAAGCTCGTTGCGCTCGTCATCTTTGCGGTGACGGTGGCGGCCGGCTTTATCGGCAACCAGGATCCCTATCGCAACCTCGCCCCGACGATGGTCTGGGTCATCTTCTGGGTGGGACTGGCCTATGTCTCGGCCTTCACCGGCAACATCTGGGCGCTCGTCAACCCGTGGGGGACGATATTCGCCGCGGCCGAGCGGCTCTGGAAGCGCGTCGCCAACCGACCGCGCCTCCAATACCCCGAGGCGCTGGGCGTATGGCCCGCCTGCCTGCTGCTGCTCGTCTTCTCGTGGATCGAGCTCGTCTACCCGAGCCCCGCCGTGCCGCGCCAAATCGCCTGGTTGGCAGCCGCCTACAGCGTGCTGACCTGGACCGGTATGACATTGTTCGGCGCCGAGACTTGGCTGCAGCGCGCCGAGGTCTTCACCCTCGTCTTTGGCACCTTCGCCCGCTTCGCCCCGACCGAAATCAGCCGATGCGAGCGGGTCTGCGCATTGCGTCCGTTTGGTGCCGGGCTGCTCGCCCGCGGGCCGGCCTCGCCGTCGATGACGGCCTTTGTGCTGCTGCTGCTGTCGACCGTGCTCTATGACGGGGTGCTCGACACACCCCAATGGGCCGCGGCGGAAGGCGCTGCAGTGGATCTGCTGGGCGGCGGCGAGGGCGCAGCGCTTGTCGTGCGCTCGATCGGTCTCGTCGGCCTCTGGCTATTTTTTCTCGCCGGCTTTGTCGGCGTTGCGGCGGTCATGAGCCGGTTGGCGGGCGGCATCTGCTCGGCCCGCGAAATGGCCCGGCACCTGGCCTTGACCCTGGTGCCGATCGTCATCGGCTATCACCTCGCGCACTACCTGCTGCTGCTGCTCGTTCAGGGGCAGTACCTCGTGCCGCTGATCTCCGACCCGTTCGGCTTTGGCTGGAACCTGTTCGGCACCGCCGGCTATCGGGTCGACATCGCGATCGTCGGCGCGCGCTTTGCCTGGTACACCGCGGTGACCGCGATCCTGCTCGGCCACATCTTCGCCGTCGGTTTGGCGCATCTCGAGGTGATGCGCATGCTTCCCGAGCGCCGCGCGGCATTGCGCGCCGAGGCGCCGCTGACCGCGCTGATGGTCGCTTACACCTGCCTGTCGCTGTCGATCATCGCCGAGCCGATCGTCGAGCGCCGCGCCGCGGACGCGGCTCCGAGCGCGGCACTGGTCATCCCGCCCGACGCGGTGGTCCCCGAGCCAGGTACCGGACGCCTGATGGCGGTCGGGCCCGGCAAAGCGGCGCGGCTCGAGCTAACCTATCGGCTGCTCGGCGGGGCGTTCCACGACGGCACCAAAATGAGCGCCGCCGACCTCCTCTACGCCTACATGTTCGCTTGGCGCTGGAGCGGTCCCGCCGAGGCCTACGACCCTGCCGTCGCCACCGCCATCGCACCACTGCGCCGGGCGCTTCTCGGCCTGCGCCTCGCCGGCACCGACACGACGGCCAAATCCTTTCGCGTCGGCGACTTCAAGGTCACGCGCGAGCTGTTCATCGTCGATGTCTATCTGGCGCTTCCGCCCGACGACCCCGAGCAGGACGCCGCCATTGCACCGCCATGGAGCACCGTGCCCTGGCATGTATTGGCACTAATGGAGGAGGCGGTCCTGCGCGACTGGGCGGCTTTTTCTTCGGGCGAGGCACGGCGCCGCGGCATCGAGTGGCTCGATCTCGCGCGATCGCCGACGCTGAACGCAAAGCTGCTCGGCCTGGTCGAAGAATTCGCCGAGAGCGGCTGGCGGCCCGAGACATTGCGCGGTCTGGTCGGCGCCGAGGAGGCGCGCGCCCGCTGGACGGCGCTCGCCGCCTTCTTCAAAGAGCACGGCCATTTTCTGGTGACCAATGGTCCATACCGGCTCGAGCGCTGGTCGGCGGACAGTGCCTCGCTCGAGGCGTTTCGCGATCTCGGCTACCCGTTGGGTGTCGGCTCCTTCGACGCTTACGCGATCCCGCGGCGCGGCTGGGTCACCGATGTCGCCCGCGATGGCGACCGGATCGAGATCACCGCCGATCTCGAGACGGTGACGAGGTTCGGCCGCAGCTTCCGCCTCGAGCGCCAGCCTGTGCAATCGTTGGCGCCCGACGAATTGAGGCGCGCCGCCCCCGAATGCCGGTATGTCATCTTCGATGGCGATGGGCAGGCGGTTCTCGCGGGCAACGTGCGACCCGGTGAGGATCGGCGTTTCTCGATCGATATCGGCGGCAAGCTGGCAAACGGCCGCTACACGCTCGCCGCCGAGATCACGGTTAATGCCAATGCGATAAACGCGGACATCCGCCGCTACGAATTTGCCGTCCCCCGAGGGCTTGCCAATGCCCGATCCACGGCGGCAAGCAAGATCGCCCATTCGTCCGGGCCGTTCACCGGGAACCGCTGCCAATCGCCGCCACGACGCAGATCGGCGAAGAGCCCGGCCGGATCCTGGTGAAAATGCAGAAAGGCGCGACCTTTGGTGTAGAAGATCCCGAGCCGTTTCTCTAGCAAAGCATTGCGCTTGCGCAGGCTCTCGATCAGCTCGCTGAGCGCCGCTAGGGCATTGGCATCGGCGTGTTTCATGTGGAGGTGTGATGACCTCGAGCTTCGACCGCAGCGGGCACCGTCCTGGCGAGCCCCGTTATTTCGAGGATCTGGCGGTTGGCGAGCGATTTTATATCCCGAGCCGCACTGTGACCGAAGCCCATTTTTCTGCTTTCCAGACAATCTCCGCCGACAATCACCCCATCCATTACGATATCGAATATTGCCGCGAACACGGCCACAAGGGGCCGCTGGCGCACGGTTTCCAGATCCTCGCCTTTACCGCGGCCGGCGCCAGCAGCTTTGCCCATGAGATCGGCGACGCCCTGATCGCCTTTGTCGAGCAATCGTCGAAGTTTCTAAAGCCGGTCCATGCCGGCGATACGCTCTACCCGATGCTGGAGATCGCGGCCTTGACGCCGCAGCGCTCGACCGGGGTTGTGATGCTCGGGGTGAGCGTGCACAACCAGAAGGGTGAGCTCGTCCTGACCGGCGAGCAGAAGATCCTGCTGCGCAAGCGGCCCGTATAAGGATGGAGGGCATTTGACGCTTCGCTGACGGTTGATAGATCGTATTTTACCTAATCGTCTTTCATCAACAGCAACTCAAGATTAACTATCATCGCGTAGTGAATCATTTTTGACGCGGAGGCGACGAGCCGCGGGCCAATTCCTGGTGCAGATCGATTCCCAGGACGATCGCCAAGCCGTCCAGGGTGAGCCGGAGCCTGGTTGTGTTGCAGCATTACGGGGATGCTGAGCTCGTTGTGACCGGTCGCTGCGAGCCTGCTCCGCAATAAGGGCCATAAGAGATGCAGCACAGGAACCGATTACTAAATGGGGCTGTTGCCGGGTTGGCCTTGGCGGTCGCTCTCGCGTTCGCGGGCGATGCGCGCGCCGAGGACTACGGTCCGCTGAAT
>Ga0306925_10001480_pt1 | contig 19325 bp, 16 predicted proteins | sample flu12Cox44000176_FD_203755 | JGI IMG/M metagenome (GOLD analysis project Ga0306925, IMG submission 203755) | Lab enrichment of tropical soil microbial communities from Luquillo Experimental Forest, Puerto Rico - flux8day.12C.oxic.44.000.176 (v2)... | ecosystem: Environmental > Terrestrial >... | reverse complement strand
TGGTGCGTTTGCCAGTAAACGCGCGGCGATCCGGCACCTCTCGCCTGTTGATAAACTTCGTCGATGAGCGCGCGGCCGATGCCTTTGCCACGCGTGCTCTCGTCGGTGAAGAGGTCCTGCAGATAGCAGACCGGCGCGATCGCGGTCGTGCTGCGATGGAACAGATAGTGCGCGAGCCCGACCAATCCTCCGTCGTTCTCCGCGACGAGACCATGGACCGGTTCATCTGCGTCGAAGAAACGCGCCCAGGTCGTGGCCGTGATCTCGCTCGAAAGCGCGGTCGCACCGGAGCGGCCGTAGAAGGCGTTGTAGCCGTCCCACAACGCAAGCCACTGGTCGTAATCCTCAGGGGTCACGAAGCGAATGGTGAGATCGTTGGACATCGGTCTGTTCGGATCAAGAACTGATGGGGCGCCGAAGACAAATCACGCTCTTTTAGAGCAAGATGAATCAGGTGGCTATTGCCCCGAAGAAGGTGCGCTGCCTCGCGGATGTCGCGCTCGCTTTATTCGGCCGCGCGCAGATAATCGCCGAGCCCGATGCCGCGGCGGCGGCGCAAGGAACGGTAGTAATCGGCGCGAGCAGGATCGTCGGTGTGACGGACCAGATCGGTCACCGGCGTGTAGCTCAGCATGCGACCGCCGTCGGGTAGCGCCGTGCAACTGAAACGCAGCACCTGCCCGTCCCTCAGATTGATGTTGATCGGCGTTGAATCGCCGACGCGCATCATCTCGGTCCGCTCGGCGATGAAGGCGCTCAGTTCTTCCTCCGGCAACTCGTAGGCGCCGTTATCGCGGCCGTGATACATCAGGGCGATGAACGGCGGCTTGCTGTCGGCCTTCTCGTCGGAAAGCGCGAAATAATCGCGAAAGGCGCGATTGATGAATTCGGCGCGGGTATCGGAATCCAGAAGCACGATGCCGATGTCGACATGATCGAGCGCCGCCGAGAGCCGCTCGGCCGTGCCGTGATGCCGACGCTCGCAGGCCAGCGTATCCGTCAACCGCTTCCGCAACACGCCGGTGATGGCCGCGGTGCCGGTCGCAGTAACCGCTAGCGTCGAGAGACGGACCACATCGGAGACATCGAAGCCCGGCGTGATGCGATGGTTGAGGAAAAACAGCGCCGACCAGCCAACCGCGATGCCAGCGCTGATCATGCCCGATGCAAGGCCGGAGAGGGAGCCTGCAAACGCCACGATGCAGACGAAGAGCGGCGCGGGATTTGGAACGGCAATGAGGGTGCGGTCGACGATGAGCGCGATCAGTGCCGTCGCCGACGACAGAGCAGGGCCGCTGATGGTGCGCCAGTCAAACTGCATGTCTGTTCCCGTTTGCAGCGAGAATAAGGCAGGCAGCTTTACGGATAGTTGCCTTCGTGGTGGGCTTTGGTTTCGCTAACCCTAATAAAGGGTTTATCGGGTGGGCGTCGCTTTCCGCGCGTCATGGTCGCGGTTGAATGCTCGTGGCGCGCATGCACGTGACGGCAAGCATCTTGCGCCAGCGCCAGATATACCCGTTATCCCCTCAATTTATACCCGCTATCCCACTTCTTCATGCGCCGGCAGCGATGCCGGCCGACTGGTCGGTCACGACATCGGGACGCCAGTCCATTGGTACAAAGCCCGGGATCTGCTCGACGCGCCGGAGCCAGGCGCGGATCGCGGGGAAGGTCAACAGGTCGTAGTCGCATTGATCGGCGACGTGGGTGTAGCCGTAGAGCGCGATGTCGGCGACCGTGAACTGGCCGGCTGCGAAATACTCGCTGGTCTTGAGGTGATTTTCCATCACCTGCAGCGCCGCATAGCCGCGCTCCATCCAGTCCTCCAGCGCGTGGGTCTGCAGGTCGCGACCTCCTCTGACCAGCGCGAGCCAGAAATAGGCGGCACCAATATTCGGTTCCAGGGCGTGCTGTTCGAAGAACATCCATTGCAGCGCTTCGGCGCGCTCGATGCGCGATTCCGGCGCCAGCGGAGTGCCGCCGGCCACATACCAAAGAATCGCATTGGATTCGGCGAGGTAACGTCCCTCGGCGACTTCAAGCAACGGAACCTGTCCGCTCGGATTCTTCGCGAGAAAATCCGGCGTGCGGCTTTCGCCGCGCAGAATGTCGACGTCGATCGCACGATAGGGCGCGTTGAGCAGAGCCAGCGCAAGGCGGACCTTGTAGCTGTTTCCGGAACGCTGCATCGAGTAGAGCTTGTACATTGCGAGATCGTTCGACCGGGTGGACGCGTGGCGCACGCCGAGGACGACATCTTCTCCTCTGGCAACGCGGCTAAACAATGATGCCTGGAGAGAGGCGTTTGCAAGAGCGGGTCGTGGAAAAGTGAAAACCTCTACCGCACTGCAACGACGTGGAAGATCTTTTCACGTCCAGGGTCGACATGTCACGCGTGCGCGATTTTTCCGGCGGAAATTGTAACTTCTTCGCGATCCAGCGCCGCGCGCCGCAGAATCAAACCGTAAAGCGTCAGAAGTGTCAGCAGCGCCAGCGGAATCGCCGTCACCTGCGCAACGCTGCGCGTCAGTAAGGGTGCAAGCCATGTCACGGCCAAAAGGCTGATCTCGTAATCGCGGAATCCGCAGGCGAGCCCGAGCCGCGCAAGATAGGCGATCGCAATTCCGGCGACGACCAGGTCGTAATCGAGCACGTAAGGCGTCGCGAGCAGGCTTGCCACGGAAAGTGCTGCGGCCTTGAGTTCGAATGCGGCATCGCTGCGCCAAAGCCGGGCGAGGCTCGCAGCGAGCGCCAGCGCAAGTGCGAGCTGGATCGTGTAGGCGAGCTGAACGCTGCCGCCCCACATCCGCACGGCTGAGAAGATGGATTGTATTTTCTCCCAACCGGTGTTGCCCTGTTCGAGCACGATGGTTCGCGTGAAGGTCGTGGATTGCGCAAAGGCGTGCCACACGCCTTCGCCCAGGGTGGCGAAGCTGAATGCGAGCAGGCAAGCCGTGGTGATCGCGGCCGCGCCGATCGTGCGCCACCGGGTGCCGGCGACGAGCGCGATCGGAATCAGCACGCCGAACTGCGGCTTGTAGGTGAGAAGACCGATCAGAATGCCGGCAAGGTAGGGTCTTCGATCGAGAACATGCAGGGCGCCGCCGAGCAGCGCCGCGGTGAGAAAGCCGTTCTGGCCGTGGCCGATATTGGTGAAGACGGCCGGAAAGGCGGCCGCGGTCAGGATTGTCTCGGGGCGCGGCAGGATCGCGCGCATCGCTGCGAGGTAGCCGGCAAAACTCGCCGCAAGCCAGATCGACAGGCCCCACGCATAGGGAACACTGGCGACGAGAAAGGCGACGAGAAGGAAAAATGGCGGGTAATGCCAGCCATAGAACGGCACGTCTCGGCCGCCGAAAGCGGCCTTTTCGGCGGCGTGCTGCAGTGGAGGATCGTAGGCTTCCGCGGGGCGGCCCTGCCAGGTCAGAAGGCCCGCGGCATAGACGTTGGAAAAGTCGGTCCCGATCGGTTTGCCGTTGCGATCGACCAGGCCGTCGGCCAACGCGACCCAGCCGGCGATTGCAAGCACGGTGAGGCCGAGCAGAATCAAGCTGTAACTGCGCGCACGCGCACACGTCAGCCAATCGCCGGATCGCAGACCTTGCCAGAAATGAGCCATTTCACCGCTTAAATTTAGGAATGTTGCGCAAATCTAGCGGTCACCCTTTTAACGATCTCTAAAGTTTCGCGCCCAGTGCCCTCTTTCCGAAGTTCGTGAAGCCTTGCGGCAGCCCCTTGCGCGAACTTCGGAAAGCAAAGGGCACTGGCAAATCCATGATTCTAGTGCCGCTTTCCTATTTGAAGTTCTTGGTCGGACTCGCTGCGAGTGGTGCAGGAACTTCAAATAGGCGGCACTAGCCGCCAAGCTTCTTGCGGTGCGGCAAAGCTCGCCTTAGGGTGCCTCATTCCATCAGCAAAGAGTCGTGAAGTCCCCTCGCGAATTCACGACGCCTGCCCCGAAGTGATAGGAGAAAATGATGCCGTTCCTGTCTGCTGCGCTCGACCGTGTGAAGCCGTCCGCGACCATCGCGGTGACGGATAAGGCGCGCGAGCTCAAAGCGGCCGGACGTAACGTCATCGGCCTTGGCGCGGGCGAACCCGATTTCGACACGCCCGCCAACATCAAGCTGGCGGCGATGCACGCCATCGAGGCCGGCAAGACCAAGTACACCGCAGTCGATGGCATTCCGGAGCTGAAGGAGGCGATCATCGCCAAGTTTCAGCGCGAGAACGGCCTGACCTACAAGCCCAACCAGGTGATCGTCGGCACCGGCGGCAAGCAGGTGCTCTACAACGCGCTGATGGCGACGATGAACCCGGGCGACGAGGTCATCATCCCGGCGCCGTACTGGGTCAGCTATCCGGAAATGGTCGCGCTCGCCGGCGGAGAATCGGTGCCCGTCGTGTGTCCGGCGGAGCACGGGTTCAAGCTGCAGCCTGAGGCTTTGGAAAAGGCGATCACGCCAAAGACCAAGTGGATCATTCTCAACTCGCCGTCGAATCCGACCGGCGCGGCCTATACGCGTGCCGAGTTGAAGGCGATCACCGAGGTGCTGGTAAAGCATCCGCAGGTCTGGGTGATGACGGACGACATGTACGAGCACCTCGTCTATGACGACTTCGTGTTCGCAACGCCTGCGCAGGTCGAACCGAAACTGTACGAGCGCACGCTGACCGTGAACGGCGTCTCCAAAGCCTATTGCATGACTGGCTGGCGCATCGGTTACGCCGGCGGCCCGACGTCGCTGGTCAAGGCGATGGCGACGATCCAGTCGCAGTCGACCTCCAACCCGTGCTCGATCGCGCAGTGGGCGGCCGTCGAGGCGCTCAACGGTCCGCAGGATTTCATTCCGGCGAACAACAAGGTTTTCAAGGAACGCCGAGACCTGGTGGTGTCGATGCTCAACCAGGCCAAGGGCATCGATTGTCCGCGGCCGGAGGGCGCCTTCTATGTCTATCCCTCCTGTGCCGGTACCATCGGCAAAGCCTCGCCTTCCGGCAAAATGATCGGCAACGACCAGGATTTCGTCACCGAGCTCCTCGAAAGCGAAGGCGTCGCGGTGGTGCAGGGTTCGGCGTTCGGGCTCGGGCCGGCGTTCCGGATTTCCTACGCCACCAAAACATCCGATCTCGAGGATGCCTGCAAACGCATCCAGCGTTTTTGCGGCAATTTGCGCTAGAACAAGCTGCGCGAAAGCGCCGTTTCGTCCTGCTCGCCGCTGTCGCCATCAACGTGCCGGGTGCATTTGCCGGCGTCCATGCGCAGCAGCCAACGCTCGTGCAGGTCGGCATTCTCGAATGCCGCGGCGGGGCGAGCATCGGCTTCATCGTCGGCTCCGTAACCAATCTCGGTTGCGTACTTCGCATCGATGGCCGGCCGGAGGATCGTTATATCGCCACCATTCGCAAGATCGGCGTCGATCTCGGCATCACCCAGGAGACCGCGCTCGCCTGGGGCGTCTTTGCGCCCGTGAAACTGCTCGGGCCCGGCGATCTCACCGGCAACTACGCCGGCGCGCAGGGAAGTGCGACGCTCGGCGTCGGTGCCGGCGGCAATGTCCTGGTCGGCGGCTCGAACAATTCGATCGCGCTGCAGCCGCTCAGCCTGCAGGGACAAGTCGGGGTGAGCGTCGCGGCCGGGCTGGAAAGTGTCGAACTGCGGCCGGGCCGGTAGGAAAATCCTTCGCCACCGTCGTCGCGAACCGGCAAATTGCGCCTGCGCACCCCGATGAGTGGCTGTGGAAGCGATCCGATGGCCGAACGGCAACCGGATTGCTTCGTGGTTTGCGTGCCTTGCGATGGCGACGAGGTAGAGTTCAGTACCTCGTTCTCATTAAGGATGCACTGCAGCGAGGTTACATGTAATGGGTCGTGACGTTTTTCTCGCTTGCCAAAACCTCGATACGGGACGAGCATCAATTTTGCCGACCCAATCACGGGCCGAGCTCCACACAAGGAGGCGGCGATGGGACAAGACGTCAGAAGTCCCCGCGGTCCACGGTGCATCGCGCTGGTGGGCCCTTTCCAAAGCGGTAAAACCACACTTCTAGAAGCAATATTGGCGCGAACGGGCGCAGTCCCGCGCGCTGGCACGGTTGAGGCGGGAACTTCCGTCGGCGATTCCACTGCCGAGGCGCGTAACCACAAGATGGGCGTCGGGCTCACCGCCGTCACCACCAACTTCATGGGTGACAGTTACACCTTCATCGATTGTCCCGGTTCGGTCGAGTTCTCGCATGATATGCGTGCGGCGCTCCCGGCCGTCGACGCCGCGGTCGTGGTCTGCGAGGCCGACGAACGCAAGCTGCCGCAGCTTCAGATCATCCTGCGCGAGCTCGAAGATCTCGGCGTTCCGCGCTTTCTGTTCCTCAACAAGATCGACCGCGCCAACAAGCGCATCCGCGAGACGCTCGCGACGTTGCAGCCGGCGTCGCGGATTCCGCTGGTGCTGCGACAGATTCCGATCTGGAACGACGAGTTGATCGCAGGCTTCGTCGATCTGGCGCTCGAACGCGCCTTCGTCTACCGCGAGCACAAGGCATCCGAAGTGATCGCGCTGGAGGGCAACGATCTCGACCGCGAGAAGGAAGCCCGCTTCTCGATGCTGGAGAAGCTCGCCGATCACGACGACGCGCTGATGGAGCAATTGCTCGAAGACATCCAGCCGCCGCGTGACGCCGTATTCGATGATCTCGCGCGTGAACTGCGCGAAGGCTTGATCTGTCCGGTGCTGCTCGGCTCCGCCATCCGCGAGAACGGCGTGCTGCGCCTGATGAAGGCGTTGCGGCATGAGTCGCCGGGCGTGACCGAAACCGCCAACCGTCTCGGCGTGCCGGCATCCAAGGATGCGCTGGCCTATGTCTTCAAGACCGTGCATCTGCAGCATGGCGGCAAGCTGTCGTTGACCCGCGTGCTGAGCGGACGGCTGGAGGACGGTGCGACGCTGCACTCCTCGTCGGGCGAAGCGGGCAGGGTGTCCGGAGTTTCGGCGCTGGGTTGCGGCAATGACAACAAGCGGCCCCATGCCGAGGCGGGCGAGACTGTGGCGCTCGGCAAGCTCGACAGCTTCAAGACCGGCGATACGCTGTCGAGCGGCAAGACCGCGCCGAAGGCGCTGGTGAGTGTCGGACCGCTGCCGCCGGTGCTGGCGATGGCGGTTGCCGCCGCCGACCGCAAGGACGACGTCAAGCTCGGCCAGGCCTTGCTGCGGCTTAACGAAGAAGACCCATCGCTGACCATGGTGCAGAACCCGCGCACCCATGATACCGTGCTGTGGGGGCAGGGCGAGATGCATCTGCGCGTCGCGCTGGAACGGCTACGCGACCGCTTCGGCGTCAACGTGAAGTCCCACCCTCCCGCGATCGGCTATCAGGAGACCATCCGCAAATCGATCACCCAGCGCGGCCGGCACAAGAAGCAGTCGGGCGGCCACGGCCAGTTCGGCGACGTGGTGCTGGAGATCAAACCGCTGCCTCGCGGCGGCGGCTTCGAATTTCATGAAAAAGTGGTCGGCGGCGCCGTTCCACGCAACTACATCCCGGCGGTCGAAGAGGGCGTCGTCGATGGATTGACGCGCGGGCCGCTCGGTTTCCCGGTGATCGACGTGCATGTGACGCTGATCGACGGTTCCTATCACAGCGTGGATTCGTCGGATCTCGCCTTCCGCACCGCCGCGCGGGTCGGCGTCACCGAGGCATTGCCGCAGTGCCAGCCCGTGCTGCTCGAGCCGATTCACCTGGTGGAGATCGTCTGTCCCACCGATGCGACCGCCAAGATCAACGCCATCCTTTCGGGACGGCGCGGACAGATTCTCGGCTTCGACACTCGCGAAGGCTGGTCGGGTTGGGATCGCGTGCGCGCGATGATGCCCGAAGCCGAGATCGGCGAGTTGATAGTGGAGTTGCGATCGGCGACCGCCGGTGCCGGCAGTTTCACCCGTCAGTTCGACAGGATGGCGGAGGTGACCGGGCGGGCCGCCGACCAGATCATTGCCGCCCATCGCGTCGCGGCCTAGCTCACCTCCCAAACGGTCCGCTATTCCATTCGCCGTCCTGTGACCCCGCAGGACGGCAAATGTTTTTGGCGGGATATCCTGAGGTTGCCATTTGATGTTTTTTACATCATTTTCATTATTAAAAACATCATTTATGATAGCCAGAATATGGATCGATCGCATGATCACGTCTTTCCAAATGAAGGCGGCGCGGGCATTGCTCGGAATTGACCAGAAGACGCTTGCCGAGATGGCCGGGTTGTCCTTGCCGACCATCCAGCGGATGGAGGGCAGCGTCGGCACCGTGCGCGGCGTAGTCGAATCCTTGACCAAGGTGGTCGAGGCACTGAGCCGGGCCGGCGTCGAACTGATCGGCGAGCATGGACGCAGTGAGGACGGCGGACGCGGCGTGCGGTTGAAGGAACCTGGAAAGCGCTCACCGGCCCCGCCGCATCACCACTGAACAGGGACCCGCGAGATGGCGATCTTGCGGGTGGAACGGGGAGCAGAAGCGAAATGAGCATCGCGAGAAAGCGGGCAGGTCAAGCCCATCAGCCGACCTTCGCCGAACTATATGCGCCCAAGCTCGTCACGGTTCTGCGCGAGGGCTACACCCTTGTCGATTTTCGCGCCGATGCTCTCTCCGGTCTGACGGTAGCGATCGTCGCGCTTCCGCTCTCGATGGCGATCGCGATCGCATCCGGCGTGACGCCCGATCGCGGTCTCTATACCGCCGTCGTCGGCGGCTTCATCGTTTCGCTGCTCGGCGGCAGCCGGTTTCAGATCGGAGGTCCGGCCGGCGCATTCATCGTGCTCGTGGCGTTGACCGCCGAACGTCACGGGGTGGACGGCGTGATTCTCGCGACCGCCATGGCCGGGATGTTTCTGGTGGCCGCCGGTTTTCTGCAGCTTGGCACCTACATCAAATTCATCCCCTATCCGGTCACGGTTGGGTTCACCTCCGGCATCGCCGTCATCATCTTCGCAAGCCAGCTCAAGGATCTCCTTGGCATCACGCTTCCCGGAAAGGAACCGGGCGAATTCATCCCGAAACTGCAGGCACTGGTGGGCGGCCTGCACACGGCCAGCAGTCCGGCGATCGCGATCGCCGCGGTCAGCATCATCATTATCGTCGTGTTGCGCAGGCTGCGGCCACACTGGCCGGGCATTCTGGTCGCGGTCGTTGTCGCGGCCTTCGCGAGCTGGATGTTGTCGCTTCCCGTGGAAACCATCGGCACACGCTTTGGCGGCATTCCCCGGCAATTGCCCTCGCCGGCGTGGCCCTTATTGTCTGTTGCAAAGGCGCAGGCGGTTCTGCCGGATGCAATCGCATTTGCGCTGCTCGGCGCCATCGAATCGTTGTTGTCGGCGGTGGTGGCCGACGGGATGACTGGACGAAGGCATCGGTCGAATTGTGAACTGGTTGCGCAAGGCTTTGCCAATATCGGCTCGGCGCTGTTCGGCGGCATCTGCGTCACCGGCACCATCGCCCGAACCGCGACCAACATCCGCGCCGGTGCGCGCGGCCCGGTCTCCGGCATGCTGCATTCGCTGTTCCTTTTGCTGTTCATGCTGGTCGCGGCTCCGCTCGCCAGCTTCATTCCGCTGGCTGCGCTGGCGGCCGTGCTGGCGGTGGTCGCCTGGAACATGGCGGACAGGCGCGAATTCGCGCTTCTGCTCCGCTCCTCGCGCGGCGATGCCGTGGTGCTGCTGGCGACCTTTCTGCTGACGATCTTTCGCGATCTCACCGAGGGCATCCTGGTCGGCTTTGCGCTTGGCGCGGTGCTTTTCATCAACCGCATGGCGCAAATGACGGGGGTGGAAGAGGACGTGCTGGTGCAGGCCGACCGTGCCGATTTCGGCGACGGCGTGCGCGCGCCCTACGATCCCCGGCTAGCCGCCGACCCGGATGTCCTGGTGTATCGCATCACGGGAGCCTTCTTCTTCGGCGCGGCTTCGTCGGTGGGGACGGTGCTCGACAACATCGCCGACACGCGCAAGGCGTTCGTGGTCGATTTTGCGGCGGTGCCGTTTCTGGACTCCACCGCGGCGAACGCGATGAGCCGGGTTGCAAGCAAGGCCGCGCGTCAGGGCATCCGGCTCTACATCACCGGCGCGTCGGCGCCGGTTCGCCGGGCGTTGCTCACCCACGGCGTCATCCGCCCGCGCGCGATCTACCGCGAAACCATCGCGCGGGCGATGGCCGACATCAAGGGGGAGCAAAACGCGCCTCCGGCGGCGCCCGGTGCTCTCGCGGCCACCTGAACTTCTCCGGGGTCTCGGCATTGACAAAGGCGACTTGCCCGATTTGAACAAGGATGGCGTCCGACGCGTGCGGCCGCCGCAACAGGAATTGGTGATGGCGGCCTCAACGAGACCTCGGGCGGCATGCCTGATCGGTTGGCCGGCGGCGCATTCGCGCTCGCCGCTGATCCACCATTACTGGCTGCGAACGCTTTCCATCGAGGGCGGTTACAACATCGAGGCGGTTCCGCCGGAGGGCTTTGCCGAATTCGTGCTGCGACTGTCGGCGCACGGCTTCATCGGTGCCAACGTCACCATCCCGCACAAGGAACGCGCGCTTGCGTTGACGGTGCCGGACGAGCGGGCGCGCGCGGTCGGCGCTGCCAATACGTTGTGGTACGAAGGAAGGGAGTTGCGCTCGACCAACACCGACATCGAAGGCTTCATCAACAATCTCGACGCGGCCGCGAAAGGCTGGGATGCAATCGAGGACGCCCTGGTGCTGGGCGCCGGGGGCTCCTCGCGCGCGGTGGTGTTCGGACTGGTCGAGCGCGGCATCAAGCGCGTGCATGTCGCGAACCGGACCTTTGAACGGGCGCAGGCGCTTGCCGATCAATTCGGTGACAGCGTACATCCCGTTGCCTGGGACAAGGCCAGTGAGGTGCTGCCGCAGGCCGGATTGCTCGTCAACTCCACTTCGCTCGGCATGCACGGCCAAGGCCCACTCGAACTTGACATCGACACGCTCCCATCGCACGCGATCGTCGCCGACCTCGTTTACGTGCCGCTGGAAACGCCGTTGCTGGCGGCGGCGCGCGGGCGTGGCCTGAAGACCGCCGACGGGCTCGGCATGCTCTTGCACCAGGCGGTGCGTGGATTCGAACTGTGGTTCGGCCGCCGTCCCGAAGTCACGCCCGAGCTTCGCGCGCTGGTCGAGGCCGATCTCAGGCATGTCTGATCGGGAAGGGGCTTCGGCCCTGAAGGTGGGTCAAACCCGGTGACCAGATTCCCTGTTTGCTCGCGCGCTTGTGAGCGGGAGTGTCATGGAAGCTTTTGCGTCCGTGGTTAAGCTGCGCGCAGGGAGATCAATACATGCCAATTCAACCTTCCACTCTCACTCGTCCGCTCGTTGCTGTTGCAATGGTGGTTGCATCATCCCTGCTCGCGGTTGCCCAGCAGCCGCCGACGCCGACGCGGGTGCGCGGCACGATCGAGAAGGTCGAGGGCGATATGCTGTCGGTCAAATCGCGCAGCGGCGAAGACGTCAAATTGCAGATGACCGGCGATATGCGGGTGGTGGGAATCGTCAAGATCTCGCTCGCCGACATCAAACTCGGTTCATTCATCGGCACCACCACGGTGCCTGGACCGGACGGCCGGCAGAACGCGGTCGAGGTTCACGTGTTTCCGGAAGACATGCGCGGCACCGGCGAGGGAACGCGGCCTTATGATCTGCGCCCGAACTCGACCATGACCAATGCGACGGTTGCCGAGACGGTCGCCGGCAACGACGGCCAGAACCTGCTGATCAAGTACAAGGATGGCGAAAAGAAAGTCGTCGTCGGTCCCGATACCCCGGTCGTGACCTATGTTCCCGCCGACCGGTCCGAGCTGAAACCGGGCGCCAGGATCATCGCTTTCGTCAAGCAACTGAAGGACGGCTCGTTCGAAACCAACCGCATCAGCGTCGGCCGCGACGGCCTGACGCCGCCGATGTAGGCGCTTTTCGGAATAACCCCGTCATTTTGGGGTATTCGCTTAAGTCTCGCTGCCTAACCAAAAACTTTAGAGGGAAACACCATGCCCAAAATCTCCTCGTGGATACCCCGCGCGCTTCTCGCTTCGCTCGCGGTGATGTCGGTGCTCGCTCAACCTGCGCAGGCCCAGCAGCCGCCAACGGTTCGCATCCGCGGCACGATCGAAAGTGTTGATGGTCCTGTGCTGATGATCAAGTCGCGCGAAGGCACCGATCTGAAGGTGAAAATGACGGACGACCTCAAGGTGATCGGAATTGCCAAGACTTCGCTGTCAGACATCAAGCCGGGCAGCTACATCGGTGTGTCGGCGATGCCGCAACCCGACGGCAGCCAGAAGGCGTTCGCAATCCATATTTTCCCGGAAGCCATGCGCGGCGCCGCTGAAGGCCATCGGCCGTGGGATCAGCGTCCGAACTCCACCATGACCAACGCCACAGTCGCCGAAACCGTTGCCAGCGTGGATGGCCAGGTCATTCAGGTCAAATACAAGGACGGCGAGAAGAAGGTCGTGGTGCCGCCGGATGCGGCGATCGTCGCTTTCGCCGACGGTGAAAAATCCGAAATCAAGCCGGGCGCCAAGATCATCATCTTCGGCGCGATGAAGAAGGATGACGGATCGCTGGAGACCAACCGCATCGGCGTCGGCCGCGACGGCATTGCGCCGCCGATGTGAGATCAGTTTCGTCATTGCGAGCCAACGGGTCCGTGCAAAGCGCGGCCCGATGACAGACTCAGCGAAGCAATCCAGTTTTCACGCACATTAATCTGGATTGCTTCGTCGCTTGCGCTCCTCGCAATGACGACAACCCTGTAGTCGTCTCTAGATCGCCAGCACGTGATCGTCGATCTCGGCAATCGTGTTGACCCCGCACAGGCCCATCGTGGTTGCGAGTTCGTTGCGGATGATATCGATCGCCTTCTCGACTCCCGGACCGCCGAAAGCGCCAAGGCCGTGAATATAGGCGCGACCGATCATGCAGGATTTGGCGCCGAGCGCCAGCGCGCGCATCACGTCCTGACCGGAGCGGATGCCACCGTCGAACATGATTTCCATCTTGTCGCCGATGGAGTCGACAATCTCGGGCAAGGCCTCGATCGTGGAAGGCGCGCCATCGAGCTGGCGGCCGCCATGGTTGGAGACGACGAGCGCCTGTGCGCCGCTCTTTGCCGCCTCGTTGGCGTCCTCGAAGTCGAGAATGCCCTTGAGCACCAGCTTGCCCGGCCAGATGCTGCGGATCCAGTCGACATCCTTCCAGTTCAGCGTAGTGTCGAACTGCGTTGCGATCCACGCCCCTAACGAGGTGATGTCGTCGGTGCCCTTGAGGTGACCCATAAGATTGCCGAAGGTGCGGCGCTTGCCGCGCAACACGCCCGCCACCCAGGCCGGCTTGGTGGCGAAATCGAACAGCTTCGACAGCGACCATTCCGGCGGCACCGTCATGCCGTTCTTGATGTCGGCATGGCGCTGCCCGATCACCTGCAGATCGACGGTCAGCACCAGCGCGCTGCATTTGGCCGCGATCGCACGCTCGATCAGCGCCTTGATGAAACCGCGGTCCTTCATGACGTACAGCTGGAACCAGAACGGCTTGGCAACATTGGCGGCGACATCCTCGATCGAGCAGATCGACATCGTGCTCAAGGTGTACGGAATGCCGGCGGCTTGCGCGGCGCGGCAGGCGTGGATTTCGCCGTCGCCATATTGCATGCCGGTGAGACCGACCGGTGCCAGGATCAGAGGTAGCGAGGCAGGCTCGCCGAGAATGGTAGTCGAAAGGTCGCGCCTGGACACATCGACTAGGATGCGCTGGCGGAATTTGATCTTCGCAAGATCGTCGCGGTTGGCGCGCAGCGTCTCCTCGGCATAGGAGCCGCGGTCCGCGTAGTCGAAAAATGCCTTCGGCACTTTTCGCATGTGACGCTGGCGCAGGTCCTCGATACAGGTGATGTGTTTCATGGACGTTCCCGGCCCTTCTTGTATTTGCTCGTTTACCCGCTCATCTACCATGCTTGGGTCCCTCGCAAAATCGCGCAAGAGGGAAAGCAAGGGAGCTTCGCATGACCCGATCGCGCGCCAAGTCTACTGATCCCAAGTCTGCTGATCCCAAGTCTGCTGATCGCAGCTCTGCCGATGCCAAAAATCCGGAAAAGCGCCTGCTCGATGAGGCCTTGGAGGAGGGGCTGGAGGAAACTTTTCCCGGCTCGGATCCGGTCAACGTCACCCAGCCACCGCCCTCGAAGGACGACCGCCACGTCAAGCGCAAGGAATAGTGGACGCGCCAATCCGCGGCGGGAACCTAATATTCCTTTTTCGATCAATTACTTGAGCAAGGAGGTGGCCTGTTAACCCGAAATGATTAATCATATTTTTTGAAGTCATTTTGATGCCAAAGGCATTATAACCGCCTCAACATTAGGATGGGCTGGCGTTGGGGGCTTTTCGCCAGGTCATCGAGAGGCTAGTGGAGTGGATTCTGAAATTCGCTAAAATGCTGATCGCGAGCTCGAGAAGCGAGTTTTCAAATCCAAAACTCCAGTAGAAGACCTATGCTTGCCGGTGGTCCTTTGATTCCAACATTCGCAAGACTGCGCGCCAAGATGTGGTGCGAGCGCAGGAATCGACCCACTGGGACGATGCCGGGGGATATATGAGCCGCAAATATTTCGGTACGGACGGCATTCGGGGCCTTGCCAACGGTCTGATCACGCCGGAGCTCGCGCTCAAGGTCGGACAAGCGGCCGGATTGGTGTTTCAGCGCGGCGACCATCGCCACCGTGTCGTCATCGGCAAGGATACGCGGCTTTCCGGCTACATGATCGAATACGCGATGGTGGCCGGTTTCACCTCGGTCGGCATGGACGTGCTGCTGCTCGGCCCGATGCCGACGCCGGCGGTTGCGATGCTGACCAAATCGATGCGCGCCGATCTCGGCGTGATGATTTCGGCCTCCCACAATCTTTTCGAAGACAATGGCATCAAGCTGTTCGGCCCCGAGGGCTTCAAACTCTCCGACGATGTCGAACGACAGATCGAGTTGTTGATGGGTGAGTCCCTCGACCGACGTCTGGCACAGAGCGCCAGCCTTGGGCGCGCGCGCCGCATCGACGGCGTCCACGACCGTTATATTGAGTTCGCCAAGCGGACGCTGCCGCGTTCGCTCAGCCTCGAGGGCCTGCGCGTCGTAGTCGATTGCGCCAATGGTGCCGCCTACAAGGTCGTGCCGGAAGCGCTGTGGGAGTTGGGTGCCGACGTCATTTCCATCGGCGTCGATCCCGATGGCTTCAACATCAACAAGGAGTGCGGCTCGACCTCGCCCGAGGCCTTGAGCCGCAAGGTGCGCGAGATGCGCGCCGACATCGGCATCGCGCTCGACGGCGACGCCGATCGGGTTATCCTCGCCGACGAACGCGGACATCTGGTCGATGGCGACCAGTTGCTCGCGGTGATCGCGCAGAGCTGGAAGGAGGACGGCCGGCTTGCCAAGCCCTGCATCGTCGCCACCGTGATGTCGAATCTCGGTCTGGAGCGTTTCCTCGAGCGTCAGGGCATTGAACTCGTCCGCACGCCGGTCGGGGACCGCTATGTGCTGGAACGAATGCTGAGCGATGGTTACAATCTCGGCGGCGAACCCTCCGGTCACATCATTCTGTCCGATTATACGACCACGGGCGACGGCTTCGTCGCGGCACTCCAGGTGCTCGCGGTGGTGCAGAAGTTGCGCCGCCCGGTTTCCGAGGTCTGCCGCCGCTTCGATCCGCTGCCGCAGATCCTGAAAAATGTGCGCTATCGCAGTGGCAAGCCGCTCGACGACGCCGAAGTCAAATCGGCGATCGACGCCGGCGAAAAACAACTCAATGGCCAGGGGCGCCTATTGGTCCGTTCCTCCGGCACAGAACCCGTGATCCGCGTGATGGGGGAGGGCGACGATCGCCTCCTCGTCGAGGAAGTCGTCGACAAAATCGTGTTCGCGCTTGGTCGGGCCGCAGCCTGAGACCTGCGGGAAGGCATCGACGAGGCAGATTCTCGCTGCAATCGGTAGATTGCCGGGTCAAGCCGGGCAAGACATTCACTGCCTCGATTTTACCGATGCATCGCAGCCATTTTCTAATGGTGGTGGTCGGCAACAGGCCGTCAGCGTAGGTAGGGCGGACAGATTCGCACTGATCCCGCCGGAATGATTCCTTGAACAAGCCCGTTTCCTCTTTCGAACCGGCGCAGGCTGCGCCGCTTAAGGTCGCGGTCGGAAAAGGCCTGACCGCGAGCGCTGCAGGGCCGGCCTACCTCGTGCTGGCCGGAATCAGCTTCTCGCATTTTCTCAACGACACCATGCAGTCGCTGATCGCATCGGTGTATCCGATCCTCAAAGAGAATTATGCGCTCGACTTCGCCCAGATCGGATTGATCACGCTGGCGTTCCAGTTCACCGCGTCGCTGTTGCAGCCAGTGGTCGGTCACGTCACCGACAGAAAGGCGCAGCCGTTTTCGCTCGTGATCGGCATGTCCTCGACTTTCTTCGGTTTGCTGCTGCTCAGCGTTGCGCGGCAATACATCGTCATTCTGATTGCGGCGGCGCTGGTTGGCCTGGGATCTGCGGTATTTCATCCGGAATCGGCGCGCATCGCGCGGCTCGCCTCGGGCGGGCGCTACGGTTTCGCGCAATCGGTATTTCAGCTTGGCGGCAGTTTCGGCACCTCGATGGGCCCGGTGCTGGCGGCCCTGATCGTCGTGCCGTTCGGCCAGCCCAGCATCGCCTGGTTCTCGTCAATCGCCTTCGTGGCCATACTTTTGCTGTGGCGGATCGGGCAGTGGTACAAGCCGCAGATCAAGGCCCGCAAAGCCTCGCCGGTCGATCCCCATCCGGAAGCACCGAGCGGTCGGCGGGTCGCAGTCGCGCTTCTGGTGCTGGTCGCGCTGCTGTTTTCAAAGCAGCTCTATGTGTCGAGCCTGTCGAGCTACTACATCTTCTATCTGATCGACCGGTTCGAGGTCCCGACGCCGACCGCGCAGATCTATCTCTTCATCTTCCTGGCCGCCAATGCGGTCGGGGCGTTCCTCGGCGGGCCGATCGGCGATCGCTTCGGCCGCAGGATCGTGCTCTGGTTCTCGATTCTCGGCGCGCTGCCGTTCACGCTTGCCTTGCCCTATGCGGGACTCCACGCAAGCGCTGTGCTGACGGTGTTCATTGGCCTTATTCTTTCCTCGACCACGTCCTCGATCATCGTGTTCGCACAGGAACTGGTGCCGCACCGCTTCGGGATGATCTCCGGCGTGTTCTTCGGCGTCGCGTTCGGCATCGGCGGCCTCGGCGCGGCCGTGCTGGGCAAGCTCGCCGATCACACTTCGATCAGCTTCGTCTACCAGGTCTGTGCGTTTCTTCCTGCGATCGGGCTGCTCGCCGTGTTCCTGCCGAAGATGCCGAGAGGCGGGCGCTGACGCCTGTCGGCCGGTTTTGTCGCCGCGCTTTCTCGTCAATCGTTCATTAGCGATTGTGGCGATGCTTGCCCGTTCTGTTCGGTGGATTCGACCGCGGGCACTCATGTTGAGAGATTATCAACCTTAAGAATTAGGGTTAAGTGGCGCTTAAGCATTTGATGGCATCGTCCGCTGTGGGTTTTCAAAAAGTGAGGCCTTGTGTCTGCCTCACGGGGCAAAAGGACGAAGCCAATGCGTAGCGTTAAGTCTCTGGTCGCCGCAGGAGTGGCGTCACTGTTGTCGTCGATGGCATTTGCCGCCGACATGCCGATCGCTGCGCCCTACGCGCCACCGATCGCTGACTTCGGCGGCTGGTATCTGCGCGGCGATATCGGCTTCAGCAACCAGTTCGTGAAGAACGTTCTCGATACGAATCCGAACGCCTACGACAACGTGCTGGTCTCGCAGACCAGTGCCTTCAGCAGCGCAGGGATCTTCGACATCGGCTTCGGCTATCAGTTCAACAACTGGTTCAGGACGGATTTCACCGCGCAGTACCGCGGCAAGTCCAGTTTCACCGGCCTCGATGTCGTAACAGGCACCGGTCCGCTCGCCGGCTTCGTCGGCACCGACAACTACACCGCGACCAAGTCGGAATTGCTGTTCCTGGCCAATGCCTATTTCGATCTCGGTACCTGGTGGTGTGTCACGCCGTTCATCGGCGCCGGTATCGGAACGGCCCGGGTGTCGATCGCCAACTTCACCGACACCGGCGATTTCATCGTTCCTGGTCTTGGCCAGGTGCACAGCTTCAACTATGCCGGCGAGGCATGGAATTTCGCCTGGGCTGCGCATGCCGGGCTTGCCTATCACGTAAGCCCAGGCCTGACGCTCGAACTTGCCTACAGCTTCGTCAGCCTTGGCAGCGGCATCACCGGACCGACCTACTCGTTCGATCAGGTCACCAACACCACGCATGCTCCATTCGCATTCCGCAACATCTATTCCAACGATATAATGATCGGCATGCGCTGGAACCTGATGAGCCCGCCGCCTTATGAGCCGCTCATCACCAAAGGCTGAAGTCTTAACCAAGCTTAACCTCTCTTAACTTCTCTTAAGATCGAAAGCGGCGCGGGAAAATTCCCGCGCCGTTTTGTCTTATGCGCGGCCTGGTCTCGACGCGCGAGGCTGCGTCGGCGCAAGGACGGGAAGCGGTATTCGGACGAGAACATGCCGATCGGCACCCGGCGACAACGATTGGTTAAGGTTAACGAGCGATGATCTGCATCAGTTCAGAGTGTCCGAATGGGAGTATATTTCGATGCGCAGGTTTTTGCTGGCCGCGGCAATGTTCGCAACGATGACCAGTGCGCGAGCTGCCGACATGCCGGATTTTCTGCGCGGCGGCTTCGCCCCGGTGCCGGTGGTACGAAACTGGGCGGGCTGGTACGTCGGCGGTCAGGCCGACTACAGCGTAGCAAACATCGATTTGGGCCACGGACAGCAATCGCTGGTCGATTTCATCCTGCGTAACACGTTGATACAGGGACCGGTCGATGGATTGATGTTGTTCGGCAGACATCACGAGCAGAGCGCCGGCTTCGGCGGTTTTGTCGGCCGCAACTGGCAGTGGGACGATGTCGTGCTCGGCGTCGAGGCCAACTACGTCCATCTCAGTGATATCACTGCTTTTGAACAGAACTCGATCGCGCGCAGGTTTGACAATCCCTTTGGTCAAACGCTGCCGGCCGGCCATATCGACAGGTACGACGTGACCGTGACCGGCGCAGCTCAAATGCAGATCAAGGACGTCATGACGTTCCGGGGGCGAGCCGGCTGGATTTGCGGCGATTTCCTGCCCTATGCGTTCGGCGGTCTCGCGGTCGGGCGGCTCGCCACGTCTCGCTCCGCGACC
>Ga0306925_10001479_pt1 | contig 19328 bp, 17 predicted proteins | sample flu12Cox44000176_FD_203755 | JGI IMG/M metagenome (GOLD analysis project Ga0306925, IMG submission 203755) | Lab enrichment of tropical soil microbial communities from Luquillo Experimental Forest, Puerto Rico - flux8day.12C.oxic.44.000.176 (v2)... | ecosystem: Environmental > Terrestrial >... | reverse complement strand
CCGATGGGGGCGCAGACGGCCGGGCTGGGTGAGCTGCTGGGCCGGGCGCTGGATGCGGGGGTGGGACGGATCGTGGTCGGGCTCGGTGGGTCGGCGTCGACTGATGGGGGGACCGGGGCGCTCGCGGCACTTGGGGCCCGGTTTCTCGACGCCGCGGGTAACCCGCTTTCCCCGGGTGGCGGGGCGCTGGTCGGCCTGACTGCAGTGGACCTGAGTGGGCTGCGGGGGGCGCCGGGGGGTGGGGTGATTTGCCTTACCGATGTGACTGCGCCGTTGCTGGGGGTGCGGGGAGCGGCGGCGGTGTTCGGGCCGCAGAAGGGGGCGGATGGGGACCAGATCGCGCGACTGGAGGCGGGGCTGGCCCGGCTGGCGAAGGTGCTCGGGGGTGATCCGTCTGCGCCGGGGGCTGGGGCTGCGGGCGGGACTGGTTACGGGCTGGCTGTCGCCTGGGGGGCGAGCCTGACGCCGGGGGCGGCGGAGCTGGGGCGGCTAGCCGGGCTGGACCGGACGCTCGCCGGTGCTGACCTGGTCATCACGGGGGAGGGGCGGTTCGATGAGACCTCGCTGACCGGGAAGACGTGCGGGACCGTGATAGCCGCTGCCGCGGCGGCGGGGGTGCCGGTGGCGGTGGTGGCCGGGCAGACGAGTGACGCTTTTGCGGGGCCTGCGGGCGGTGGGACGCCGAGCGGCGCCCAGGGCCTGATCGGCGTGGTTACCCTGGCTGGGCTGGCGGGGGGCACCGCTGGCGCGATGGCCAGGCCGCGGCGCTGGCTGCGTGCGGCTGGGGGGCGGCTCGCCAGCGATTTCGGCGGAAAGTTCCCCGGCCCAGCCGGAGAATTACCAGGCATGAGCAACCCAGCAGATAGTGACAGCGCGGGCGAGGGGAGCCGCCGTGGCAGGTGCTGACCTGGACCGGGACCAGGCCGAACTGCGGTTTCGCGAGCTGTACAGGGCCAACTTCCGGCCGGTCCAGGGTTATGCCGTGAACCGGCTAGGGGCCGCGGACGACGTGCCTGATGTCGTCGCCGAGGTCTTCACGATCGCCTGGCGGCGCCTGGCCGACGTCCCGCCGCCGCCCGCCGACCGCTTCTGGCTTTACGGCACGGCCAGGCGGGTGATCGCACGGCGGTACCGCAGCGCGAGCCGGCTGCGCAACCTGCTCGGCCGGCTCGCGGCGGAGCGGTATCCCATGCAGTTGCCGCCGGCCGGGGCCATCGATCCGGTCACCGAGCACATGCTCGCGGCGCTGGCCGAACTGAAGGCCACCGACCGGGAGGCGCTGCTGCTCGTGCACTGGGAGCAGCTCAGCTACGCCGAGGCCGCCCAGGTGCTCGGCTGCTCGGCGAACGCCGTGGGGATCCGGGTGCATAAGGCGAAGGCACGGATGCGCGCACTGCTGGGCGAGGAACCCGGGGGCGGCCGGCGCGTCGCCGTCATCGGGCCGAACGGAGCCACCGATGGATCTTGATACCCGGCTCACCGAGGCCGCCCCGGCCCGGCGCCTGCCCCTGGACGGGCCGGATTCCCCGGCAGCCGTCCGCCTCTACCAGCAGATCACCGCGGAGCCGCCCTCGGCCCGGAGATCTCGGCGTCGCCGCCTCGCCGTCCCCGCCCTTATCGGCGTGGCCGCGGCCGCGGTGGCCGCTGCCGTGGCGCTGGCCCTGGTGCCCGGCTCCCCGGCCCGGCATGGCGGCAGCCAGGGCGGCGGGGCAACGCTGGCGGCCTGGTCGGTCATCAAGGAAAAGCACGGCCTGCTCCGGGTGACCATCCGCGAACTGCGCGACCCCGTCGGGCTGAGGCAGGCGTTGCGCGAGGCCGGAGTACCGGCGAACGTACGCTTCCTGAACCACAACTTCACCCCCACCACCTCAACACGCGACCTGCCCAAGGGCTGCCTGAATCCGCGGATGTCCAACGAGGCCAACGCCAAGCTGCAGGGCAAGATCATGCCGATGAACCCATTGCCGCTCGGCGGCGTGGCGGTCAACATCCGCCCGTCGGCCATCCGGCACGGGATCGGCCTGTACGTGAAGGCGTGGGCGGCGAGCCCGGGCACGCGGTCCGGCGCCTACCTCAGCCTGCAGATCGACCTGGTGCAGGCCACCCCCCAGTGCACCGGCTAGCCCAGGCTCGTGCTCTAGCCTGGTCGCGTGCGTGAGATCGCGGTGTTCGGCGGAAGTGCCCATCCCAAGCTGGCGGCCGAGATCTGTGCGGAGCTGGGCGAGCCCCTGCTCCCGGTACGGCTGCGCCGGTTCGCGAACGACTGCCTGGAAGTTCAGCTGCAGTCCAACTGCCGGGAACGCGATGTCTTCCTGATCCAGCCGTTGAGCCCGCCGGTGCAGGATCACCTGGTCGAACTGCTGCTCATGCTGGACGCCGCCCGCGGCGCCTCCGCCGCCAGGGTCACCGCGGTGATACCGCACTACGCCTATGCGCGCAGCGACAAGAAGCACATGCCGCGGGTGTCGATCGGCGCCCGGATGGTGGCCGACCTCCTGGTCAGCGCCGGGGCCAGCCGGGTGCTCACGATGACCCTGCACTCCAGCCAGGTGCACGGGTTCTTCTCGGTGCCGGTGGACCACCTGCACGCGCTGCGCGAACTGGCCAGCCACTTCCGCGACCAGGACCTTTCCGGGACCGTGGTGGTGTCCCCGGACCTGGGCAACGCCAAGAGCGCGGCCGCGTTCGCTGGCCGGCTGGGGCTGCCGGTCGCCGCCGGGGCCAAGGAGCGCATCGACGACCATACGGTCCGCGTTACCTCGATCATCGGGGACGTGGACGACCGCGACGTGATCGTCCTCGACGACGAGATCGCCCGGGGCACCACGCTGATCGAGATATTGGCCAAGCTCCGCGAGCACCGGGTCAAATCCGTGCGCGTGGCGTGCACGCACGGGCTGTTCGCCGACGGGGCCCTAGACAAGATCGCCGCCGCGCCCGAGGTCAGCGAGGTCATCTGCACCAACACCGTGCCCCCGCCGGATCCGGGGGACAGCGGCAAGCTCACCGTGCTTTCGGTCGCACCGGCCCTGGCCGAGGCGATCCGGCGGATCCACGTCGGCGAGTCGGTGTCCGCCCTGTTCGGCCAGCACTAGCTGACCGAGGAGTGCCCTCCGCCCAGGTCAGGACGGTCTCCGGCCCGATGCGCGGGCCACCCCGCCGACGGCGGAGACCCGTTGGGTCACGCTGACGAGGTGGCCGGTGACAATGATCCGGTACGGGGTAAATGCCAGCGTGACAGGAGTACAGGTGATCAGGGTGATGAGCTGTTTCCGCGGGTGTTTCCCCGGCTGGCCAGGCACTGGATCAAGCACGGCGATGTCGGTGTACCACACAACCCGCTTGGACTGCACGGCATACCGGTAGACGTCACACTTCGTGGTCACTGTGATCCTGTCGCCCCGCCGCAGATCGCCGAGATGCAGGAAGGCGTTGCCCGCGGTGATGTCATGCGCTGCCACCGCGAAGTTTCCTGGCTGACCGGGAAACTGGGTGCCAGTCACATGGCCAGGCCCGCCCGATAGCTGAGCAAGCGTTGCGCCCTCGACAATGGTGAACTTCCAGCCGACCCCGAACTTGGGGATGCGGATCAGCGCGAAAGGCTTACCCCGCGCAGGCCGGACCTGGGGTACTGACCCGCTGCACCTGTTGGGCTGAGATACCTGCGCTGGCTGGCCCCACTGGTGGTACAGGTCACCGATGAGGGCATGCTGACGTTGCGCCGCGACCGGATCCCAGGCCAGGAACCCGGTAAAGAGCAGCAACGCACAGCCGGCGAGACCGCTCACCCAGGCCAGTACTCGTAGCACTCGCATGTTACGGCTGCCCGTAGCCGACCTTTACCTGAACTGGCCCAGCAGCCAACGAGCCCCAGCGGACACCGCGGCCGCGACGATCAGGCAAAGACCGATCACAGCGTAAATAACGCCGGAGAATCCCGTCGTGGGAAGCTGTCCTCCATACATACCTGTTACCTTCCTTTCTCATAAACCGTAAGTCCCCGGGCGATGCCGCAGGGAACCAGCACCAGCTCGACTATCATCCCTTTCCATGCATAGAAGGAGTTAACTGCGCCATTGACGTAGACGAGGGGAAAGTTCACGAGCACGGTCAACGGATTGACGCGCCTCCGTACGGCCGCGTACATAAGTACCGGGATGTTGACGGCCAGCTGCAACGCTAGCCACCATTCAAACGTTCTCATGAAGGGGTCGTGCCAAACGTAAACCCACAGCAGCGGGCCACCCCACCAAAGCGGCAACATCAGTATTTCGGCAATCGCTAAGCTGTACCAGAACGCCAACATCGGCTTGTGCCGCCAGGCCGGCCAGAAGTGTAGCCGCATATTCTGGAAGAACCCGCTCATCCAGCGGTTCATCTGCTTGCGCAGGTAACGGATCGTTTCCGGGTCGGCCGCCCATGCCTCGGCCGCCGCGACGTACACCGCCTTGTTTCCTGCTATCTGCTGGGTAGCCGTCCAGTCGAAATCTTCGACGATCGTGCGCTCGGGGAAGCCGCCGGACGCGACCAGTACCTCCCGCCGGAAGGCTGAGCAGCAACCCGAACAAACGACTGGTGCGCCCGCCCGGTTTTGAATGGGCCGGTAGAAATGGAACCCGTACAGGTACTCGATGGAGCGTCCGCGCTCGGTAACGGTACGGGTGACCTTGGTCTGTACATTCCCGGCCGCTATTACCACCCGGGGATCCTCGAACGGCCGCTTGATGCGCTCGACATAATCCGCTCCGAGTATCGTGTCCGCGTCCACAGGCAGCACCAGATCGGTCGCACAATAAGGGAGCGCGTAGTTCTGCGCCTTGGCCTTGCTTCCCAGGTTGCGCGGCGGTCTTAGCACCTCCACGCCGTATTCACGGGCCACCGGCCCGGTGTTGTCCTGCGAGCAGTCATCCACAACGATGATCCGCTCCGGGCGATCCGTCTGCTGCATCAGTGCGTCAAGCGTGTCGCGGATAACTGCCTCTTCGTTATAGGCGGGCACGATAACGGTGACTGTGAACCGGCCGCCGGCCAGTTGATTGGCGCCCGCCTGGCGCTGGCGGCCTCGCTGCTCGAGCCTCTGCCCGCTCGGTGCGCCGGGCCGCCGCCTGCGCTGTCCGCGAGCTGGGCGGCGGCCGGCCGGGCGGGCCACCCGCGGGCTGGCCTCCAGCAGCGCGTCGAGTGGCACCCGCGTCCCGGTCACCGGCACCCGCGCCGGCATCATCTCCCGCCGGTTCCGCCATAGCCAGCTGGACGCCCGCTGCAGGGCGCCCACCTTGACCAGCTCGGCGACGATGATGGTCAGGCCGAGCAGCTTCACGTTCAGGAACGGGAGCGAGATGGACACGGCCAACAGCAGCACGGTCCCGGTAAGGATCAGCGCCATCCCGGCCGGCCTGGCCGACTCGGGCGGGGCCTGCTGGGACCACTCCGGCTGGCCGTGGCGCGGTGACGGCGCCGGGCCCGCCAGCGGCCGGGACGGCCCATCGCCCACCCGCCGGTTCCGCCACAGCCAACTGGACACCTGCTGCAGGGCGCCCATCTTGACCAGCCCGGCGACGATCATGATCAGGCCGAGCAGCTTCACGTTCAGGAACGGGAGCGAGATGGACACGGCCAGCAGCAGCACGGTCCCGGTAATGATCAGCGCCATCCCGGCCAGCCTGATGGGCCCGGGCCGGGCCTGCCGGGTCGGCTCCGGCTGGCCGTGGCGCGGTGACGGCGCCGGGCCCGCCAGCGGCCGGGCCGACCCATCGCCCACCCGCCGGTAGGCAGGCGGCTGGCGGGCGAGCTTCCGCCCGAACCAAGCCTCTGACACGTACCGGCCCACCGCGAGAACCCCCAACGTCCTGCTTGCGGCCAATGGTGCAGGTGGGTGCCCTAATAAACCAATTGTCCGCTGGTGGGGAAGTCAAAACATCGCAGCGCTGAACCTATTTGTGGCGTCGCGTCATGAAAGCGTCCTCCGGAGACGGCAGTGGCAGCGAACTACTGAGCGTCCGCGGCATTAGCTCCGGAAACGCGGTCCCGATACGGGTGGGAGAGCGATGGGCCGTCGTAGCGCGAAATGATAACGTGCGCGGTGCGGCGGTCAGCCTTCGTCGATCGTGCGGATCACCTGCTCGCGGGTGGTCCGCGTCACCTCGATCATCGGTGACGTGGACGACCGCGACGTGATCGTCCACGACGACGAGATCGCCCGGGGCACCACGACTCGTTACGTCGGCTGCGACCCTGCCACCCGTTAGCTGCTGGCTAGGCCTCGCCGGCGTCATGTGCGAGCAGGGCGATCTGGACGCGGTTGTTGAACTGGAGCTTTTCGAGGAGGCGCGAGACGTGCGCTTTCACGGTCGCGATGCTCATGTAGAGTTCGCGGCTGATTTCGGCGTTGGACTTGCCGCGCCCGATAGCAACGGCGACCTCGCGCTCGCGTTCGCTGAGGAGCCCGAGCTGGTCGCGGGCATGGCGGCGACGCTCCCCGGCCTCGTTGGCGGTCGCGTGCTGGATCAGCCGGCGGGTGATGGTGGGGGAGAGGATCGGCTCGCCCGCGGCGACGGCCCGGATGGCCCGGAGAAGGTCGGCGGGTGGTGTGTCCTTGAGCAGGAAGCCGCTGGCGCCGGCGCGCAGGGCGCTAAGGACGTGGTCGTCGGTGTCAAAGGTGGTGAGGACGATGACCTCAGGCGGGTCGTCGCGCGCGCGGACGATTTCGGTGGCGGCGAGGCCGTCGATCCCCGGCATGCGGATGTCCATCAGCACGACGTCGGGCTGGTGCTCGGTGACGGCGCGCTCGGCTTCGCTGCCGTCAGCGGCCTCGCCGACGATCTCGACGTCACCAGCGCCGGCGAGGATCATGGTGAGCCCGGCGCGGACCAGTGCGTCGTCGTCAACGACCAGCACGCGGATCTGCTCGCTCAGTTCGGCCATGGCAGCCACGCGCGCAGCCTGAAGTGGCCGCGCTCGTCGAGCCCGTGCTCGAGGTGCCCGCCGGAGAGCGTGGCCCGCTCGGCGAGGCCGAGCAGGCCCGTACCGGTGCCGGGGATCTTCGATTGCCCGGTGGCGAACACGGGCGATGGGTTGCGCACTTCGATCGCCAGGCCTTGCCCGGGGGCGCCGTCGAGGCACAGCTCGACCGGGGCCGAGGGTGCGTGTTTGCGCGCGTTGGTCAGCGCCTCCTGGATGATCCTGAGCGCGTGGCGCCCGATCGTGTCCGGGACGGCGGCCAGGTCTGGCACGCGGACCTCGGCGTGGATGCGCATGCCGGCCGCGCGTGACTCCTCGAGCAGCCCCGGCAGCGCGCCGAGCGTCTGCTGGGGGGGCTGCGGTGCTTGGCCGTCGGTCCTGTCTCGCAGCACGCCGATCACGGCGCGGAGGTCATCCAGCGCTTGGTGTGCGCTGGCGCGGATCACCGCAGCCGCGCGCGCGACCTCCTCGGGCGGTGCGTCCGGCCGGAACTCCAGCGCCCCGGCGTGGATGCTGAGCAGCGAGATCCGGTGCGCGAGCACGTCGTGCATCTCACGGGCGATGCGCGTGCGCTCGGCGTAGCGGATCTGCTCGGTGCGCAATTGCTCCTCCGCCTCGGCGCGGCGGGCGCGTTCGCGGTGTGCCTGGCGGCGGCTGCGGCGGAACATGCCCCAGGCGGCCACCACCGCCAAGCCGAGCGTACTGGTGAGGTAGTACACGGTCAGCGAGTTTTGGCCCTGGGGATGGATTGCGTACTCGAGTGGCAGCAGCGCGACCTGTGCCGCGGCGATGAGGACCGCCGCCTGCCAGCGGCGGTAGGCGGCGACGGTGTAGAGGATGATGACGCCGGCCGTTCCGGCCGAGGACGACACGGCGAGGACGGGCAGCGAAGCGAGCCCGAGTCCCAGCGGCCAGCGCCGCCGCCACCACAGGGCCAGGCAGAGCACCACGCCGCCGATCGCATCGATGACGAGCAGCGGACCACGCAGCCCGTGCTGGAAGCTGTTCACGCCGGTAGTGACACCGAGAAAGGCCGCGACGAGGAAAAGGACGCCGTCGACGACCCAATCGCGCCGCGACCGCGCCGCGGCTGACGCGTCGTCGCCCTCAGGGCGGAACACCTCGCTCAGGGCGGCACGGACGGCGGGCATACCGGCAGCTTAGGCAGCAGAGGACGCGGCTGAACAGCCGGCCGAAGTCGATCGGATCACCGACTTTGGTTGCCCGGCGATCACCCGACGGCCGATGGCCCGGAACCCCGCCCGCCGCCGATGCTGGTGTCCGTGATCATCCCCCACGGCAGCCATCCCCCGATGCCGCCGCCGTCCGCGGCGGCCATCGGGGACCCGCCTGCGGCGCGGCCGGGCCCGCCGCCACCCGCAACTGGCACCCGCGCCGGTGCCGCCCGACAACCCGGGGAGATTTCGCCATGCATCGGTTCTTCGCCGCCACCGGGCGGTTCGCGGTCCGCTTCCGCTGGGCCATCGTCGCGGCCTGGGTGGCCGCGGCCGTCCTGGCTAACTTGTTTCTTCCATCGCTGACGAGCGTGGCCAGGCAGAGCAACACCAGTTCCCTGCCGGCCGGCAGCCCAAGCCTGAACGCCGCCCGGCTGGCCGTCCCGTTCCAGGGGCCGAACCAGACACCGGTCTCTGTCGTCATCGCTCGAGGCGGCTCGCTTACGACCGCGGACGTGGCCGCCGCCACGCGGCTGGCCGCCGGCCTGGCGAAGGTCGATGGCGTGCAGCGGGTCAAGAACCTCGGCGCCAGCCGCGACGGTCAGGCGGCGCAGCTACAGGTCCTGGCCAGCATCAACCTCGCCACCAATGGTCCTGCCGAGAAACTCGTGGCCGGCCTCCGCCGCGTCATTCAGGCCAGCGCGTTGCCGGCCGGGCTGCACGCCCACCTAGCAGGCCCGGTGGCCGCCCAGGCCGACGCCAGCCAGGCCGGGCAGCGAACGGCCAACCTCGGCCAGGACCTGTCTATCCTGTTCATCCTGGCCCTGCTGCTGATGGTGTTCCGCTCGGTCCTGGCGCCGCTGCTGACCATCGCCCCTGCCGTGCTCGTTACCCAGCTCGCCGGGCCGGTGATCGCCGAGGCGAGCAAGGCCGGCCTGCAGGTGTCCTCGCTCACCGAGACCATGATGCTCATCCTGACCCTGGGCGCGGGCACCGACTACGGCCTGTTCCTGGTCTTCCGGGTGAGGGAGGAACTGCGGGCCGGCCGGTCTCCGCACGACGCGGTCTCCTATGCCCTCTCCCGCGTCGGCGAATCGATCACCTTCTCCGCGGCCACCGTCATCGCCTCGCTGCTCACCCTGCTGCTGGCGGTCTTCGGGCTGTATTCCAGCCTGGGTGCCCCGCTGGCCATCGCGATCGGGCTCATGCTGCTGGCCGGGCTGACCCTGACGCCGGCCCTGCTGGCCATCTTCGGCCGGGCCGCGTTCTGGCCCTCGAACACCACCCAGGGCACGCAGCGCCTCGGCTGGTGGGGACGCACCGCCGGCCGCATCGTCACCCACCCGGCCGCAACACTCGCCCTCGGCCTGGTCTTCTTCGGCGCCCTGGCCACCGCCGCGATCGGTTACACGCCGGCCGGCTTCGGCGCCGCACCGCCCGCCCCCCGCGGCTCGGACTCCGCCACCGGCAACGCGCAGCTCGCCGCCCACTTCCCGGCCGCCGCCAGCAACCCGACCAGCGTGCTGCTGCGCTTCCCCGCACCGGCCTGGGGCGACCCAGCCAGGGTGGCCCGCGCCGAGCAGCGGCTCGCCGCGATCCCCCAGTTCAGCGGCCTGAGCGGCCCGCTGGATGTCAACGGCGTCACCCTCACCCCGGCCCAGTTGGCGGACCTGCACGCGACGCTCGGCGGCCCCGGCGCGCTGCCTGCCCAGCCGCCACCCGGCAGCGCTGTCCCGGCCACGGTGTGGGCCGCCTACCGCGCGGAAACCCAGTTCATCAGCTCCGACGGGCGGACCATCCAGTTCGACGCCGGCCTCACCGCCGGCGACCCGAGCTCGAACGCCGCCCTCCACCAGGTGCCGGCCATCCGCGCCGCCGTCGCCGCCGCGGCCCATGACACCGGTGCCAGTGCCTACGGCATCGCCGGTGCGGCGCCCGCCACCTACGACGTAAGCCAGGCCTCCGACCGGGATCTCCGGCACATCGTCCCGGTGGCGATCATCGTCATCGCGATCCTGCTCGCGGCCGTTCTGCGCAGTCTCATCGCCCCGATCTACCTCATCGCCTCCGTCGGCATCAGCTACCTGGCCGCGTTCGGGGTGTCCGTGCTGCTCTTCCAGGACGCGACCGGGACCGGCGGGCTCACCTTCATCATCCCGTTCCTGATGTTCGTGTTCCTGCTGGCCCTCGGCGAGGACTACAACATCCTCGTCATGACCCGGATCCGTGAAGAGGCCAGCCGGATGCCGCTGCGCCAGGCGGTGACCCGGGCCCTCGGGCACACCGGCTCGACGATCACCTCAGCCGGGCTCGTCCTTGCAGGCACGTTCGGCGTCTTCGCCCTGGTGGTCGGGGGGCAGCCCGGCGGCAGCATTTACCAGGGCATCCTCGCCTCCCTCGCGATCGGCATCCTGATGGACGCCTTCCTGGTCCGCACCCTGCTTGTCCCCTCGACCGTCGCATTGCTCGGCCGCTGGAACTGGTGGCCATCCAGCCACGGCCAACCCGCCGAAACCACCCCAGCACCCGAACAGGCACCAGCACCCCGGCTGACGTAGCCGAAGGGGCCGCGGTACTAGCCCGGAACCCGGCCTCGATGCGGGCGGGGCGAGCGCGGGACGTCGTAGTGCACATAACGACGTGCGCGGCGCGGCGGTCAGCCTTCTTCGATCGCGCGGATCACCTGCTCGCGGGTGAGCGGCAGGTCGCGCACCCGCACGCCGGCCGCCCGCGCCAGCGCGTTGCCGATCGCGGCGGCGACCGGGCCCTGGGCGATCTCGCCCGCGCCGGTCTCCGGGTGCCCGCTGGTGACGATCCGCACGGCCACCTCGGGCACCTCGGTGAACCGCAGCACCGGGTAGGTGTCCCAGCTCAGCGACGTGATCCTGGCCCGGTCGAACGTCACCCGCTCCCTGATCGCCCAGCTCGTGCTCTGTACCGCGCCGCCCTCGACCTGGTTGATGACCCCGTCGGGGTTGATGACCGTGCCGACGTCGACCGCGAGCCACAGGCGGCGCACGCGCACGTCGTCGGTGGCCTCAACCTCGGCCACCGCGGCGCAGTACCCGGCGAGGCCCTTGTACCTGGCGTAACCGATCCCGTAGCCGATGCCCTCCTCCCGAGGACGGCCGGCCCAGCCGGAGAACTCCGCCACCTCCTCGACCACGGCCGCCGCCCGCGGGTCGGTCAGGTGCGCCAGCCGGAACGCGACCGGGTCGGCCCCGGCGCATTCGGCCAGCTCGTCCATGAACGACTCGATCGCGAACACGTTGAGGAACGCGCCAAGGGATCGCAGCGAAGAGGTCCTGATCGGCATCGTGAGCAGCCGGTGCCGGATCACCTCCAGGTCGGGGATGCCGTAGCCGGGCACCGCGTTGCGGGTGGAGCCCATGGCGCCGGTCGGCGGGCCGTCGGGCGCGGGCGGCATCGGCTGCCCGCCGGCCAGGTGGGCCAGGGCCAGCAGCCGGGGATCGCCGCCGCGGCCGGGGCGGCCGATGAACCCGTTGCTCCACACATCCTGGCGCCAGGTCACGATCCGGCCCGTTGCGTCGAGCCCGGCGGACAGCCGGGCCAGCATGGCCGGGCCAAGCGGCGCCCAGCTCATCTCGTCCTCGCGGGACCACAGCACCCGGACCGGCCGGCCGGGCACGGCCCGGGCGAGCAGCACCGCGTCCAGGGTCACGTCGTCGGCGCCGTTGTGGCCGTAGGCGCCCGCCCCCTCGGCGTGGTGTACGGTCACCTGGGCCGGGTCCAGGCCCAGGCCCGCCGCGAGTGCGTCGCGCAGCGCGAACACGCCCTGGCTGTGGCTCCACGCCGTGACCTGCTCCCCGTCCCAGCGGGCGACGGCGCAACTCGGCGCCATCGAGGCGTGGGCGAGGAAGGGACGGGTGTACTCGGCGGCGCGCACCGTCGTGGCCGACGCGGCGGCTCGTTCGTCATGGCGCGACTCCACCGGGACATCCTCGGTCGGCGCGGAGAGCAGGAACCCCTTCAGGTCGCGGTCGTCGGGCAGCGACTCGGTCACGCGCCACCGGGCCGCCTTCGCCACCAGGCCGACGGCGCGGAGCGCCTGGGCGTCCGTGGCGGCCACCACGCCGAGGAACGACCCGTCGCGCACCACTATCACGTCGGGCGGCAGGTCCGGGTCACCGGCGCTCACCAGTTCCGCCACGACCGCAGGCGGCCGGACCACGCGACCGTAGAGCATCCCCGGCAGCACCAGGTCGTGCAGGAACCGGGGCCGGCCGGTGACCTTGTCCGGCAGGTCGAGCCGGGGGGCGCTGCGGCCAGCCACCGACCACCGCTCCGGCGGTTTGACCGGGACCGGGTCGCCGGCCTCCCGGTCAAGCAGCCCCGGGGCAGCCAGCGACCAGTAGCTGAGCCCGGTCGGCCGCCCGGCGGCAAGGATCTGCCCATCCTCGACGGCCAGTTCGGTCACGGCGGTGCCGAGCTTGACGGCGGCCGCTTCCAGCAACAGCGCACGGGCCTGCGCGCACGCCTGCCGCAGCGCCGAACCGGAGTGCTGGATGGACAGGCTGCCCGAGGTGACCCCCTCGTCGGGGCTGGTGCCCGTGCTCACCGGCGCCACCGTCACCCGCGCCAGTGCCACGTCGAGTTCCTCGGCGGCGACCTGGGCCAGCGCCGTCCAGACGCCCTGGCCGTACTCCACCTTGCCCGGGCGGATCGTGACCGTGCCGCCGGGGGAGAACGCCAGCCAGGCGCTCAGCCTGGGGTTGGCGGCCAGACTCGGGTAGGCGGCGAGCCCGGGCGGCCGGGGAGTCACCGCGCGGCCCGCCCGCTGCCGTGGCGCGCCCGCTGCTCACCGCCGTCGTGGTGCCCGGCCGCCCGGAGGACGGCGGCCACCACCCTGCCGTGCGTGCCGCAGCGGCACAGGTTTCCGTCGAGTGCGGCACGGACCTCCTGCTCGGTCGGCCCGGGGTTGACCGTCAGCAGGGCGGCGGCGGCGACGATCATCCCCGAGGTGCAGTAGCCGCACTGCGCCGCCTGCTCGTCGAGGAACGCCTGCTGCACCGTGTGCAGCGCGCCGTCCTGCGGCAGGCCTTCGACCGTGGTCACCTCGGTACCCTCGGCCGCCCAGGCCGGGTAGTCGCACGAAGCCCTGGCCTTGCCGTCGATGATCACCATGCAGGCTCCGCATAGGCCCAGGCCACAGCCGAACCGCGGGCCGGCCAGGCCCAGCCCGGCGCGCAGCGCATCGAGCAGCGGCAGATCCGGATCGCAGGCGAGCGTGTGGTCCTCGCCATTCACGGTCAGGTGCAGTTCCTGCTGTTTCATCACGCGCTCCAAGTACCCATTGACCCGGGCATGTCCTTGAGGGTATGCATTCGTTTGCAGATTACGTGCAGATCTCGCCAGCAAACGACGAGGAGGGCCCGTGGACGAACGGGTAGCCATGGCGATCTCGCACTGGGCGCCGCGGTTCACCATGAATGGGGTGACAGCGGGGGATTTCGAGCGGATCACCAGCGGGCTGACCTCGTGGAACGACTGGTGCGCGGCCTGGAGCAAGGTCGCCGCCGAACACGAGTCGCTCGGCCGCGAGGCCCTCACAGAGGGCCGGGAGATGTCGGCCGGCGCCCATCTGTCCCAGGCGGCGGTGTACTACCACTTCGCGAAGTTCCTGTTCGTGAACGACATGGACCAGATGCGCGAGGCGCACGGCCACGCGGTGCGCTGCCTGAACGACGCGCTGCCCTACCTGGACCCGCCGGGGAAACGGGCGGAGATCCCGTTCGAGGACTCGCACATCGTCGGGATCCTGCGCGAGCCGCACGGCCGGGGGCCGCACCCCGTGATGATCATGATCCCCGGCTTGGACTCGGCCAAGGAAGAGCTGCGCAGCACCGAGGATCTGTTCCTGGAGCGGGGTATCGCCACGTTCAGCGTGGACGGCCCCGGGCAGGGCGAGGCCGAGTACGACCTGGCCATCCGCGGCGATTGGGAGGTCCCCGGCGGGGCGATCATCGACTACCTGATCAACGAGCCGTCCCTGGACCCGAGCCGGATCGGGGTCTGGGGGGTGAGCCTGGGCGGGTACTACGCCCCGCGGGTCGCCAGCGGCGACGAGCGGATCCAGGCCTGTATCGCGCTGGCGGGCCCGTTCACGTTCGCCGGCAACTGGGACAACCTGCCGAGCCTGACCAGGGAGGCGTTCCGGGTGCGGTCCAAGTCGCCGGACCTGGAGACGGCCAAGGCCAAGGCCGGCGAGCTGACCATGGCCGGGCGGGCGGAACGGATCCGCTGCCCGCTGCTGGCCGTGATGGGCAAGCTCGACCGGCTGATTCCCTGGCAGCAGGCGGAGCAACTGGTCAGCGAGGCCGGCGGCCCGGCCGCGCTGCTGCTGCTCGAGCAGGGCAACCACGGGTGCGCCAACCTGGCGCCGTTCCACCGGTACCGCACCGCGGACTGGGCGGCGGAGAAACTCGGTACGCGAGCCGTCTGGGGGGCCGTCCGGCTATGACCGGCGGCCCGGCCGGGGGAGACGCAGCCGGGGAAAGCGCGGCGGGAGGGGGCGCACGCACTGCGAGCGCCGTGGGCTTGCGCCTGATCGGCCACCACGACCTGGCCGGGCGCGGCGACGGCATGCAGGTGCTCCGGCACGGCGACGCCGTGTACGTGGGGCACACCGGCACCTCCGGGGCCGGGACATCGGTGCTCGACGCCGCCGATCCGGCCCGGCCGGTACTGGTCAGGCAGTGGGCGGCCCCGGCACGCAGCCACACCCACAAGGTGCAGGTCACCGACGGGCTGCTGCTGGTCAACCACGAGAAGTTCCCCTACCGCGCGCCGGACACCGGGCCGGTGTCGGCGGGCCTTGCCATCTACCGGCTGGCGGATCCACTCCGCCCGGAGCGGCTCGCCTTCTGGCCCAGCGGGGGGAGGGGAGTGCACCGGGTCGTCTGGACCGGCGGCCGGTACGCACACATGTCCGCCATCCCCGATCGCTTCCGCGACCGCATCTGGATCGTGGTGGATCTGGCGGATCCGGCGCACCCGGTGGAGGCGGCCCGCTGGTGGTGGCCGGGCCAGCGCGACGATGAGCGGCCGGGCTGGCCCCCGGGAGAGCGGTACGCCGCGCACCACGCGCTGATCGCCGGGGACCGTGCCTACCTCGGCTACGACGATGCGGGCATGGTCGTGCTCGACGTGTCCGACATGACCCATCCCCGCCAGGCGGGCCTGGCGCACTGGCAGGGCGGGTCGACGCACACCTGCCTGCCATTGCCCGGCCGCGGCCTGGTGGTCGCCACCGACGAGCAGGTCCATGACGGGCCGCACGCGCCCCGGCGCTCGATCCACGTCCTCGACGTCTCCGGCGCCAGCCCGGTGATGCTGGCGGAATGCCCGCATCCGGACGGCTTCGGCCACCTGCCGCTCCGGTTCGGCGCGCACAACCTGCACGAGAACCAGCCAGCTTCCTACCGCAGCGAGCGCCTGGTGTTCGCCAGCTACTTCAGCGCCGGGGTGCGAGTGTACGACCTGGCCGACCCGGGCCACCCGGCCGAGGTGGCGCACTGGATACCGCAGCCGCCCCCCGGCCAGCCGGTGCCCCAGATCAACGACCTGTTCGTGGACTCCGGCGGCCTGGTCTGGGTGACCGACCGGATCGGCGGCGGCCTGTACGTCCTGGAACCCGAGCCGCCGCTGGCCGCTCTGATGGAGTCCGCGCGGATCTAATCGCTTCTGTGTTCGATTAATATGCTGTGATAAGCTGACAGGCACAGGGGCTGCCTTCCGCGGCTGACCCATGACAGGAGCCCCGTTCGCTTGCCAACACGGACGGGGCTTCCTGCCGTTGCAGCGCAATAGGGCCCGGAGTCTCGCTCATGCGGACTCCACGGTCACGACGGTATGCCCGATCTGGATCTTGTCACCTCTTTTCAGCCACTGGGCCGCCCGGATGCGCCGGCCGTTCAGCCAGGTGCCGTTGGTTGAGCCGAGGTCCTCGACATACCAGCGGCCACGGGAAACCTGGAAGTGCGCGTGGTAGCTGGAGGCGAACCCGTCATCGATGACCAGGTCACCTTCGCGGCCCGCGGTGAACTCGGCATCAAAAGTGCGGCTGCGGCCTCCGGCCTTGATGAGCAAGGACGGGCTGGGCGCTGCCTCGATCCGGGTGACTGTCCGCCGCCCGGCGAGTGCGGGCACGGCAGCTCTCCAGGCCGCCCGCTCCTGGTCACTAATGTCTTCCCACGGCGGCAAAGACGTGGGATGAGCGGCGCGGTAGGCCTCATAAGCGTTTCGGGCGAGATGTTCGGGATCGGCGCTGGTCACGCATCGATGATGCCAGGCCAGGGAAGGGGAGTCGACCGCCAGGAACCGCTCAGCAATTATGAGGTGACGCTCGCGGAGTCGAGCCCGGAAACGTCGAAGGTGCGGATCGGCCGGGAGAAGCCAGACAACGAGAGCTCGCCGACGAGCCGGCTCACGACCCGATCCTCAGCCGCCGCGTTCACGCGTTGGGTGACGAGGATCTGCCAGGGCACGGCCTCGTTACAAAGGCGTGCTGCCAGGTTGGTAACGCTTCCGATTGCGGCGTAATCGAAGCGGCCGGCGTAGCCTATTCGTCCGAGTGTGGCGTAGCCCTGAGCGATGCCCACTGCGAAGGCCAGTTCATGACCGCGGCGCTGCCATCCGTCTGCCAGTTCCTGGACCTGCTGGCGCATCGCTAGCGCCATCCGGATAGACCGTAGCGGCGCGTCGTCGCATGGAATGGGATCGTTGAAAAAGATCACGAGCCCATCGCTGGCGAACCGCTCCAGAGTCCCCTCGAAGCGGGCTATAAGGCCGCCCAGGGCTTCATGGTATTCCCCGAGGATGTCCCAGACATCCTCAGGTTCGGCCGTTTCGGCGAAGGAGGTAAAGCCACGCAAGTCACAGCACACCACCGTGATGTCGCGGCGGTGCCCGTTGAGGAAAGACTCATCCCCTGAGCTGACGATGAGGTCGGCCAACTGCACCGGAAGGAAGCGGCGCAGCCGGCCCACGCGTTCCAGCTGCTCAACCTGGTCTTGGACGCGCTGCTCGAGCTCACGATTCCAGCGTTCCAGCTCGGCGGCCTGGTGCTCGATCGTGTCGTGGTACCGCTTGACTCGAACCAGGGAACGCACCCGGGCCAGCAACTCGGCCTGGTCGAAAGGCTTGTTGACGAAGTCATCGGCGCCGGACTCGATGGCGCGGAGCTTTTGCTCCTCACCACTCGCGGTCATCATGATCACCGGCAGGAAAGCGGTCCCCGGATCTTGACGGATTCGGCGGCAGACCTCATACCCATCCATTCCTGGCATCAGAATGTCCAGCAAAACAAGATCTGGGTGCTCTTGGCTCAGGACGTCCAGCGCTTCCTCTCCGGAGGACGCCTTGGCCACGCGGAATCCCTTTGGCGACAGCACCGCCTCGAGTAGGCGAACGTTCTGTGGCAGATCATCCACGACTAGTATGAGCGGGTCTGGATTCACTCGGTCCCCCTCCTCTCACCTGAGAGGAATCCGCGAACCTGATCGGGAAATGCGCGGACACTGATCGGCTTCTCCACATAGCCGTCGAAGCCGGCTTGCAAGGCCCGTTCCCGGTCATGTTTCATCGCCTGAGCCGTCACGGCGACAACGGGTATGTCCGCTGTCCGCGGGCTCTCGCGGAGCTGACGAAGGGCCTCCATACCATCGATACCGGGCAACTGGAGATCCATGAGAACGAGATCGGGAAGCTCGCTGGCCGCCAAGGCGATGCCGTCCTCACCCGTCCGGGCCGCACGCACGTCGTAGCCGGCGTATTCAAGCACGTCGCGCAGCAGCTTCAGATTCCGCTCGTTATCCTCCACGACAAGGATCACATGGGTCATTCCGTCTCCGAAGCCGGGGACTGGCGACTTGTGCTTGCCCAGCGGAGGATTCCGCCAAGGCCCGACAGGTCGAACTCCGTTTTGCGTGCCACATACGTGATGCGCCCCTGCAGCCGCTCCTTGTCCTGCCGGGTCATTGACTTGGATGTCAGGATGACCACGGGGACGGTTCTCGTGCCGGGGTCCGCTCGCAGGGCCTCCACGACTTCGAAACCATCCATGCCGGGCATGAGAAGGTCCAGCAGGACGGCGGAGGGCTGCCGTTCCCGGATCAGCGCTAGCCCCTCCTGACCGGTGGCCGCGCCAAACACCGTCCATCCCTCGGGCTCGAGATTTGCCCGGACCAGTTCTATGGCAAGGGGATCGTCGTCAATCGCCACAACCGTGCGCTTCCGCTCCGGCATTGCCGATGCACGGTAGAGGGCGGCAAGCAACTCCTCCTTCCCCACCGGCTTGACGAGGTATTCGGAGGCGCCCAGCGCGAACCCGCGGCCACGCTCATCGAGCATCGATACCACGATTACCGGTATCTGCGCCGTGCCCGGATCGGCCTTGAGCTGGGCGAGCACCTCCCAGCCGTCAACTCCCGGCAGAAGGATGTCGAGGATAACGCCTGCGGGATTCAGCCGGCGCACCGTATCCAGGCCTTCTGCGCCGTCGCGGGCGCCGACGACGCGGGCGCCCGCCGCCTCGAGATAGACCCGCAGCAGATCGAAGGACCGCCGGTCGTCCTCCACAACAACGACGGTGGGCCCCATGTCCGGGGCCGGTTCCATGCTGAGACCCGTATCCAGAGCGGGCACCGGAACTGACATCAACGCCGGATCTCCGGATCCGGCCGGCAGCGCGAACCCGAACGTGCTGCCGTTCCCGGGTTCACTGTCAATCCAAATCCTCCCCCCATGCAGCTCAACGATTTGCTTGGACAGGGTGAGCCCAAGCCCGGTGCCCTCGACTTGCTCGGTGTGCCGAGTGCCTTGCTGGAACGAGTCGAAGATGCGCTGCCGGTCCTCGGCCGCCACACCCGGTCCCGTGTCGGCCACCGTCACGACGAGGTCCTGGTCACGCATGGAGGCGCGGACCTGTACGCGCCCGCCGTCGGGGGTGAACTTCACCGCGTTGGACAGCAGATTCAGCACTACTTGCCTGACGCGCAGGCGATCGGCGTTCAGCAGGCCAACCTCGGGTTCGACCTCGAGGCTGAGCACGATTCTTTGCTTGATCGCTCGCTCACGTACCAGCGAGAGGCAATACTCCAGGGATTCGCCGACGTCGAATTCGGAGCGGTTCAGCACCATCTGACCGGCCTCGATCTTCGACAGATCCAGAATGTC
>Ga0306925_10001477_pt1 | contig 19346 bp, 16 predicted proteins | sample flu12Cox44000176_FD_203755 | JGI IMG/M metagenome (GOLD analysis project Ga0306925, IMG submission 203755) | Lab enrichment of tropical soil microbial communities from Luquillo Experimental Forest, Puerto Rico - flux8day.12C.oxic.44.000.176 (v2)... | ecosystem: Environmental > Terrestrial >... | reverse complement strand
GGTCACGATCGTCGATCCTGCCCCACCTCACCTTCCCGGCTCACCAACCTGACAGTGCCCTCTATCGTTAGCTGGGAAGCTCAGGCGTTACTCTCGCCAAGGAACCGCTCAACGGCGCTGACCGCCGGGGGGCTGAGCAAGATGGAGTAGTGATCGTCGTCGACGTTGACCACCGTTGCGTCGCGGACCTCGATGGCGAACCGTTCGGTGTCAGCCTGCGAGACCACTAGGCCCCCGCTTGGGGCCATGGGCCTCTTGGCCCGGACCAACAGGACCGGGCACCGCACCCGCGGCCAAAGAGCATAAACATTCTGCCTTGATCCGTAGACGCTGTCCTCACTCACAGCACCCAGGTCGGTCCGAATCCGAACGGTGCCGTTGGACCACTCCAACTCCCACGCAAAGTAACTGTCCCAGAACTCATCCCATGGAGCAACGGTGCCGGCGGACCGCATGTGGGACAGCACAGCCGTTGCTGACGGATATGTCCGGCCTAGTCTGCTGACCGATTTCGCGATGGTCAGCAAAGCGCTGGGCTCGGGCGCGCCCGCGGCATCGATAAGGACGAGTCGTCTGCACCGCCGCGGATATTGTGCTGCCAGCGACATCCCGATGAAACCACCCATCGAGTGCCCGATCACGTCGAACGAGTCGGCCCCGTATTGTTCCGCAATCTCCAGGAGATCGCGGACGTGGCTGTCCCAGCCGTAGGAACCGGGTTGGGTGATGTCGCTGCGGCCGCGACCACGCAGATCCATGGTGAGGATGTGGTGGCCCGCATCGGCCAGTACCGGGACGTATCGATCGAACGACCGGCAGTTGGCCGATAGGCCATGCACGCACAGGACGAGACGCCCGAGCGGACTGCCACTCGATTCCACGTGCAGGGCGCCGGATGTGAGCTGGATTCGCTTGGTATAGGCCATTTCTAATACACGCAGCTCAAACCGACCGACTACAGGCACATAGGAGAGGGGTGCACAGCATGTCGAGCAGATTACCCAACTCCATCTGCTTGAGTTGCCAGCCTTAATATCTTCGAGATCGATGAGGCATCAGCAGGCAGGGCATGCGTTGGGGTACCGATCGGTCACATCGGTTGATGGGACCCGTCTGTGGTCGTGGAGCAATGAGGGCCACGGAGTTCCTGTGCTGATCTCCAACGGGCTTGGCGCGCCACACGACGCCTGGCCGACGATCAACCGACAGACCGAAACCTTTCGAGTTGTGACGTGGGACCATCGTGGTCTAGGCGGGTCGGATCGCCCCTCAGATGAGTCGCGGATCACCATCTCCGACCACACGGACGATCTGTTCGCGGTGATGGATTCCTACGGCATCGATCGCGCCGTGGTCATCGGCTGGTCGGCCGGCGTCAACATCGCTTTTGAGGCCGCACTGCGCGATCAACGACGGATCGCCGGCGTGCTCGCCGTCGGCGGCGTCCCGGGAGGAACCTTCGAAGCGTTGCTTCACCCCCTTCCACTATTCCTGCGCCCGAGGGCCGGACGGGTGGGGTCACATCTGATGCGTTACCTCGGCCCGGTGCTCAATCGGCTGGGTGACGTATTGCCAGGTTCGCCCGAGCATGGCTTTGACCTGCGCGGAGTGGGTACTTTTGGGCTCGATGTCATGCACGGACAAACTCTAATCCGCGTACTGCGACGATTCGCTGATCACGACTGGCCCTGGTACTCGCGCCTCGCCCGGGCAGTCGGCGACCACCCCCGGATGGACCTGAGCGCCATCGACATGCCAGTGACCTATGTCGCCGGGACGTGGGACTCGATCACATCGGCCGAACGAATACGGGCGGCCAGCGCGCAAACACCACGGAGTCGATACGTCGAGCTTCCTGCCACGCATTTTGTGCCGTTGCAGCTTCCTCACCGCATGTCGACCGAACTCAGCAGCCTCGTTAATCGCTGCCGTCTTTAACCATCGCAGAAATCACGCGAAGCTCCGGACCTTTCACCACCTACCAGACAGTCAGATCTTCGTCGAATCGTCGGCTGTCGCGTGGCCGTTCGCTGCGAGATAGCTGCGCTACACCGCCAGCAGCGACCGCTTTTGCGGTTCTGTAAGTCGCGGGTCCATGCGCACTGCGGTTTCCGTTGCATTTCCGCTAGGCCCCCTCGCCGCCATACGGCACCGCGGACCAGGCCGAGCGGCTGCATGAGGACGTGTGGGCCGAAATCGTCCGCCGGCTCCAAAGCCAAGCCCGCAGCCGCGGCGACTTCACCGCTGTGCACGTCTGCCCCGAAACCAACGGCGACATCCCCGACACCGACGAAGCGCGCCTGGTCATCCTGCACCCCAAAGTCGCCCACAAGAAAGGCACCGACTCGGCTGCAAAAGACTTTGCGCACAAGGCGACCGAGCATCGCGGCAGCGCCAACCGCACCAACCGCAACATGCTGGTCTGCCTCGCGGCCGACGAAGCACGGCTGGAAGAACTCGACGCCGCCACCCGCGACTATCTCGGGTGGACTCACGTCCTGAACAGGCAGCCGACCTCGACCTGACCGAGAACCAGAAAAACCAAGCCGGCCAACGTCAAACGACGGCTGACCAGACCGTAACCGCACGACTGCTGCAGACCTTCGCCTGGGCGCCGGTTCCCGCCCAGCCCGACCCTGCAGCGCCGTTCGCCATCCGCGAGACCAAGGTTGAAGGGCAATCGGAATCGCTGGCCGAACGCGTCTCCCGACGGCACTGTCAACTTGAGTCAACCTAATTGGCCGATGTGATGATTCGGGGTGATGAGCCGTGGGTTTGGACGAAACGTCCCGTCCCAGTCGCCGATTCAGGCGGCGGCCGTGGTCGTCGCCCCGGTGATCTCGTTCCAGACCGCGAAGCGGTCGGCCATCACCGGTCGCTAGTCGGCCGCCGACAACAGGTGCCGACGGGGCCGAAAGTGCGGCCAGATGCCGCGCAACGCGGACAGGAACCATTGCGCGTGCCGGATCGACGTGACGCGTTTCATCGCCCGCTCGCCTTGCCGGGTCGGCTGGTGAGAGTTCTCGGCGCGGTTGTTCAGGTACTTCCGCCGGCGATGGGTCACCGACGCCATGAGCTCGCGGTGCGCCACCTGCTAGTGGTGTGTCCCATCATTGAGTAACTACTTGTTGGAGCGTCACACGGCCGCGGCGGACCTTTGCGAGGATTGATTCCGCGGTGGCGGTCCAAACGAAGGGGTTCGGGTCGTCGTTGTGGGCGTCGAGGTAGGCCTCGATGGCGGTGATCAGGTCGGGCACCGAGTTGAAGCTGCCACGACGCAGGGCTTTGTCGGTGAGCTCGCGGAACCAACGCTCGACCAGGTTCAGCCACGACGACGAGGTCGGGGTGAAATGCAGGTTGAACCGCTTGTGGCGATTCAACCATTCCTTAACATCGGGATGGTTGTGCGTGGCGTAGTTGTCCAAAATCAGATGCACGACAAGATGTTTGGGCACCTGGTTGTCGATTATGCGGAGGAACTTCAGAAATTCTTCGTGCCGATGCCGTGGCAGGCACTGCCCGATCACAACCCCGGTGAGCACGTTGAGCGCCGCGAACAACGTGGTGGTTCCGTTGCGCTTGTAGTCGTGGGTCAACGTGCCGGCGCGGCCCTTCTTCATCGGCAGCGACGGCTGGGTTCGGTCCAACGCCTGGATCTGGGACTTCTCATCCATGCACAACACCACCGCTCGCTCCGGCGGGTCCATATACAAGCCGACCACGTCGGCCAACTTGTCCTCGAACGCCGGATCGTTGGAGATCTTGAAGGTGTCCACCAGATGCGGTTTCAACCCACGCGCCTTCCAGATCCGCTGCACGGTGTTGCGGCTGACACCAGCATGCTTGGCCATCGACCGGGTGCTCCAATGGGTCTCACCCTTGGGCTTGGAATGCAGTGTGGCCTGCACGATCTCCTCGACCTTTTCGACAGGGATCGACGGCTTTGGCCCACGCCCCTGACGCACCTCCCCGAGCTTGGCCAGGCCTTCTACGGCGAACCGATTCCGCCAGGCCCGCACCGTCACCGCGGTCACCCCGAGCTCATCGGCAATCCGGGTGTTGGCCACCCCGTCGGCAGCCAGCAACAACGCCTTGGCCCGCTGCACCTGCCGATGCGGCGCCGAATGCGCGCGAGCTAACGCCTCCAACGCATTTCGCTGACCAACGGACATCGACAAAGGTGGGGCTGGTACTGCGCTCATTCATCAAGACTACCAGCCAATCGCATACTTATTTGGATGACACACCACTAGCGCCCGAGGCGGGCAGTCTCTTCCAGAAGGTCGGCGGCGCTGGCGACGCTTTCGGCGGGTTTGGTCATTTGGGCGGCGACCTCGCGCGCTCGATCAAGACATTGCGAAGTGAGGATGGAACGCAGGTCCGCGACCAACGAGTCCAGGGTGCTCTCCGTAAAGGCGCGGGCGGAACCGACTTTCAACCGTTGGACCGCGGCCGCCCACATCGGCTGATCGAGCCAGAACCAAAGGACCAGTGCCGGGATTCCGGCACGCATGGCCGCGGCCGTGGTGCCTGCGCCCCCATGATGGACGACGGCGCGACAGGCGGGAAAGATCGCCGCGTGGTTCACCGTGGCCACAACCTTGACGTTGTCGAGATGCGGCATGTGGGTGAAGTCGTTGGGGCCGCCGCAAATCAACGCGCGCTCGCCCAACCGCGCACAGGCCGCGCTGATCACAGTGGCGGTCTCGACGGGGGATGGGATGGGCGTGCTGCCGAAGCCAAAGTAGATCGGCGGCGTCCCAGCGGAAATCCATGATAGGACGTCCTCATCGACATCCGTCGGCAGCTCCAGCGTCAACGCGCCGACGAACGGCCGGCGGCCGGCCAAGTCCACCCATTCGGCCGCCGGTCCGGGCAAGCAGAGCTCGTCGTAGGCCTGGATCTCCAACGACTCTCGCGCTGACGGACCGGGCGCCTCAGCCAAGCCGAGTGCCCGGCCCTGCGCGTCGTCAGTCTGCTTCGTGATAACCGAGACCATCGATTCGGACAACCAAAGCCGGGCGGGGAATGGGTGCAGCGCGGCCAGCGGAATGCCGTAATAATCCGCGACGTTGGCGGCCAGCCCCTGTTCGTTGAAGCCCGCCACCAACAGCTCAGCCCCCTGCGCCGCCGTCGTCAGCGTCGCGCTCTTATCCGACTTGACCTGCGTGACGTGCTCGAGGACTTGGGTCAATGCGCTGACCTCGCTGCGCATCTTCGTCGCCATGTCATGGAACAACTCCGAGACGGGGTTCATCTCCTCCCGTGGGTCCGGCCCGTAGGCGGCAGCGGTAAGCCCCAGCGACTCCACGAAGCCGAGCATGTTGGGCGGGACAGCGACCAGCACGTCGTGACCCCGGCGCGACAGCTCCCGCCCGGCGGCGACGCAGGGCTCGACATCGCCGCGGCTCCCATAGCCGACGACCACAACTTTCATCGCCGCACCGCTCGGTCGCGGGCGGTGTTTTCCAGGAGATCGGCTGCACTCGAAGCGCTTTGGGCGGCCGTGGTCATCTGGGCGGCGACCTCACGGGCTCGAATGAGGCATTCAGGGATGAGGATGGAACGCAGGTCCGCGACCAAGGAGTCCAGGGTGCTTTCCGAAAAGGCTCGCCCAGAGCCCACTTTCAGCCGCTCGACCGCGGATGCCCAGATCGGCTGATCCTCGAGCCAGAACCAGAGGACCAACATGGGTTTCCCGGCGCGCAGGCCTGCGGCCGTTGTGCCGGCGCCTCCCTGGTGGACCACCGCGCGACAGGCCGGGAAGATCGCCGCGTGGTTCACTGAGTCGACAACCTTGACGTTGTCGAAATGCGGGATGTAATCGAAATCGCTTACCCCAGAGCAAATCAAAGCCCGCTCGCCCAACTGCTCGCAGGCCATGCTGATCACCGCAACCGTCTCGGCGGGAGAGGGAAGCGACACGTTGCTGCCGAAGCCGAAGTAGATCGGCGGCGTTCCCGCAGCAATCCACGACAAGGCCTCGGCATCGGTCTCGGCCGGCAACTCCAGCGTCGGCGCACCCACGAAGGGCCGGTGCACACCCTGCTTCGCCCATTCGGCCGCCTGTTCGGGAAAGCAGAGCTCGTCGTAACACTGGATCTCCAGTGTTTCGTGTGCGGGTCCGGTTGCCTCGGGCAGGCCTAGCGCACGGCGTTGGGCGTCTTCGGCTTCCTTCGTTATCCGCCCGGCCACTCCATCCGGGTGCAACTGCCCGACGGGGAAGAAGTGCAGCGCGGCCACCGGAATGCCGTAGTGCTCCGCGACATTGGCGGCCAGCCCCTGCTCACCTTTGCCCGTCAACAGGAGGTCGGCCCCCTCGGCCAGCCCCAACAGCGCCGTGCTCCATTCCGCGCAGGCCCGGGCGACGTGCTGCATGAATTCGGTCGCGGCGCCGATCGGATTCCGGACGTTCGCGTTGGGGGTGAAAGCCCCTTCTCCTGGCCTTGGCGAATCCGATCCGAAGGCGACCGCGGCAAGCCCCGCCGACTCCATGAAGCCAAGCATGTTGGGCGGGACCGCCATGCAGACGTCGTGACCTCGGCGCAGCAGCTCGCGGCCGACAGCGGCCAAAGGCTCGACGTCGCCGCGACTTCCGTAGCCGGCCAGCACAAATTTCATCGGGTGCAAGCTGGGCTCAACGCCACTTGATGCCGCACCCGATCGACGGCCGCTGGTTCGGGTCAACCGGCCGCCCGGCGAGCACCGCGTCGACCGCCGCCCGGACGTCGGCGGCCGTCACCGGTAGGTCGTTGCCTGGGCGGGAGTCGTCGAGCTGCCCGCGGTAGACGAGCCGACGCTCGCCGTCGAAGACGAAGGTGTCGGGCGTGCAGGCCGCCGAGAACGCGCGGGCGACGTCTTGGGTCTCGTCGTAGAGGTAGGGAAAGGTCCAGCCGTGGTCGCGGGCCTCGGCGACCATCTGATCGGGTCCGTCCTGCGGGTAGGTGACGACGTCATTGCTGGAGATGCCGACCATCGCGACGCCCTGATCGACGAGGTCTCGGCCCAGCGCAGCCAGGCCGGCGGCGACGTGCTTGACGTACGGGCAGTGGTTGCAAATGAAGGTGACGACAAGCGCGGGGCCTGTCAGCTCCTCAAGGCTGATCGTGGCGCCGGTTGCCGGCTCGGGCAGCGAGAAAGGCGGCGCGGGGGTGCCGAGGGCAAGCATGGTGGACTCGATGGCCATGCCAGCCAGATTAGCTTCCCGACCGCGGACCGGCCCGTCGGCGCTACACCTTGGAACCCAGGCCCGCGATCAGGTTGATCGTGACCGCCAGGACGACCGCGCCGAGAAGGTAAGAGAGCAGCGCGTGGCGCAGCACCGTCGCCCTGATGGATGTCAGCCCGATCTCGGTGTCCGACACCTGGTAGGTCATGCCGACGGTGAAGGCCAAATACGAGAAGTCCCGAAAGCGGGGCGGCTCGGGGTCGTGGAAGTTGATTCCGCCCGGTTCGTCCGTGTAGTAGAGCCGCGCGTAGTGCACGGTAAACAGCGTGTGCACGGCAAACCAGGACGCCGCGACGGTCAGGATGCCGAGACCTGCGGCTGCAAGGGCTTTGGCGCCGGTGTGCGACCCGGCGGCCACCACGTAGCCGACCCCGGCGAGGCTCGCAACGCTTGCCGACACGACCACTGTGTCGGCGACCCACCGGGTGGGATCCTCGCGGGTCACATACTCGCGAGTTTGGTCGGCGTCCATTCCGCGCAGGAGGAGCCGCGTCCACACCACGTACAGCCCGGCGGTCACGACCCAGCCGACAATCGCGAATCGCCAGCCGACCGTATTGCCCACCACGAGAGCAACGGCCACTCCGAGCACGACGGCAATCAAAATCCGAACCGCGACGGTGTCGCGGGAGAAAGCAACGAGGGACTTCACAACCCCGACCTAAGCACAGCAGCATCCGGGCAACTGTGAAGTGCCGATCGCCGTCACATGCGCCACGCACGCCTCTGGCGGAGGAGACGTTCGATGTGCCCGCCTCAGCGCGACTATTGAGTTGCTGCGGCGAAGGCCACCGAGTTGTCGCTCGGAGGCGGGCACATTGTCCACCGGCCTTTCGAGAGGCGTATGTGGCAGATGTGACCGCTGCGGGGTAACCCGCGGGTCTATGTGTTTTGTCTCCCCGAACCGAGCCTGTTCACCGCGAACGTCGCGGCCTGGTTCGTCATTCCGGACTGAATGTACGAAACGTGCGCCATGATGTTCCCGCCCGGCGAGCAGATTGGGTCGTCCGGAGTGCACAAGCTGATGCTCTTGGCGGCATACAGCGGGCTGATTGTGGGCAGCGGCTGGCCGCCCCACAACATACTCGAGAATCCACTGGACGGCTCGCCGAACAGCGCAACGGTGGCGACGTGATCTGCTACCGGGGCCGGCATCGCCTGGGTGGCCAGATCGATCACCGTCGAGCCCTGGGAATATCCGCCGAGCACGATCTTCGAGTTCGGGCAGCTGGCGACGACGTCCTGGATGTGCGCGCTCGCGTCGTCGGAACCGGCTGTCGCGCTGTTGTGGTAGTCGTCGTTGGCTGGGTAGTTGACCGCGTAGACCCCGACGGACCTCCCGCCGACCTTGGATGTAAGCGAGTCGACGAATGCCTGGCCGACGTCGCCAAGGCCGGGCTCCTGATGGGTACCGCGAGCGAAAACCACTGCGATGTCGGAGCAGGCATCGGCAGAAGCGGCGGGACTGACGATCGGCGCGCTCAGCAGCGCCCACGCCGTCACCACCGGGATACCAATACTGCGAGCAAGTCCGCGTGCACTCATGCCCAAATCCTGACATACCGCCCTAATGCTGGCCGCCGCGGGCGATCCGATCGGCACGCCAACACGACGCCTGCATTGGGACCTCGACCGTGTCTGCCCCGGGAAAACGTTCCTCCAAGCCAGCGCGCGCTTGAGCCAGCCTCCGCGTGCGGTCGTCCGGAGATGCGACGATGACCCGGCTGTAGGTGCCCACCATCGCGACGGCGTCCTCGACCGTCATCGTGCGCACAAATCGGAACGTCTCACGTGCGATGTCGTGGAAGATCGGCGGCTCTGGGAGGACGACGTCCAGGCGCTGCCGGATTCGGTCGGCCGATTCCGCCTCGGACGGGTCCTGGCCGGGCAGCCGATCGAGGTTGCGCACCCAATCGACCTCACGGTCGCGGCTCGTCCAAATCAGGCCGAAGCGACCGCCGTCGCGCAGGACGCGACCGATCTCCGGGATGGCCCGTTCGTCATCGATCCAGTGCCAGGCCGACGAGACAAACACCGCGTCCGCGGACGCGTCCGGAAGGGGAATCGACTCACCACGGCCCTCGATCACGCGGATTCCGGGGGATCGCGCCGCCAGCACCTTGCGCATCCGCGCGTCGGGCTCGACCGCGATGACCTGCGCGGTCCTGCCCACCAGCGCGCGGGTGAACAGCCCGGTGCCCGCCCCCACGTCGACGGCCACCTCGCAACCTTGTGGCACCAGCCAGTCCACCGCCTCCTGGGGGGCCTGCGGCCGCAGCCCGTCATAGTCCTCGGCGATCGTTCCGAAGGACATCGCACGCTCTTGACGATCGGTCACAGCCGCCAAGGTAGTCCAGCTGAGGACGCCCGACCCCCCGCCACGAGCGCCAATCGGATGCCGCTTCGTATGACGGGCGGCATGGATGTTGGCCTTGCGTTGTCGGTTCGGTGAATTCGGAGACTTTGGGGCCGCACTTTTCGTAGAGTGTGGCGTACCGGCCCTGTGACGCGTCCGATCGTCTGAACTGCGGCGTGAGGTGCCCGTCCCGGTAAGCAGTGTCGTGTGTTGGCATCGATGGGAAGGACACCCGGGGGATGAGTTTTTTGGTGTTGCCGCCCGACATCAACTCGGCGTTGATGTATTCGGGCGAGGGCTCGGGTCCGATGCTGGCCGCCGCGGCGGCGTGGGATGGGTTGGCTAGCGAGCTGGGCTCGGCGGCGCAGTCGTTTTCGTCAGTCAGCTCCGGGTTGGCCGGTGATGCCTGGCAGGGAGCGGCGTCAGCGGCGATGCTCTCAGCGGCGGCCCGGTACACCGGCGTATTGAGCGCGGCGGCGGCTCAAGCCCAAACAGCTGCTGCGCAAGCACAAGCGGTAGCCAGTGAATTCGAATCCGCCTTGGCCGCCACGGTGCACCCCGCGTTGGTGGCCGCCAACCGTAACCATCTGGTGCGGCTCGTGGTCTCGAATCTGTTCGCGCAGAACGCACCCGCGATCGCCGCGGCGGAGTCTGACTACGAGGTGATGTGGGCCCGAGATGTGGCCGCGATGGTCGGCTACCACGGTGGAGTCTCGGCGGCCGCGGCACAACTATCCAGCTGGACAACGGCGTTGCCGAACCTGGCCGAGGGACCCGCCGCGATCGCCAACCCGGTGGGCTCGGCGCTGGGCTCACTGAACCCCACGGCCAGCGGCCCTCTCGGAATCCTGCCCGGGCCCCTCGGACACGTGGCCGGAGGCCTCCAACATGCGGTTATCGACGTGATCAACGCACCCACCTCGTTGCTGATGGGGCAAGAGTTGATCCCCAGCGGGCCGCAGGCGACCGGCGGCGTCGCGACGATCAACGGCTCGACAGCAAGCACTCCGATAACGCTGCGCGGCGGCACCGAGCCGGTGGTGGACGCCTCGGTTGGCACCGGACCCAGGGTGCCGTTGCTGGTTGACACCGGATCCACGGGTCTTGTTATCCCATTCACAAAGGTCGGGGGACTGGTAGGACTACTCCAGCTCGGCGTACCCACCGGAATTAACGTTGGCGGTTTCAGCGGGGGACTGAACTACCTGTACGCCACGTATAACGCGCCGGTGAATTTCGGCGGCGGACTTGTTACCGCGCCGACCCCCGTCCAAGTCGAGCTCGTCGCGTGGCCGACGTCTCTGTCGTCACTGCTGAACAGCGGTCCTACGTTCCAGTCCTTCTTTGCCACCGACGGGGTAGTCGGCGTCCTGGGTGTCGGGCCGAATGCCGGAGGCCCGGGCCACGTCGTCCCGACCTCGAGGTTGCCGGCACCCTTCAACCAGGGCCTGCTCATCGACGAACCCACGGGTCAACTGGTGTTCGAGCCGCAACCTCCAGGCGGGATAGCCACGCTTAACGGATCGCCGATCACCAACCTGAACGTAAGCATTAATGGCGGGCCGCAGCAAACGGTCCCCTCGATCGTCGACTCCGGTGGTGTGGACGGAACCATCCCGTTCAGCGCCCCAACCGGTTCAACGATCAGTGTCTTCGCCCCAGGCGTTGCTACGCCGCTGTACACGTTCACCAATGGCGTGAATTACTCCCCGAGCCCGATCTCGAGTGGATTGATGAACACCGGGAACCTCATTTACCAGCTGCACCCCGTATACATCAATTACGGCGCTAACACCTCAACCATTTACTAGTGACCTGGGGTGTTCCGACGTCGGCTTCGCTCTCTGATCGCGGCTAGTTTCACCCCGCTCGCATGCCGGGTATCCGCCCGAACAGGGGGTGGGTGACAGTGCACGCCGTCGCGATCTTGTCGGCGCTCCTCGCCGCCTTCTGGGCCGCGGTGGGAATCGTTGTTCGGCAGCGGGTCGCCCAAGGCGTTCCGGCCGACAAGGCCATGTCTGCGACCATGGCGACGACCCTGGCTCGCGAACCGCTTTGGTGGGCGGGCACTTTCGCCGCCGTCGCCGGTTTCGTGTTTCAGGCTCTGGCACTGGCGCACGGATCCCTGCTGCTGGTTCAGCCGCTGATCGTGTCGTCGCTGCTGTTCGCTTTGCCGCTGAGCGCAAGGCTTAGCCACCAACGCATCAGTCCGGCCGAGTGGGCTTGGGCGATCTTGTTGACGGCCGCACTGGCGGTTTTCGTGCTCGTCGGCCAGCCCCGCGAGGGCCATAACCGGCCACCCGTACCGGCGTGGGCTCTGGCGTTGGCCATTACGGTGCCGCTGGTGATTGGCTGCGTCGTCGCGGGGCACCGCGCCGCCGGCCGCGCCCGGGCCATGCTGCTGGCGGTGGCGGTGGCGGTCATGCTGGGCATGGTGGCCGTCTTGACCAAGGTCTGCACACATCGCTTCGCCGTCGGCGGGTGGCATGCGCTCCTGACCGTCCCGGCTCCTTATGTGTTGGTCGCGCTGGCGGCAACGCTAACCGTGGTGCAACAGGCGGCGTTTCACGCCGGTGCGTTGCAGGCGTCGGTGCCGATCATGTTGGTGGGTGAGCCGATCGTCGCGGTAGTGCTCGGCGTCGTCGTGCTCGGCGAACATCTGTCGGTGCGGGGCTCCGCGGCCGCTGCCCTTGTCATCGCGGTCGTGGCGATGCTGGCGGCCACCATTGCGCTGGCCCGCGATCAGGCACCCCGAAGCGAGCGGTTTGCCGACCCGGCAGCCGCCCTCCCCGGCGTGCGATGAGTGCTTTCCATCGATCGCTCTGGCAAGTTAGGGGCGGTGATGGGCGGGTGCCGCTGGAGCATGTCGGTTCGGGCGTGGTCTGCGGTGTTCGCCTTGCTGCTGTTGGGGATTGCCGGCGTTGCTACCGCCGGCACAGCGCCTGCCGAGCCGCTTGTCAGCGGACTCGGCGAACGTGTGGTGGGCTGGGACACCTACCGTCGATTGGATCGGTTGCCGTATCTGAGCGCCGAAACACAGACCCTGCAGGTGTCGAGCTTCGACCGAAGCGGCGGCGATTTTGACATCTCCACCGGTAACAAGAACGGCAGCGGTGGATGTTTGGCGACCGGTGGCGCCGGCTGCGTCATCGCGGAGGATCGCGGCGCCGGCGAGGTCGATTCGATCTGGTTCACCCGCGACGGCGGCGACCTGACCCGGATCGGAAAGATCCGCATCGATCTCGATGGACGGACGGAGATAGACGCGCCATTGCAATCGTTGGTCGATGGTGGGCTCGGTGCGCCGTTCGTGTGGCCGCTGGTGGCCAACGCCGAGCAGTCGCCGGGCGGCGATTACATCAAGGTGCCCATGCCATACCGGCAGTCGATGCGGATCAGTGTCGCATCGAATTTGGAGTACTACCACGTAGACTATCGCCGCTTTCCGACCGCCGACGGCGTCAACACTTTCTCGCCTTCCGACCCCGCGCTCGATGTGATCGCCACCCTCCGCGCGGCGGGCACCACCGACCCTAAACCGGCGGCACCCACTGCAGCCCACGACAATCGGATCGTCGAGCTCCCCGCCGGTGCCGGTCTCGCGCTCGCGGAATCGACTGGGCCAGGCGCTATCTCGGCGCTGCGCCTGCGGCTACCAGCACCAACGGATCAACTCCTCTCCGGCTTGCGGCTCCACATCGAGTTCGACGGCCAAACCACGGTCGACTCTCCACTCGGGGAGTTCTTCGGCGCCGGACTGGGCGCCGACAACGTGCGATCGCTGATGTTCGCCGCGACCCGACAACCCGGGGGATCGCTGTCGCTATCGGAGTGGTGGCCAATGCCGTTCGCTACTACAGCCCGCGTCACCCTCGTCAACACGACCGGCGATCCCGTGCCGGGCATCGACAGCGACGTCGTGACCACACCCGATCCCCAGTGGGCACCCGCGTTGGCCAGCGGCCGCGCCGGCTACTTCACCGCACGCTCGCATGCCGGACCAACGACCCCGGGTCATGACTGGATGTTCGCCGACGAAGATGGCCACGGCAAATTCGTCGGCGTCAGCCACACCATTCGCGGCTCTCGGATCAAGACGTCGTTTGACGACGAGGCCCCGTACTTTCTCGAAGGGGCCGAACGCGTTTACACGGACGGTGCCTTCTCACCCCAGTGGTACGGCACCGGCACCGAGGACTTCTACGAGGGGGGCTGGTATTTCAAGAACGGCAAGCACTTTAGCGACCCACTCACCGGCCAACCCGATCAACGCACGGCCGCTGGCGGATGTGCGGACTACTGTGTCGCCGCCTACCGGCTCATGCTCGCCGACGCCATCGACTACCACTCCGCAATCCGATTCGGCATCGAGCACGGCAAACGCAACATGGTTCAACCCGACTACAGCTCAACCGCATTCCTCTACACACAACCGAATGACACCACCGCATCCGTCGACGAAATCAATCCCAGCGATCTTGTCAGTCGAATCCTGCACAACTACAACGACTCCGACGCCACCGACCAATTGCTGATCAGCCAGTACGAGGGGAACGACGACACCCGTCCCGTTGCCGGGTTGGTCCTGACCACCCACGCCGCGATCACATTCGACGCCCAGATCCTTCCGGACAACCACGGCATGCTGCTGCGCCGCACGTCGGACCAATCAATCGGCTATCAATCCGCAGACGTTGCCATTGACGGCGTACCCACCGGGATTTGGTTAGAGCCACGCAGCAACGTCTTTCACCGTTGGCTCGACGACACCTACCTTGTGCCCGCCTCTCTCACCGCAGGCAAAAGCCGCGTAACCATAACCCTCAGGCCCATTCCAGACGCCCCACCCTGGACGGCAAGCCGTTACCACATAGACACGGTGACCTGGCCGTAGGACGAACAAAGGACCGAGTACGAACTCCGTCCTACTCTCAATCTATAGCGCACTGGGGGGCTTGCGGCAAGACCCGGGTCATCGCGCAAAATGGCTGGCCGAAGCCAGAACTCAGCGGACGGAGGTTGCGAAGTGCGGGTTGAACCAACGTCTGACCACGCGGTGGTGATTGCCGGGGGAGGCCCAACAGGCCTGATGTTGGCGGGCGAGTTGGCATTGGCGGGAGTCGACGTCGCCATTGTCGAGCGGCGCACCACACAGGACCTGATCGGTGCGCGCGCGGGCGGTCTGCATTCACGCACCATCGAGATCCTCGATCAGCGCGGAATCGCCGATCGGTTCCTTTCGGAGGGGCAGGTGGCGCAGATTGCGGGGTTCTCTCAGATCCGGCTGGACATCAGCGACTTTCCCACACGGCACCCCTACGGGCTGGCGCTGTGGCAGAACGATATCGAGCGCATACTGGCCGACTGGGTCGCCGAGCTGGCAGTGCCGGTGTATCGCGGACGCGAGCTCAGAACCATCGCCCTAGGTGACACCGCCGTCGACGTCGAGCTCTCCGGTGGCCAGTTCCTGCGGGCGGAGTATGTCGTCGGGTGCGACGGCGGCCGCAGTGTGGTCCGTAAAGCGGCCGGCATCGGGTTTCCGGGGTGGAACCCGACGACGAGCTACCTGATCGCCGAGGTCGCAATGGCCGCCGACAAAGGCCCCGCGCCGGAATGGGGCATTCGCCACGACGCCCTCGGAGTCCACGCGCTCAGCATGTTGGAGGACGGGGGGCCGATGCGGGTCATGGTGACCGAGCGGCACCTCGGACCCAGCAGCGAACCGACCCTGCGCGACCTGAGCGAGGCCCTCATCGCCGTATACGGAACGGATTACGGGATCCACAGTCCCACTTGGATTTCCAGGTTCACCGATATGGCACGGCAGGCCGACGCCTATCGCGACGGGCGGATCCTGCTAGCCGGCGATGCCGCACATGTGCATCACCCGGTGGGTGGACAGGGCCTCAACACCGGCATGCAAGATGCGGTCAACCTGGGATGGAAGCTGGCGCAGGTGGTCAAACGCACATCACCCGACAGCCTCCTCGATACCTACCATGCCGAACGGCACCCGGTCGCCGCGCGCGTGCTGCGCAACGCGATGGCGCAAATGGCACTTCTTCACCGCCAAGACGAACGCACCAAGGCCTTGCGCGACACCGTTTCCGAACTCCTGGGCATGGACGAGCCGCGCAAACGATTCGCCGGAATGATGTCCGGCCTGGATATCCATTACGACCTCGGTGAGGGACACCCGCTACTCGGACGCCGCATGCCCGATCTCGACGTGGTCACCGACGACTGCCGCCGGCGGGTGTTCGCCCTGCTGCACGATGCCCGGCCCGTGCTGCTCAACCTCGGTGAACCCGGCGGCTTCGATATCACTCCATGGACCGACCGAGTTCGATTGATCGACGCGAAATACGTTGGCAACTGGGAACTTCCGGTACTCGGCGTGGTCACCGCTCCCACCGCCGCGTTGATCCGGCCCGACGGATACGTTGCATGGGTGGGGGAGCGGTCGCGGCTCGGCCTTGAAGACGCGCTCACCACCTGGTTCGGACCGCCTGCCGAGGATCGCCGACGCCCGAATGCACCAGGCCGACCACCGACTTGCTAATCCGGCGGCTCAGCCTGCGAGCCACGGGTCGCGGCACGTTCCCGCTCGCCGGAGTTTCCGGGAACGCCTTCCGCTTCCCGCTCACGGGTGACCTTCGCATCGAGCTGATAGACGACGCTCTCCAGCTCCTGGGCGCGGCTCAGTGGGTCCTTCTCGGGTCCGGTCATAACGCTTCCCAATACCCCGCGGCGCGGTTTATAACCGGGCGAACTCCCCGGTTCTTCGCGGAGGCACGCTTCATCGCCCCAGAAAGGGGGAGCGGAGCCCTAGGACCGGTCGCAGATGAACAATTTACTTTCAGCAAAACCGATGCGACACCGGCGGTGCGCACACGACGCGGCGGTGGAAGTATCGCAAGGGTGGCCACCCAGAAACCGCAGACGATCGCTTACCCGGCGCCAGGCGCACGCCCGCGGCGCCACGACTCCGAGCCGCTAGATCCCCACGTCATCGTCCTTTTCGGCGCGACCGGGGATCTGGCCAAACGCAAGCTCATCCCCGGCCTGGCCTACCTAGATCAGTCCGAGCTTGCCCCCGATATCCAAATCGTCGCGACGTCGCTGGAAGACTTCAGCGACGACGAGTTCCGGGAACTCGCCAAGACCGCCATCGACTCGTTCGGAACCCACAAGCTCACGCCCGAACAGTGGGCCAACTTCGCAAAAATCATCCGGTACGTTCCGCAGGGCGCCGGACCCGAAGCGCTCGCCGAGGCGGTCGCTGAAGCCGAAACCGACCTGGGACCGAAGGTGCGGCGACTGCATTACCTGTCGGTCCCTCCGAAAGCGGCGCGCCCCGTCATCGACATGCTGCGCGACGCCAAACTCGTCGAGCGCTCCCGGGTGGTTATGGAGAAGCCGTTCGGCACCGACTTGGCCAGCGCAATATCGCTCAATGACTTCCTGCACGACACGTTCGAGGAATCCCAGATCTTCCGCATCGACCACTTCCTGGGCAAGGAGGCCGCCCAAAACATCCTGGCGTTCCGCTTCGCCAACGGTCTCTTCGAGCCGATCTGGAACCGCAATTTCATCGACCACATCCAGATCGACATCCCCGAGGCCCTCGGCTTGGATCAGCGGGCCAACTTCTACGAAAGCACCGGCGCCTACAAGGACATGGTCGTGACCCACCTGTTCCAGGTGATGGCGTTCGTCGTGATGGAACCGCCCACGGCACTCGAGCCGTATGCCATCAGCGAAGAGAAAAACAAGGTGTTCCGGTCGATGCTGCCGGTCGAGCCATCGAAGGTGGTGCGCGGCCAGTACAACGGCTACCGCCAAGAGGACGGAGTGGCAAAGGATTCCGACACCGAGACGTTCATCGCGCTGAAGGTCGGCATAGACAACTGGCGCTGGGCCGGCGTACCGATCTATCTGCGCACCGGCAAGAAGATGGCCGAGGGAATCCGCATCATCTCGATCGCCTTTCGCGAAGCGCCGCGAACCATGTTCCCGCCCGGGTCCGGGGTGGGCACCCAAGGCCCAGATCACCTCACGTTCGATCTCGCTGACAACTCGAAGGTTTCGTTGTCCTTCTACGGCAAGCGGCCGGGTCCGGGGATGAAGCTGGACAAGATGTCGATGCAGTTTTCATCGCAGGAGATCGACACCGTGGTGGATGTGCTGGAGGCCTACGAACGCCTCATCCTCGATGCGATGCGTGGCGATCACACGCTGTTCACCACCGCCGAGGGCATCGAATCATTGTGGGAGCGTTCGCAGGAACTCCTCGACGACCCGCCGCCGACCAAGATGTACCAGCCAGGCACGTGGGGTCCCAACGCCATTCATCAATTGATCGCTCCGAACGCGTGGCGGTTGCCGTTCGAGCGGGAGTGGCGGGAATCCAAACGCTAGCCCGCGGACTCCGTCGGCTCCGGCGCCTGACTGAGCCACTCGCGCAATTTGGCGTAGATTTCGGCGTGGTTGAGCAGATCGAAGTGGTGCAGGCCGGTCAACGTCAGTCCATGGGCCGGCTCGAACGGAACTTGTCGGGACTTGCCCACACCGAACGCGCTGTGGGGGCGCACCAAATGATCGCCGAGAACAACCCCGACCGCCCGTGGGCCCGCGGTGGTCGCCACGAAGTGGTAGACGGCGCTGGTTAGGAACGGCACCTCATGACAGCGGTCCCGTAGGAACTCATCCGGGTCGCCTTCGCTCCAGTCCTCGTCGAGCAATGCGCCGTATCGCAGATCCTTCGTGCCCGAGCTGCGGGCGTTGAGAAACGAAGCCAGACCTTGCGTTTCGTGCAGTCTGGCCAGCGCCCACGATGCGGCGTTGACACCTTTCTCCAGGTCGGCGCCCAGGTGCGGGGAGCCGAGGCAGACGACGTGACGGACGGCGTCGGGCCAGCCGTGCTGGTGCTGGACCCCGTAGTGGCAGGCGCTGCGCACCACCAACCCGCCCATCGAATGACCGACCAGCGTGATCTCCTCAACCGGCACCGGCCATAGCGCCTGCAACTGATCCATCAGGGCGGCCAGGGATTTCCCGTTGTCGGAGATGTGCACACCCGTGTTGTAGCGCAGGTAGACCGGGGTAAAACCTAGGTCGCTATGCAGGCGCGCGCCGTAGGGGCCGACGCTTTCGCCGTCGCGTGGCAGCCGCCACCACGATCTTTCGGTCATGCACCAGCCGTGGAGAAACACCGCGATCCGGCCGGTGGCTTGCGGTAATGCCTCCGCAATGGCGGCGGCATTCATCGCGACGGGCTCCCCGTGGTGGCGTATCTGCATGGTCAGCGCGAAGCCATTTCCGCGACTGGTCAGCTCATCCCCGTAGATGCCATTGAGCGCCGCGATGAAGCCGGCGACTTTGGGATTTGATTCGACGGTCTCGTCCTCATCGCTGCCTCGTGTTTCAGCAGCCAGGTCACCGGCACCCCGCAACGACGCCCGCACGCCGCGGTCGACGGCATAGTAGGTCGCCGCGGCAATCGTGTTGTGGACGACCTCCACGGGTTTGGACACCGGACCTATGGCGCCGAAGACACGACGGGCGATGCCGCTGTGCGTGTCGCGCACAAGAGTCGTCAGAACACGGGTCCCTTCGCCCGCGAGGTCAGCGAGTGACCGGATTTCCTGTCGCCGCACGAGCTGCTCCTTCCTGCTTCGACACTGGGTTCCCATTCTGCTCACGCCTTAGCGCGAGGTAGAGAAAAACCGTTGCGAAGCGCATCGCCGACGAGCTGCCAAG
>Ga0306925_10001472_pt1 | contig 19363 bp, 18 predicted proteins | sample flu12Cox44000176_FD_203755 | JGI IMG/M metagenome (GOLD analysis project Ga0306925, IMG submission 203755) | Lab enrichment of tropical soil microbial communities from Luquillo Experimental Forest, Puerto Rico - flux8day.12C.oxic.44.000.176 (v2)... | ecosystem: Environmental > Terrestrial >... | reverse complement strand
CAACCCAAAAAGACGGAGGCACCAAGGCCAGCGGCGAAAACGCTCGAAACAGAGGTACACGCGATAGGCGAAAAGACGAGCGCAGTTCAACTAGCCAAACAGCCAATCACGCCAAAACCGTTAGCTCTGACTTTTTCGAGCGTGCAAGCTCGATCTTTGAAGAGATCTCCCGTCGGGCCTACGAGATTTTCGAGGGAAACGGCTGTGTGCCGGGGCGGGATCTCGACAATTGATTCCAGCCCGAGCGAGAGCGGCTGCGCCCAGTTCACACTCAAATCAACGAGTAGGGCGACGCTCTGGAAGTCAAAGCCGAAGTGCCCAGCTTCAAGGAGCTCTCGATCAGCCTGGAGCCGCGCCGGCTGCTCATCACGGGTAGACGAGAAACAAAAAAGGAAGAAACCAAGGGGAAGGCCATTTATGCGGAAATCGGTGCAAATGAAATCATGCGAGGAGTCGACTTGCGGGTCGAGGTGGAGACTGAAAAACATTGCTGCCACGCTCAAGAACGGCATCTTCGAACTGAGTCTGCCCAAAGCAACAAAAACGAAAAGTATCAAAGGGGAAATCAAGGCGGCGTAGGCAGCCCGATCAGCTGGCGCACCGCTGGCCAGGTTCTCGCCCGCCGTTTCAAGTTCCACGACGTGGACTGGGTTCATAAACCCTGACCTATGAGTGCGCATGCTGGGAGGAATTCTGGCCGATCAATAATCTAATTCGTTAGGGCAGGTCGGCGCGGCGGGATTCACAAATTGGAGAAGCGAGTTAGACTAGTACTGGGGCGCAGTTTGACTGACAGATATCATGATCGACAGCAGGCGGGCCAACTGCTGGCGACGAAACTGTCATCCTTAGCGAATAGGCCCGATGTGGCGGTTCTGGCCCTGCCGCGGGGCGGAGTGCCTTTGGCATGCGAAATCGCCAGATCGTTACACGCCGATTTGGGCGTATTTCTAGTGTGCAAAGTGGGCGTACCTGGCTACCAAGAGCTAGCGCTTGGGGCCATTGCCAGCGGCGGAGTAACAATCATAGATCCTGATATCGCAGAGGAATTTAGACTGATGCCGAGCGAGGTGGAAAGCCTTGTGAATGCCGCCCAACAGGAGTTGCAACGGCGCGAGGCGGTCCTTCAAGGCTCCCGGCCAATGCCGGATCTCGAAGGCCGGACCGTGGTGCTGGTGGATGACGGTGTTGCGACCGGATCGAGTATGCGCGCCGCGGTCGAGGGCGTGAAAAGGCTCAAGGCTGCCCGGATCATCATTGCCGCGGGCGTCATGCCCCTGTCCACTAGCCTTCGCTTGCGCTCAGAAGTTGACGAAGTTGTCTGCCCGCTTACGCCTCGCGACTTTCGTGCGGTCGGCCTTTTCTATGAGGAATTCCCACAGCTTAGTGATGATGATGTGCGGGCGCTTCTGGAGAACGCCTGGCAGACCGGCGCGCGTAAGGCAGCGTAGAGATTCGGCCCGGGCAGATGGACATCGCCGCGACGGAATTCGAATTAGCTGCCGATGGTAACTGTTCCGATTTGCGCTTAGCTCGCCCGCCGCGCGGTATGGCCTTCCGGGGTTGCCCTTCATTCGAAGGGCGTCCTCAAAACAGCAGGGACCGCTCGGCGCATGTTGCGTGGGCCGGAATCGTGTGGTTACATAGCGGAGCACGTTTTTGCCTTGGCCTGCATTCATGATGGCCTTGCTCGATAGCAGCCCATGTGCGCCTGGCCCGGTTTCGCCGGCGTGAGGCGCGCCCTTTCCATCGAGATGACCCCTTCACGCGTCTCAGTTTGTCCGCCGCTTGCAATCCTGATTTTCCTGGCCGCCAGTCCGATCCAGTGGGCGGAGGCTCGACCCTCTGCTCAGCTGATCAGTCTTGAGGATTACGTTTCTGAACTCGACCGCTGCTCAGCTGCGATAGCCAACGCGGGGAACGATCCGAGCGAGCTGCGCACCGCCCGCCTCTCGGTGCCAGAGCGGTGGGTGGTCCACAGCAGAGGCCAGACTTACGTTGTCAACGCTGATTGGCTCGCCACAGATCTTGCGAAAGCCGAGACCGCCTTACACCGGAATCGGTCCGTCCTACAAGAGGCCCAGCAAGACATCTCCGTGCGTCGCGATGCGGCACAGGCGCTTGCGGAAGCCGATCCAGCCCGAAATCTCGATAGCTTTAAAGCAAAATTGGGCAGCATTCTGGCGGCCAAGGAGTTTCAGACGACCCGGGGGCCCACCTGGCTCGAGAGCCTTCGCGCCCGCCTTTACGATTGGATCGTGCGCCAGTTTGAGAAGCTCTACACCCGGCTTCCGCACGGCCGCACGGTCGGCAACGTGATTGCGTGGACAGTGATTGCGCTGAGCTCTCTGGTGCTTCTGTTTTGGCTGGTGCGTGCAGCAAGTCGGGGCGGCGCGCGCCCGGAGATGGGTCTTCGCGGCGCGAGCAAGTCCAGGCAAGATTCGGCCTACTGGCTCCGCCAAGCGCGGTCTCTCGCCGCCAGGGGGGATTACCGCAAGGCGATTCACGCCGCGTACTGGGGTGGCATCGCACGCTTGGAAGAGGCCAAGGTGTTGACTGAGGACCGCTCGCGGACTCCCCGGGAATCTCTCCGTTTGATTCAGGAAAGCGCGGAGCACGCAGCTCTTTCGCAGTTGACCCGCCGGTTTGAACTCGTTTGGTACGGCTACCGCCCGGCCGGTTCCGCGGATTGGAATGAGGCTGTGCGTCAATTGGAGACACTTGGATGTCTAGGTTCCTCGACGCCCGCGATCTCCGCCTCCTGATCGCGGCGGGACTGGTGATGATGATGCTGCTGGGCCTAACGTACGCCGTAAACCCCCCACCGCCGGCCCAGCAGACGATCGAGTTTCCTTCCACGTATTCGTCAGGTTGGGCGGGAGCCAAAGCGGCGTTTCTCCTGCTCGGCCAACTTGGCTATAGGGTCGAGCGCTGGAAGCAATCCCCCGAAAATCTGCCGCTTGCTCCCCAAGGTTCCGTACTGGTGCTGGCCCAGCCACTCGAAGGAGCGACTGCTTCGGAGAAGTCGGCCCTCCGGCGATTTGTCACCGGGGGCGGCAGAGTGCTGGCGGCCGGCGCAGCGGCCGCGCAAATTGTGCCCGATGCCTACGCAACCGCGGTTCCGGATTTCAACGCAAAACCGAAAACGTACTCGGCCTTGTTGCCCTCCCCTTACACCCGCGATGCGCCCGAGATCACCCTGAATGCAGCGGACGCGTGGACATCGAGCACGCGCCCATGGCTTGCTCTGTACGGGAAAGACGACAAGGTGGCTGTGGTTTCCTACAAAGTTGGCAACGGCGAAGTGATTTGGTGGGCCTCGCCCTCAGCGCTTACCAACGGTTCGATCGGTGACAAAAACAACATGGCGTTTTTTCTCGATTGCATTGGATCGCCCGCTGATTCGCACGTGTATTGGGATGAGTATTACCACGGCGCAAAACAGTCGCTGGGATCCTATATCGCCGGAACGCCGCTTCCCTGGGCGGGCCTGCAGGTTGCGCTGGCGTTTCTAGCGATACTGTTCACCTTTTCCCGGCGCTCTGGCCCCGTGCGAGCGCCAGCGACGGAGTCGCGCCTTTCCCCTCTCGAGTTTGTGGAAACGCTAGGGGACCTCTACCGATCGGCACATGCCGCTCCCGGGGCGGTTGGGGTATCGTATCGCCGATTCCGCTTTCTGCTGTTGCGGCAGATTGCGCTACCTGCTACGGCCAAGCTACCGGATATTTGTCACTCTGCGGCGGCGCGATTCGGCTGGCGCGAAGAGCCTCTTCTCGATACACTCGCGCGCTCAGAGCGAGCCATGCGAACGATCCATCTTGATGACAACGAGGCTCTCGACATCGTTCGACATCTTCACGCCTACTCGTCCTTTCTGGAGCCTGCAGGCCAGCAGGAGACCACTCGATGGAGATGAGTGCTGCGAATTTGGCGGCGCACGTGCGCAAGGAATTCTCCAAAGTAATCGTCGGCCAGGGCGAAGCGCTGGACCAGTTGCTTCTGGTCGTGCTGGCCGGTGGACACGCACTGATCGAAGGTGTGCCGGGGCTGGCCAAGACCCTGGCTGTGAAATGCCTGGCACACATTTTTCGGCTGCATTTTCAGCGGGTGCAATGCACACCTGACCTGATTCCGGCCGACATTCTCGGCGGCAATATCTTTCAGCTGAGCGAAGGCACCTTCCGCCTGCATCAAGGCCCAGTGTTCACAGATCTTCTGCTGGTTGATGAGATCAACCGAATGCCGCCGCGCACGCAGTCGGCCCTGCTCGAAGCGATGGAAGAGCTGCAAGTTACCATCGATGGGCGCAGCTATCCCCTCTCGCGTTCGTTTTCCGTTTTTGCAACTCAAAATCCGATTGAGTTTGAAGGCACCTATGCCCTGCCTGAGGCCCAGCTGGACCGTTTCCTGATGAAGATCCGAATAGGGTATCCCGACGCCGCTCAAGAATCAGAGATCCTTTCGCGCTATCAAGGAGGATTCGAAGTGCGGGACCTCGACAAACTGGGCTTAGAGTCCGTATCGCGCGAGGTTTTGCTCGCCGCACGAGAGGAGGTCGCTCGTGTTCGCGTCGAGCCGAAGCTTTTTGACTATATCGTCGCGATCGTCCGCGCGACACGTGATTCTGCCGCAGCCAGCTTGGGCGCAAGCCCGCGCGCAGCAGTGGCTATGATGGTTGCCTCGAAGGCCTTCGCCGCCAGTGAGGGCCGTGATTTCCTGATTCCTGACGACGTCAAGAGCGCGGCCGCCCCGATCCTGCGGCACCGCTTGGTCCTCAAGCCGGAAGCCGACTTAGAGGGCGTTTCGCCCGACCAAGTCATCGCCGAAGTGATGGCCAACATTGCCGTCCCTAAATAGGCCGTGAGTCGACTCGTTCCTCCGAATGTCTCGGCACAAGCGGAGCCACAAGGCCGCTGGGCGGCAGCATTTGGCCGCCGATTCTTTCTCCTGTTCTTTATCGGGCTCACCTGGATCGTTCCGGCCTGGCGCGACGCGCGCTTCCTTTATGCCATGGGCCTGTGGGATATCGTTCTGCTGGCGGTCTGGGTCTGGGATCTTTCGCAGATGCCCAACCCAAATCAGATCGAGGTCCGGCGGATTTGGCGTGAGCCACTGGGGCTGGCAAGATCCAGCAACATCAAAATCGAGATCCATAATACCGCCCGGTTGCCGATGCGCGCTCGCGTTTGGGACGAAGCGCCTCCCACATTTCGTCGGGAGCTTCCCTGGGTCGAAATCTCAGCGTCCGCTCACGGCGCAGGCGCGGCGTCCTACTCGATTAATCCTCGCGCGCGTGGCGACGCCACTTTTGGCCAGGTGTGGCTGCGCTACCAAAGCTCACTGAACCTCGCTGAGCGATGGGCACGCGCTCGACTAGGACAAAGGGTTCGCGTTTACCCCAATGTTGAAGAGACACAGAAAATGCGGATTTATCTGATCCGTAGCCGGCAGATCGAACTCGAAAAACGCTTGAAGAGGCAGAGAGGTCAGGGACGGGAGTTCGAAAGCCTTCGCGATTATCGCCAGGGCGACGAATTTCGCGACATCTCCTGGAGCGCCACCGCGCGGCGCGGAAAGCTCATCACCAAGGTGCATCAGATCGAGCGCAGCCAAATATTGTGGCTTGTCCTCGACTCCGGCCGCCTGCTGCAGACGAAGGTTGACGGGCTCAGCAAGCTTGACTACGCGATCAATGCCGCCCTTTGCCTGGCACAGGTCGCTTTTTATTCCGGCGACCGGGTTGCCTTGCTCGCCTACGGTCGAAAACCGCAGCAACGCCTGGCCGCCGGACGCGGTGTTTCGCATTTGCGCGCGCTGATGGAGAGCATGGCAGAGGTTCGCGCTGAGCCCTACGAAGCCGACCATCTGCGAGCAGCGGAATACTTGCTCTCCCTGCAAAGCCGCCGCAGTCTGATTGTCTGGCTCAGCGATCTCGCTGAAACTGCCGCCACGCCGGAAGTGATCGAATGCGCCGCGAAGATGGCCCGCCGCCATCTGGTGCTCCTGGCGATCATGCGCCAGACCGAGTTGCGCCAACTGGTGGCCAGCTCGCCCAAGAACCCGAGCGAGATGTATCGCTACACCGCCGCTCTCGAAATCGTCCAGCGCCGCAGCGTTTTGCTCGGGCGCGTGCGCCAACAGGGCACGCTTACATTGGAAGTCGATCCGCGGGGTTTGTCGACGGAGCTCGTCAACCGCTACCTCGAAGTGAAGGAACGGAGCATGCTCTAACTAAGTCAATCGCGATCCGCGGGACCGCTGGTCGCAGGCTGGCTCTGGGCAGTTTTTCCAGGCATCTTCCTGCTCACGTACAAGAGCAGGAGGCAGGACATACCAAGCGCCAAACCGAACTTCAGGCCCACGGGCAGGTCGGAAGGCGAGACAAATCCCTCGATGGTCCCGGCAACGATCAGCATTGGAATAATTCCGAGCACGAGACGAACGGAGCGTCCTGCTTCGCGAACGAGCGAAGCACCTCGTGGCAGCGTGCCCGGAAAGAGCAATCCCTTGGCCAGCAGCAGTCCCCCGCCGCCGGCGATGAAAATCGCGGGCAATTCGATCACTCCGTGCGGTGCAACGAAACCCCACAACTGCTCGGACATTCCCGATTGCCAGCAGGCCGCGCCAACCACCCCGAGAAGTAGCCCATTGAACATCAGCATGGCAATGGTTCCCATGCCTGCGGTAATTCCGAGAGCGAATGTGCTGAACGACACGCTAAGATTGTTCGTCATGATGGCGCTCGATGCGAGCGGCTTCACCGACACGATCGAATGCGTCCACATCTGCCGCTTCTCGATCGTCTCCATCATGTGGGGGCCCAGCAGATAGCTCTGAAAGGCAGGGTCCACAAGCGCCAGCGTGGCGCCCACCAAGGCCATCGCGAAAAAGATCGCGGCTGCCGTCAAAGTGTAGGCCAACGTATCGTGAAATGTTTCAGGGAACGTCTCGCGATAAAACTGGACGATGCCGCCAGGCCTCGAGCGGCGTCCCATATAAATAAGGTTGTGTACACGCGCGAGCAGTTGGTTGAGGTAATGGGCGAGGGCTGCGCTCGAGGGGTCTTCACGGATCGTCGCCAGGTCCGAAGCGGTCTGGCGGTATAATAAGGCCAATTCTTGAAGGTCGGAGTGGGTGAGGCTGCGCGCGCCGGCGCGCCCCGAGCGCCTCAGGAGCTCGTCGACTCGCGCCCAATACGGGCGCCGCTTCTGAAGCCAACTCGTGGAGATCACCAATGCCCTCGCTAGACAAGCTTACCATCGAAACTCCCGAGCAAACGCACCTGGAGTTTCCCCTCGCCGGGATCGGCAGCCGTTTTCTGGCAATCGCTCTTGATACGCTCGTGCAAGTGGCGGCGATGTGGGTTGTGGGCATCGTCCTAATTGCTTTGGCCATTCCTTTCAGTCTTTGGTTCAAAAGCAGTGGCCTGTGGGCGATGGCCATCGTGGTTTTCGTGTTTTTCGCAATTTACGTCGGCTATTTCGCATTTTTTGAAGCGGTATGGAACGGCCAAACGCCGGGAAAACGATGGACTCACCTGCGCGTCATCAAAGATAGCGGCCGCCCGATCAGCGCCTACGATGCGATCCTGCGCAACCTCTTGCGTACCGCCGACTGGCTGCCAACGCTCTACGCCGCGGGGATCGTCACCATGATGGTCAGCCGCGAAAATCGTCGCCTAGGCGATTTTGCGGCAGGGACAGTGGTGGTCCATGAAAAGCCGTTAGAGGCCGTCGCTTCGATTTGGAATGCCTCGGCGACGCCCACCCACGCCGCGCCGTTCGGCTGGTCCGCGCAACTCAATATGGACGAGTTGCAGCTTATCGAAATGTTTCTCGAGCGCCGAGTGAGTCTCGAGCCGGATGTGCGCTGGTCCATGGCTCGCCAGATTGCCGATCGTGTGGGCGGACGCCTAGGCGTGCCTGCGGAAGCCAGGCCGGACACGGAAAAATTCCTCGAGGCGGTTGCCCAGCAGCGACGGGCCTCGGCGCGGTTTGGCTGACCACCTTCCGAAGTGGGAGACATAAACGCTGAACGAGCCTCGCCCAAAAGAGCAATAATTGATGGCGAAGTGAACATCGCTCGCAAACACGGACCGGCTCACAAGAGCCGATCGCTCACTCGACTCACTGTGTTCTTTCTGTGGGCCTGGCCCCTTGCCGCTCAAACGAACACCGGCGAGCTTCGCCTGAAGGTGGTCGACCCGGCAGGGCTGGGAGTGAAGACCGCGATCCGAATCAGCAGTGAAGCGAATCAGTACCACCATGTACTGGCGACGGACGAGCAGGGCGGTGCCGTCGCGCAGCGGCTCCCGTACGGCCTCTATCATCTCGACATCGAGCAGCCGGGCTTTGTGGCCACGCGCGACTCTGTCCAGGTTCGTTCATCGATTCCCCTGACCTATACCATCCAACTCAAGCTGTCATCGGTCGAGCAAGCCATCAACGTCGTCTCGACGAACACGCTGATCGATCCAGATCAGGCCGGTCGAGTGAGCCAGATCGGTTCTCCATTTATTCAGAATAGATTAGGTTCGCTGCCCGGCCGCTCATTGCAAGATCTGGTCAACTCGCAGCCGGGCTGGCTTTACGAAGGCAATGCCGTCCTGCATCCACGCGAATCCGAATACCAAACTCAGTTTGTGATCGATGGGATTCCTCTTACGGACAATCGGTCCCCAAGTTTTGGCCCGGAGATAGAAGCGGACGACGTTCACTCAATGAGCATCTACACGGCGGGGATACCGGCCGAATATGGACGTAAACTGGGCGGTGTGGTCGAAGTGAATACGCTTGAGGATTCTCAGCCTGGCTTTCACGCAACGACTGTTCTTTCCGGCGGCAGCTACCACACGGCGGGTGCGTTTCTGCGCGGACAGTATGTCTGGGGCAAGAACACGCTTGGCGCGAGCGCCAGCGGCGATATGACCAGCCATTACCTGAACCCCGTCGTGCCGCAGAACTTCACGAATTCAGGCACGACCGGTGACTTCGCCGTCAGTTACGAGCGCGACCTCTCCTTGCGGGATCGCCTTAGGCTGAGCGTTCGGCACGAGTTCTCGCGCTTCCAAATTCCCAACGAATTCGTGCAGCAATCGGCCGGCCAGCTACAGCACGGCAACAATTTCGAGACGATGGGCATCCTCTCCTACCAGCACGTATTTTCAAGCGATGCCATCCTGGACGTCCGCGGGATGGTCCGGGACAAATCCAATGGCCTCACCTCGAACGCCAACTCCACCCCCATTATCGTGTTTTCGAACAGTTGGTTTCGCGAAGTTTACGCCAAAGCGAGCGTCTCGATTCACCGCGGCATTTCGGAATGGAAGTTTGGCGTCGATTCCGACAATACATTCCTAAACGAAGAGTTCAGCAACATCATCACCGATAGCTCTCGTTTCCCACCGGGCACACCGCTGACATTTTTGTTCCCGCCGGTCGCTGAGCCCAGTCTCGGACACCGACCCGATCTCGAACAATCGGCGTTTGCAGAGGACATGATCCGCATTGACAACTGGGCCATCAGCGCTGGCATCCGCTGGGATCATTACCACCTTTTGGTAGACCGCAATGCGGTCAGCCCGCGCCTGTCGGCGGCCCATTATTTCAAATCCCCCGCAATGGTCCTGCACGTCTCCTACGATCGCGTTTTCCAAACGCCCTCTTCCGCAAACCTCCTCTTGTCGAGTTCCCCCACGGTCGTTTCGTTGAATCCCAATGTGCTTCGTCTCCCCGTCCTACCTTCGGACGGCGACTATTACGAAGCAGGCCTAACGAAATCCTTCTTGGGCAGGCTGAAGCTCGACGCGAACTGTTTTCGGCGGCTGGTAAATAACTTCGCCGATGACGATCAGTTGCTCAATACCAGCGTCAGTTTTCCCATCGCGTTTCATAATGCGGTGATCTATGGAGCAGAAGCCAAGCTCGACTTGCCGGGCTGGAGAGGTTTTTCTGGTTTTGCGAGCTATTCCTACATGGTGGGGAACGCGTGGCTGCCCGTTACCGGGGGATTGTTTCTCGGCAACGATGCGAGCAATGCGCTCAACAATATCACGGGCCACTTCCCGGTTTCACAGGACCAACGCAACACGGTGCGGACCCGTCTTCGATATCAGGTCGCGCCACGACTGTGGATTGCGGGCGGAGCTGAATTCAATAGCGGCCTTCCGTTCGAGTTTGACTCGACACCCGCGCTCGCGGTCGAACAATACGGCCAACAGGTCGTCGACCGGCTCAATTTCACGCGAGGTCGCATCCAGCCGGCACTGCTCGTGGACGCCTCGATCGGCGCAGCACTCTACGAATCGGAAAAGGCGAATATCCACATTCAGCTGGACGGAGAAAATCTCAGTAATGTTCTGGACGTGATCAACTTCGCCGGCCTGTTTTCGGGTAATGCGATCGGACCTGGCCGCAGCTTCGCCGTGCGGCTCACCACAAACTTTTAGCGAAGCACGTTACGGCGCCTTAATCTACCCCGGTCCGTTCCGGTTGGGCAGTCATTTAGCCCGAATCAGTTCCAGCAGGCTTTGCGCCGCTGCCGCCAAGGGTCGATCCCGCCGGAACACCAAGTAGAGCGTGCGGGTCAAGTGCATCTGCCGAATTCGCAGTGCGCGCAAATCACCTCGGGCAGCCTCGCGCTCAGCGCACATTCTGGGTACGATGGCCACGCCCTTTTTCATCTGGACGAAAAGTTTGATGCTTTCGATGGTCGGTAGCTCGACGGCCATTTTTAGCGGTACACGATGACGCGCAAACATCTGTACCACGCGCTGCCGGTAAGGTGATTCCACAATATGGGCGACAAATGTTTCCTCACCGAGTTCGCGCACGTCTACTTCCCGGCGTTTTGCCAATTTGTGCCCCGGCCAAACCACCAGCACCAGCGAGTCCCGGCGAAACTCAACGGCCTCGAGTTCGCGCTCCTCGGGCAGATAAGAAATTACGCCGATATCCAAGTGATGGTTCATCACCTCGCGTGGCACGTCCCGCGAAAACACGCGGTGCACCCGAATGTGGATCCCGGGATGCAGTTGGCGATAGCGGTCCAGCGCCGGTAGTAGCGCATGGATTGCGCTTTCGTTTACGCCCAGAGAAATCTGGCCGCGCTCAAGTTTGCGCAGCTCCTCGATTCCCTTTCGGATTTCCTCGCGCAGGTTCAGCATTCTGTCCGCGTATTCGGAAAGCAACATGCCGGCGTCGGTGAGTGTTCGAGCGCCGGAGCCGCGCACGAAGAGCGGCTGGCCCACCCATTGTTCCAGCTTGCGGATGGCGATGCTGACGGCGGGCTGTGTGCGGTACAGCTTTTCTGCCGCACGCGAAAAACTGCGCTCGCGCGCTACCGTCTGAAAGACCTGTAGGGATGCAAGGTCCACGGTCGTCCCTTCTGCCCGCTCCGCCGCCATATAAGCAGAATTTATTACCAGGAGCAAATATTATAAATTGGACTTGTTGCGCCAGGAGCGATTCACTGGCATCATCAGCGAGAGGAGATGGAATGGACAATCTCGAGATCTTCGATACGACTCTGCGGGACGGCGAGCAGTCCCCGGGTTTTTCCATGAACAAGGAGGAAAAGCTGCGGCTTGCTCGGCAGATCGAAGAACTGGGCGCGGATATCATTGAAGCCGGCTTCCCGATCGCCTCCCCGGGAGATCTAGAGGCAACGCGCGTGGTAGCCGCCGAAATCAAGCACGCGCGTGTAGCGGCGCTCGCCCGCGCCCGCCAAGAAGATGTCGACGCCGCGCTCAGAGGACTCGAACCCGCCGCCAAGCCCCGCCTTCATGTGTTCCTGGCGACATCCGATCTGCATTTGAAATACAAACTGCGCATCAATCGCGAACAGGCCCTCGAGCAAATCGCAAAAATGGTGCGCTTCGGCCGCCAGCATTGCGAGGAAGTCGAGTTCTCGGCTGAGGACGCGAGCCGCACCGATATTGACTACCTGTGCCAAATTGTCCTGGCCGCCGTTGAGTCGGGCGCGACAATCATCAACTTGCCGGATACGGTCGGCTACTCCACCCCCGATGACTATGCTGAGATGTTCCGCAAAGTTCGCGCGCGGCTTGGCGCGAATCCGCAGGTGGTGCTCAGCGCGCATTGCCACGACGATCTCGGGCTCGCGCTGGCCAACTCGCTTGCGGCTATTGACGCGGGTGTGCGCCAGATCGAATGCACGATCAATGGCATCGGCGAGCGCGCCGGCAATGCATCGCTGGAGGAATTAGTAGTCGCTTTGCACGTGCGCAACAACCGATATCCGGTGGCGACGCGCATCAAGCTCGAAAAGCTTTATCCGAGCAGTCGCCTGTTATCCACGATCACGGGAATTTCTGTCCCCCCGAACAAGGCGGTGGTCGGCGCAAATGCCTTCGCCCACGAGGCCGGCATCCATCAGGACGGCATCCTGAAGAATCCGCTGACCTACGAAATCATCGTGCCGGAAAAGGTGGGCGTGCCCGCGCGGCGCCTGGTCCTCGGGAAGCACTCGGGACGAAATGCTTTTCGCTCGCGCCTCGGGGAGCTCGGATTTGAAACGACCGACGCCGAACTTGCCGAATGTTACCGCCTGGCCATTCTGCGGGCAGATCAAGAAAAGGAAATCACCGACCGCGACCTGATCACCATCATCCACCAGGTCCGCCGAAATCGGGCGCCGGTTCCCGCCGGCTCCGGTTCAGCAAAAACGGTTTCATAGCTCGACCCCAGGACCTACTCTCGATGAGCGCGCTGCGAAAAACAATCGCACTTTTGCCCGGCGACGGCATCGGCCCGGAAGTCACTCGTGCGGCGGTTGACGTCCTGAAGCATTGTGCGTCTGCTTTCGGCCACCAATTTGAATTTCGCGAATATCCCTTTGGCGGAAATGCGATCGACAGCTGCGGTAGGCCGCTGCCAGAGGAGACACTGGCTGGGTGCCGCGCCTCCCACGCAGTGCTCTTAGGCGCGATTGGCGGCCCCCCCTGGGAGTCGCTTCCATTCGGTAGGCGGCCGGAAGCGGGCCTTCTCGGCATCCGCAAGGAACTCGGGCTCTTCATCAATCTGCGCCCCATCTGCTTGCGTCCGGCTTTGCGCCACATTTCGCCTCTCCGGCCCGAGCGGCTCGGCGATTGCGATTTCGAGATCGTCCGAGAATTGGCGGGCGACATTTACTTCGGCGAGCACCAGATCAGTAAAGAAAGAGCCAGCGATCTCGCGGAGTATTCCGTCTTTGAAATCGAACGCGTCGCTCGCTATGCTTTCGAGCGCGCCTCCGCCCGCAAGGGCCATCTCACGAGCGTCGACAAAGCGAACGTGCTGGCCAGTTCGACGCTTTGGCGCCATACCGTGACAGCGCTCGCAGAACAATACCCAAGCGTGACGGTCGATCATCAGTATGTCGACAACGCCTCGATGCAAATCTTGTTGCGGCCGACGCAATTCGACGTAATTCTCACGGGGAATCTGTTCGGCGACATTCTGAGCGACGAGGCTGCCGCGCTGGCCGGCTCCATCGGCTTGATTCCCTCGCTCAGCCGCGGCCTTCCCGATCAGCCCGCTCTCTACGAGCCGATTCATGGTTCGGCGCCCGCGCTGGCCGGAAAGGACGTCGCCTGCCCGCTCGGCGCAATCTTTTCGGCAACCCTGATGTTACGGGAATCGTTCGGCCTCGAAGCCGAGGCCGTGTGGATAGAAGATGCGGTCGATCGCGTCCTCGAAAATGGCTATCGCACGGCTGATATCGCGGAGCGGGACACTCAGACAGTCCGCGGCTCCGAATTTACCCAGAAGATCTGCGCCGAGCTGAGCTCTGCGCCGGCCAACGCTTTCCGCAGCCGAAGCACCTGAGCCATCAGATGGCTCTCACAACCAGACATTTGGCGATCTTGTCGTGAAGCGCTTGCTTTCTCTGCGTATAACCGGCCATCAGAAAGCCGACCAGAAAGGTGCAAACGGAGATGTACTTTCCGAAAAACCTGCCGCTGGCGCGGGCGAAGCTGACACGGCTTCCATTCAGGTCCGTTACTCGAAGCCCCAAAATCCTTTTACCGGGGGTTGCTTGCCAGCCCGAGCTCTCGAATGCAGCAAACCACAACCAATTGAACAGCTGAACTAGAAGAGAAAAGGCAATCGCTTGCCGACTGCCGCTGCTGTAAAAACGCCACAAGTCCTGGACAGATGTTCCGACGTGATTGCTCTTCAATAGGGGACTGAGCACGAACTCCATGGGAATTCCCAAGAGGAACGAATCGAGGAAATAGGCGATAGCACGCAACCAAAATCCGGCGTACACGGCGACACGCCGTTGCTCAAGCTCGCCTCCCGAGCCATTGCTTTGCTGCTGGGGAGTATCTGCGAGACGTTTACCGCATGCGGGGCAGGACTGAGCGCCACTGGGCAGTTCTGTGCCACACCTTGGGCACTGCAAAGGGTCCCCCTGGGGACGGCTCATCGGCGCGCGGAAAAGTTCATGCGTTCCGCTGTACCAGGCAACCGACGATGATGTCATGCAGTGCCTGCTTCTTCTCCGTGACTCCCGCCATGATGCAGTCTATCAGGAAGTACAGGGGTCCTATGGAAGGTACATAGCTGATTCCTCGGCCCGCAAAGAAACGGCCGCTGGCCTTTCCAAACGTGAGCCGCGTTCCGGTCATATCGGTCACATAAAGCCCCAGCGCTTTTTTCCCCAGAGTCGCTTGCCACGAAGAACTCTCCAGGAGGCTCCAGTAGAGCCAGCTGCCAAGCAAGCCTAAAGCGATGAACAGCAACACCCGAGAGGCGAAGAGGCTTATCAACAGCAGAGGATTGGGATTCGGTCTTGTCCCGAGATCTCGAAGCATCGGTAGGGCGCTCGCAAATATGAGCAGAAACACAAAAATATACGGAATCCCAACCACGAACCCATCAATGATTGCTGCGACGAAGCGCAGCCAAAAGCCGGCGTAGAGCCCGGTATCTCGGGCGGCCATGGCGCCGCCCGGCGAGATTATCCCACCTGCTCCGGCTAGGGAGGGAACAGCGCTGGTAACCGCTGGAGGCACTGGCTGGGCTATGCTGTATCCAACGATCGGCCTCCCGCAGGACCCGCAGAAAGCCGAGCCTTCCTTGACGGTGGCGCCGCACGACGAGCAGAACATGGAAGCCTCCAAGAGTTGCTTGCTCTGACTGAGCGTCGCTGCTGCTTCGCATCGTACCCAGTCGAACTGGGAGGGTCAATACGCGGATTGAGCACCAGCCCTTCTAGGGAGGCCCCGCGGAAATGAACGATTCCGTCTGTCATTGCCCGCTGACCGGGTTCTTGTAGTGGTAGGGAGGGACGTAAACATCCGGGTAGAGCTTGTAAGTTTCCGTCGGCGGCTGGTCCGGAGGCAGGCCGGGAATCGGGCCCGGCGGGGGGTCGCCACCCTTGTCCCAGCCCTTATAGTAGTCCGCGTAATAGGTGAAATAGGCGTGCAGCTTTTTGATTTTCCAGACCCCGTTTTCTTTGACGTAGTCATTTTCGTAAACGGCGTCGCCCCACTGAGCGCTTTTGTTCAGCACGCCTACCTGCATAATGGCGCGCCAGCGTCCCTTGGCCGTCAAGCCATCGGGGAAGACGTCGATTTTGGGCTGTAGCTGCATGTGATTAAACAAGGTCCCGTATTTCAGCTCCGGCAGCTTGTGCAGGTAGGCCCGCACGCGATCCTGGCCCACGTAGACTCCCCGCAAACCGATTTCGAGTGTGCCGTCTTTGGCGAACAGATCGGCGGCTTCGTCCCACTTGCATTTGTCGACGTAATAACCATAGGCGGTTTGCAGATTCGAGATGGCTATATAGTCCTGCGAATTCTGGACCTGTTTCTCGAGCGCGGCAACTTGCGCCTTCAGCGCTTCGACCTCCCTAGCGAGATCTTTGGTATTTTCCACTTTCTCCGCTTTTTCCACGTCACCGCCTGCGCCCGCAAACGCAGTGCCCGCCGGGCACGCAAGCAGCATCGCCAACAAGAGTCGCAAAGTTTGGATTCTCATTTCAATGATCCCCCGTACGCGTCGAAAGCGAAACCGAACGGGAGAGTATCAGTGGGAAACAAGCGGCGCAAGGAGGCTTGATCGGCGAGAGCAGGCCGTCGAGCACTGCCCTGGACGGGGAGACAAACCGATCGCAACGCGGCAGGATCTAGTAGAACGCCCATCGCACAAAGCGAACAGGGAAAAAGAAACTAGACGCGCGAAATGACTCGTTCGAGCCGCTGCTAGGGCAGGATCGGCGCCGCTTGGCCCCATTTGCCGGTGAAGACAAATGAGGAGACGGGCTTGCGCTGGCGCTGGCCAATTTCGTTGTCGCGCAAACGGCCTTCGGGCAAGGTCAGCGGATCGCCGGGATAGCCGATGGCAAAACCAGCGACGGCTTCGTAATCGGGAGGAATGCCGAAGATTTCGCGCGCCTTCTCGGGAACGATTCCGGCCATCTGGTGAACCTGCAATCCCAGCGCGGTGGCCTGCAAGGCAACTGTGGCGGCAGCCTGCCCGACATCGTGAAAGGCGTGGCGATTCGCCGAGCCGTCGTGCGGAAATTTGTGTCCTGCAACGCTCAGGGCAATGACTGGCGCGTTTTTCGCCCAGCTTTGATTGAATTCGACGAACGAGTCGAGTACTTTCTTGAAATTTTCCGGATCGTCCTTGGTGGCGACGATGAAATGCCAGGGCTGCGCATTGTAAGAGGAGGCCGCCCAGCGCGCCGCTTCAAAAAGCGTACGCAATTTCTCGGGTTCCACCGCTCGCGAATCGAATGATCGCGGACTCCAGCGGTGACTGATGAGCTCGTGAATCGGCACGGCCGCGGGGGCTGGCCTTTGACGGTCCGACATCATGCCTCCTTGCCTCCCTTAGTGGGCAAATATTAGATCACGAAATCGCATACGGCGCGTCGGCGAACATTCATCAAAACGCCGACCATCCTCCGCTGCCCGGCGCCGCAGGCCTTCCGATCCGTACCGGCCGGCCCGACGCCGGCGGAATGAAGCCACCCCGCCGACTCGGCCGTGCGGTCAAGGAAGGTGCCTCAGATGGTGGCGGTCTTGGATGCGCGGGAAGAATCGATCGAAAGGCTGCCGGCACCGAAAGCGGCCAAAACCAACAACCCGCCCATAATCGCAAGGTTCTTCTGGAAATGGATCATGTTGTTGATGCGCTCGGCCCCCTGCTCAGCCCAAAAGTTGTGAAAGATGAAGGTAGTTGGGATCAGATAGAGAAACACGACCCAGGCGGTGAGTCGCGTGTACAGGCCAACAAGGATGGCCAGCCCGCCCAGTACTTCAATGATCAGTGAGACGGCAATTCCCACTGCCGGCATGGGCAAATGCTTCGCTGCGGCGTATCCCTCCTCCATCGAAAAGGCCGTGATTTTGGAGATTCCGCTGAGAATGAAAATCGAACTGATCAAAATGCGACCCAACAGCGGCACCACCCCACCCGATGAGTTCGCCATGGACGTCCCCTTTTTGATCCAAAGCTGGAACCGGCCCCAAACGACGTGCAAACTACCACAAAACCCTGCAGTGAGCGAGATCAGTCAACAAGAAAACTGACTGCCAGTAGCCAGTTGGCGCCGATGCGGGTGCGGTGAAGCGCGACTCGACCAGGCGGGCCGTTCCGGATTCCGAGCGGCGCCTAAGGCTTCCGGGTGGGTCGCAAAAGCACTTCGCTGATAAAGCTTTCTGGCGCCTGGGTGAGGATCATCTCGACAGCGTGGGCTACATCTTCGGGCTGAAGCATCTTGTGGGGATCTTTGCCTGAATGAGGAGAAAACTCGGTGGCCACGGTGCCGGGACAGATCGCGCTGACGCGAATGCCGAAAGGGCGAAGATCTTCGGCCATGCACTGGGTGAGTCCGAGCAGGCCCCACTTCGATGCGCAATACATCGCGCCCCCCGTAAAAGCACTTTTGCCAGCGAGCGAGGCGATGTTGATGATGTGGCCGCTGAGGCGACGTATCATGCCCGGCGCAACCAGCCTACTCAGCAGGAACACGGCTTTCAAGTTGGTGTCTAATACAGCGTCCCAATCTGTTTCACTGGCGTCCTGAATGGAAGCGAAATGGCCGATGCCCGCGTTGTTGATAAGGATGTCGAGCGGACCGAGCGATGCTTCGGTCTTCTCAACGAGCGATGAGACGTCAGACGGGCGGGTGAGGTCGGCAGCTATGGCCACCACCGTGTATCCAAACCGCTCAAGTTGGACGGCCGTGGCCCCGAGTTTTTCCGAGTTACGTGCGCAAATCGCCAACTTTGAACCCCTGCGGCCCAGAGCACACGCGATGGCCAGGCCGATTCCACGGCTTGCCCCGGTGATGAGGGAAACGCTTCCCGCCAGTGGCTTTTCGGGCATAGCAACGAACAGCGGCGAGGCGACGCGCCGCCCAAGCGCGACATCTTACCATTTACCATCCAGGCGGGACGGTTGTTGTGGTGCGGCATCTTGCTGAGGGAAGCAGGTTTGGCTTGCACGGGTCAAGGGCTTTCCCTATAATCCCGGGGATTTCTGTCTGTTGCGCAGTCGTCCTGCTGTGGGTGGCCCCAAAGCTGGCCAGGAGTCCAGAAGTTACTCAGGAGGCAGGGAAGTGATCATACGAAATCATGTGAACAAGTTCGTGATGGCTGCGGCTGCGCTGTGCTTTTTATCTCTGCCTTCCAAAGCGGCCCAGCAAGCAGGCCAACCAGGCGGGCAGCAGGGCGGGCCGAGTTACTCGCTTCCAGAATACAACGCCGAGCAGGCCGCGGCCTCCGAGAAGGACCCTCAGGCCAGGATCAAGCTGCTCGACGCGTTCGTTGCGCAATACCCGAATTCCACCCTGATGCAGTACATCTATCAGTTCTATTATCAGGCCTACTACCAGTTGAAAAATTATCAGAAGGCCATCGAATATGCGGACAAGCTCATCGCGCTTGACGACAAGGCTGAGCTTCCGGCGCGCGTGTCAGCGATTCAGGCGCACGTTCAACTTTTCGCCCTGGCATATCCCCATCCGGATAACAATCAACTCACCAAGCAGCGAGACCTAGCGCTGCAGGGCGTGAAGCTCATGCCGGATCTTAAGAAGGTGCCGAACAGCCAGGTCACCGACGAACAGGTCAAGGCGGGCATTGCTTACTTACAGGCGGCTGCCGGCGCAGCGAGCCTTCAGCTGAAGGACTACCCGGGCGCGATTGAGGCTTTCAAAGCGGCCTTGGCGATCAATCCCAAGGACGCGGTTTCCTACTATCGGCTGGGGATCGCCTATCTGAGTGCGAACCCTGCACAATACCTCGACGGCTTCTGGGCTTTGGCGCGAGCGATCAATCTGAAAGTCCCCGACGATGCAAAGATCAAGGACTACCTGCGGACGCGAATCCTGCAATACGAACAGC
>Ga0306925_10001467_pt1 | contig 19388 bp, 16 predicted proteins | sample flu12Cox44000176_FD_203755 | JGI IMG/M metagenome (GOLD analysis project Ga0306925, IMG submission 203755) | Lab enrichment of tropical soil microbial communities from Luquillo Experimental Forest, Puerto Rico - flux8day.12C.oxic.44.000.176 (v2)... | ecosystem: Environmental > Terrestrial >... | reverse complement strand
GCAGTCGATGCGCTCCGACACTTCATCCCAGGTATCGCCTTCGGCCAGCAGCAAGATCAGCCGTGCCCGTCGGGAATCTTCGGCCCGGCCCGTCCGGCTAGTGGCTCGCCGAGTCCATTCCTTAAGCTCCGAATTTGTCAGAGTGATCGCGTCTCTCATAAACGATTATAGTCTACAAATGGTTGTTACAGCCAACTAGAACGGTTAGCTGGAAGGTTCGCCTCGGAACGGAGCCGGATGATGACTTCTATGCGAAACTGTGTGCGCTACCATGCTTACCGGTCAAGCGCTCTCCCGTTTCCGCAAGAATCTTCTCGAGTGGTTTGCGCAATTCCAGCGTGATCTGCCCTGGCGGCGCACAAAAGAGCCCTACCGCATCTGGCTCTCGGAAATCATGCTGCAACAGACCCGCGTCGCCGCGGTGATTCCCTATTACGAGCGCTTCGTAGAGCGTTTCCCCGGCGTCAACACTCTGGCCGACGCGCCGCAAGAAGAAGTCCTGCGCCTCTGGGCCGGGCTTGGCTATTATTCCCGCGCGCGTAATTTCCAGAAAGCTGCGCAACAAATCGTTGTCCGGCACGGAGGCATTTTTCCTTCCACCAGGGAGGAGGCTCTTGCCCTTCCTGGTATCGGCAGCTACACCTCCGCCGCAATTCTGAGCATTGCCTACGGAAAAAAACTGGCTGTCCTCGAAAGCAACGTCGCACGAGTCCTCGCTCGTATAGGCGCAATTCACGGGGACCTGCGCGCGGGTAATCGCTGGCGACAACTCCAGAAAACCGCGGATGCTTTCCTTGCACCGAAGTCTCCGGGCAACTGGAATCAGGCCATGATGGAACTCGGCGCCACGATTTGTTCCCCACGCTCTCCCAAATGCCTTCTTTGCCCGGTGAATGATTTCTGCCAGGCACGCAAACTTGGCCTGGTGGACGCCATTCCCGAAAAGCGCAAGAAGCGCGCGACGGTCGAAATCGCGCTCGCCTCCTTCGTTCTCGTTGATCGGAAAGGCCACACGCTGCTTCTGCCACCGCCGAAGAGGAAGTCCGCTCACACCGCCGATGTCGGCGCTCTTGTTTCCCGGATGTGGCACTTCCCAACCGTTGAGGTGCAAGGAAGCACGGGCGGCGAATGGCGCCAACGCTTCGAGCGGGCGTTTCTCTCTGGCCGGAAGTTACGGGCAATCTTCAAGCCGCTCGCTAAAGTGCGGCACTCGGTCACTTACCGCTCGCTAACGGTTTTTCCTGTCCGTGCAAGCGTTCGTCAACTTCCCAGGCTCAAAGGCGCGAAGTGCCTCCTCCTTTCGGATCTCGCATCGGTTCCCGTTTCCAACCTGACTCGCAAGGTCACCCGCGTGGCGATGTCCCTGGCAGATCAAAAGTAATCCTTTCGCTGCTCTTCGCCACGCGTCCGGGGACGCAATGCTATTCTGAGTGTGTCCCATGGGTTCTCCTGTCGTATCGCCAGCCGCTCCCTTGCCGGCCGATCGCTTCTATCGCGCGGCACTCTATTTCCTCGTTCTCACCGCCGTTCTCGCGCTGGTCTCGACGGGTAAACTGGATCTGTTCACCGCGGTGGTCGCGCCCGGCGCCGTCCTTCTGAAAGGCCTTTTGTGGTGGCGTGGCCGCCCCAACATGCTGCGCCAGTTCACGGCCACCGGGCTGGTGATCGCGTTTGTGTTTGTGCTTCCGCTGGACGTGCTGTTTTATTCGCGAAATCTCGCAGGCGGCAGCCCGAATCCGGCGCTGTATTCGGCGCTGCTTGCCACCGTACATTTCCTTCTCGTCGTCACCGTCGTTCGCCTTTACAGCGCCGCGACCGAACGCGACGCCCTTTTTCTTTCCATGCTCTCCTTTGCGGCGCTGCTTGCCGCGGCCGTCCTGACCGTGGAAACCTACTTTCTGGCGTACTTCGTCGTTTTCCAGCTGTTCGGCGTGGCTACGTTTGTTGGCCTGGAAATCCGCCGCGGCGCGGAAGGAGCGGTCTTCCCGGCCATGGATGCGCAAGCGAATCGGGAGCGGCGCTTTCATCGCGCTCTGGCCTTGGCCGCGCTTACGGTTGCACTTGGTGGAGTCACGCTCGGCTCGCTGCTGTTTTTTATCTTCCCGCGGTTCAGCGCCGGCTACTTCGCGCGGGGCGGCCTGCAGCCTTCGCTGATGAGCGGCTTTTCGGACAGTGTCGAGCTGGGTCAGATCGGCCAGATCAAACAAAGCAGCGTCGTCGTGATGCGCGTGCGCACGGGCAGTCGCGTAATGTACCCATACCTTCGTTGGCGCGGCATCGCCCTGACCGATTTTGACGGCCGGCGCTGGTTTTCCTGCGATACCACCCGCAACGTCAAGCCTCCCGCGAATGACGGCTGGATCACCCTCACGGCACCCAATCAACTGCAAGCGCCACTGGCCGCCGAGGTGCATTTCACTGTGCAGCTCCAACCCATTGCCAGCGACGCGCTCTTCGCCCCGGCACAAGTCATTCTGATGCGCGGCAATTTCTTTGCCGACGCGCCTGCGTATTACGCTTCGGCTCACCGCAGTTACCTGATTCTCGACGGCACCGGCTCGGTTTTTAATCCTTCGCGTAATTTCTCGCCGATCCGCTACGACGGCGTTTCCCTGCTTCCGGTCTCTCGGCCGCCACAGGCGCGCTTTGCCGGGAGCGATTACCCCGAGGAGATTCGCAACACTTACCTGCAGCTTCCGCGGCTGGACCCGCGCATTCCGGATTTTGCGCGGCGCATTACGGCCTCCGCAAGCAATCCCTACGAAAAAGCCATCGCCATGGAGAGCTATCTCCGCAGCAATTTCGCTTACACTCTCGACCTGACCGGCAGACCCGGCCAGGATCCCCTCGCCTATTTTCTTTTTGAAGCGCGCGCCGGCCATTGCGAATACTTCGCTTCCGCTATGACGGTCATGCTGCGGTCGCTGGGGATTCCTTCGCGCGAAGTGAATGGGTTTCTTCCCGGTGAGTATAACGATCTCGGCGGCGACTACATCGTTCGCGCGAGCGACGCGCACAGTTGGGTGGAGGCCTACTTCCCCGGGTCAGGCTGGATTACGTTCGACCCCACGCCACCGGGTTCTTCGGATGCCTCAGGAGTTCTGTCCCGGCTGGGCTTGTATGTGGACTGGTTTCAGCTGAACTGGAACGAGTGGGTGATCAACTATGACTTCTCCCACCAGCTCATGCTTTCGCGGGATGCCCGGCAAAGCTCGCTGGATTGGTCCGAGGTCCTGCGCGCTAAGTTTCGCCGGATGCAGAATCGCGGCATGGATGGGATGACTACCTGGCAAAGCGCTCATGCGCAGCTCAGTTTGTTCTTCCCGGCAGCCCTGATTTTCCTTCTCGTTGCCCTGCGCATGGATTGGATTCGCCGGTTTTTCCGCTGGCTTGGTTTCGTCTGGCTGGTCCGCCAGCGCCCCACGGAACGCAATCATTCGCAGCTTGCTTCGCGGCTGTACGCCGAACTCATGCGCCTGCTCGAGAAACGCGGCTTCGCGCGCGCCCAAACACAAACGGCGCTGGAATTCGCGGCTTCGGGAGCGCTCCAGCCTGAATTGGCTTCGGCCGTGCGCGAGTTCACCGATCTTTATGTTCAGGCGCGCTTCGGCGATAAGCCCTGCGATTCCTTCCGTCTTCGCGCGTTACTGGAAGAAGTTCGCTCCATCCCGCGCTCCAGATGAGGCTTGGGTCGCCTGAAGCCTTCTAGGGTACGCCTGAAGAAGTGTCGCAAGCAATCGAGATTCTTTCCCACAATTGGGACATATTAGAATTACGCACAATTCCGGCTCAAGAACCGGAGTTTCCGACCCTCTTAACAGACAACATCAATCAGAGTCGGACAGTGCTCACATTGACCTACGAGATATCGAGCCATGACGGAATCCAGCCCAATAAGACCGGAGTTTGTTGAAGCAGGTACGCAGGGAGCCGTTGGCACACGGTATTTCGGGTAGTGCTTGGGCGAGACCGGGACGCAGGATGCGAGTGTATATGCGCGTGAAAAATAGAGCGGTACGAAGGTGAACACCAGCAAAGCGCTCCAGAGGGCTTGCACTTGGGGACGCCGAATCGCAAGGCCGAGGCACGTTGGGATGCGACCTGACGCGGACGGTTGATCTGCTGGAAGGTTTCTTCTGCCAGGATGCAATCATGGGTGATTTTCTCAACCTCCGGCAGGCGACGGTTGGCTTGAAAGCCGATGCACCGTAAAGCGGGTAAGTGTGCAGTCGCTTGCCGACATAGAAATCCTTTTCGTTATTAATGGTTGTCTCGGTTCTTAGAGGAGTGAAGGAATCACGCCGTCGGTGATCACACGGGTACGAAACAGGCCCGGAGTGCTCTTGGTGACCCAACGGTCGAAGATGAGTTGTACTTGTTTGGGCGTACGATATCCAAGTTTTCTCGAACCACTTCTTCAAAGAAGATCCTTCCGGTTACTGGTCGGTCCAGAACTTGGGTCAGAGAGAGTTCGATTTGCAGGATGGAGAGATCGTAGCGGTATCCTGCTTGGCGGTCTCGGCCTGTGAAGGGGTGCGGCAGACGAGCCAGCCATTTCCGCAGCAGGGCGTCGATTTTCTCCGCAGAGAGTGCATCACAAAGCGATTGCAGCCGCCGAGGATGCTGCCAAGAGAGAATGCCGTTGTCGAGGGCCTCGTAGGCGATATCCTCCTGGTCGAGTTGACGTTTTACGTATTCGTGCCCATTTCAAGCAGAGCTTGGCGTTATAGGGGAAGTAGGAACAGAACTTCAGAGTGCGCCGCATCTGGCAAGCGCTTGGCTTGCAGCCGCAACGGCAAAAACAGTTCAAGCTTTCGAGCGATCCATTTTTTGTAGAAAAAGTACGGGATATTGTAGGGCTGTATTTGAATCCCCCGGAAAATGCCGTGGTTCTGTGCGTAGATGAGAAGAGCGGAATTCAAGCATTGGAACGCACCCAACCGATGTTGCCGCTGGGGTTGGGCTATGTCGAGGGCGTGACCTACGATTATCGACGCCATGGAACCACCACCCTGTTTGCCGCACTGGACACAGCGAACGGCAAAGTGCTCACGCAATGTCGACAGCGCCACCGGCATCAGGGAATATCTGGGGTTTTCTCCGGGAGATTGAGAAGAACGGGCCGAAGAACTTCGAGGTGCACATCATCGTGGATAATTACACGACGCACAAGCATCTGCGAGTGAGACGCTGGTTCGCCACCCGGCCACGGTTCCACGTACGCTTCAGTCCAACCGATGCCTCCTGGCTCAATCAGGTGGAGATCTGGTTCAATCGCATCACCCAACAAGCTCTTCGCCAGGGAACCTTTAGCAGCGTGAAGGAACTGGTCCCGAAAATCGATGAATACGGCAAGAAATCCAACCGCCATGCGCAACCATTCGTCTGGACTGCCACGGCGGATTCCATCTTCGCTAAAGTCGAGCGACTATGTGAACGTATTTACGGGCCAGCACACTAGATTAAGGCATCCCGTAAATCTTCAAACAGACCACTACCCACTCTTCGGGACCGGCCGTGTACCCGCTCGCTTCATGCTAAAATTGAAGGGTTACACCATAACGCCAATACTCCATGACCAAAGTCGGTTTCATCTCCCTGGGTTGTCCGAAGAACCTCGTTGATAGCGAGGTGATGATGGGTATTTTCGCGCGCGAAGGCTACGAGCTCACGCCGCGCGCCGATGACGCGGAAATTCTGGTCGTAAATACCTGCAGTTTCATCGAGCCGGCGCAAAAGGAATCCGTGGACGCCATCCTGGAAATGGCCGAGCACAAGAAATTCGGCGCCGCGAAAAAACTGATTGTTGCCGGCTGCCTCGTCGAACGCTACCGTGACCAGATCCTCGAGCAGGTGCCGGAGGTGGACGCGGTCGTGGGAACCGGCGAAGTGGAGCGGATTCTCGAGGCCGTCGAAGGCGACCTTCGCGTCCTGCCCGCGCAGCCGCCTTCCTTTCTTTATCACGACCTCACGCCGCGCATCGTCACCACGCCCAAGCATCAGGCTTACATCAAGATCGCCGAAGGCTGCGACCACCCCTGCACGTTCTGCATCATCCCGCAATTGCGCGGCGCCTTTCGCAGCCGGCGCTTTGAATCCGTCATCCGGGAAGCGGAAAACCTGGCCACGGCGGGAATGCGCGAGATTACCCTGATCGGCCAGGACACCACTTCTTATGGCGAGGACATCGGTCTGCGCGACGGCCTGGCCGTTCTCCTTAAGAAGCTTGCTTCGGTCGAAGACCTTCTCTGGGTGCGCTTCCTTTACGCCTATCCCAATCGGGTTACGCAGGGACTCCTCGACACGCTGGCCGCTCATCCGCGCCTAGCAAAATACATGGATATGCCGCTGCAGCACGCCAGCCGCGACGTCCTCGCGCGCATGAAGCGCGGTTCTCATGGCGATGCTTTCCTCAAACTCCTCGAACGGATGCGCGCCACGATTCCGGGCGTCGCTCTGCGTACCAGCTTCATCGTCGGATTCCCCGGCGAAACCGAAGCCGACTTCCAGGAACTCTACGATTTCGTCAAAGCGGCGCGGCTCGATTGGATGGGAGTGTTCGAATATTCGGACGTGGACAACGCGGCAAGCTATCCTCTCGACGCCAAGGTGGACGCGGAAACCATGGCGGATCGCCGCAATCGGCTGATGGCCCTGCAGAAAAAGATTTCGCGCGAAAAGCTTCGCGTCTTCAAGGGCCGCATCGAGACTGCTCTTATCGAAGGCCCCTCCAGGGATAACCCCCTCGTGTGGGAAGGCCGCCTCGAATCCATGGCCCCTGACATTGACGGCAAGCTGTATCTTACCGACATCGAGTTGCCGGATGGCCAAATCGCGGAAACCGGCGACGTGGCGCGCGTGGAAATCACCAAAACTGACGCCTATGACCTTATCGGCCGCGTCGTTGAAATTCTTCCGCGCCCTGCGGAGCGTACGTTGCCGCACATTCCGGCGTCCCCGCCCGTACAGCAGCTCACCCGCATCGCCACCGGCGCGGCCCTTCGGGTCCTGGGCTAGAACTTCGCTAAGCCCTGTGCTCGCCTGCGGACTCTGTGGTAAAACTCTTTCTTGCCCATGAAACACATCTGCCCCATCTGCAAAAAGCCCACGGATTCTGCCAGCCACGCTGAATTCCCCTTCTGCTGCGAGCGCTGCCGGTTGCTCGACCTTGGCAACTGGGCCGCCGAAAAATACGTCGTCTCCGATCCCATTTTCGACGAGGAAGAAACTCCGGAAGCCGAGCGCCGAGCGCCTCAAGGCGAGCCAGAATCCGATGACACCATCCACTGAGCCAAACCCGGCCGCGGCCCCGACGGTGGCGCAGAAACCGCGCTTCGCTTTTGCCATCGCCACCGCCCTCGGTGTCGGCTACTTCAAGCCGGGCCCGGGCACTTGGGGCTCGGCCGTGGGGCTAATCCTTGCCGTCGTGTGCCATCCGTTTAGCTGGTTCATGCTTGTCAGTGGCGCCATGGAATTTGGTTTGGGTGCTGATACGCATCTCCTGTCCGGTTTTTTTGGAATAGCAGTGTTGCTGATCACGTCCATCGTCGTCTGGGCGCTACTCGCCTTCCTCGGAGTGTGGAGCAGCGATCAAGTTGCCCGCTACAGCGGTATCAAGGATCCACAATATGTCGTGATTGACGAGGTTTCTGGTGTCCACCTCGCACTGATCCTAGCGCTTGTCCCGATGGGAGGGCCCACCACCTTGCTTCACCCCGAGGACGCAGCGGCCTTCGCCCTTTACACCGGTATGAGTATCCTCAATTGGAAATACTTACTCGCGACTTTCCTCGTCTTCCGCGTCTTCGATATCGCGAAGCCCTTCCCTTGCCGCCGCCTCGAGAAACTCCCCGGAGGCTGGGGCATCATGGCCGACGACTGGATGGCCGGGGTCTACGCTGCCATTTGCTTGCGTCTCGCGTTACACTTTCACCTGCTATGAGTCTTGGGCTGGTGTTATGAAATTCGGGTTCGGGTCCTCGGCAGAGAAAAATGGCATCCCTCGGATTGAGCGGGTCTCCCCAACGGCCGCAATTCCGGGCGGTGAAATCGCCATTTTCGGCAGCAGCTTTGTCTCGCGCCACGGCGCGCGTCCTGTCGTGCGATTCGGCGAAGCGGAAGGCCCGCTCTCCCTCGCCAGCAACAACCGCCTGATTGCCCGGGTTCCGGAGAATGCCAGCGGCAGCACCATTCAGGTCGTAAACAGCGAGAACGAAAGTCAGCCGTTCCCCGTTTCCATTGCTTTTCAGATTGCCGACAACCTGCATCCCGTGGCAAATCCGGCGGTGGATGCAAACGGAAATATTTATGTGACGTTTAGCGGTCCCCGCGGGCAGCGCGTGCCGGTTTCGCTATACAAAATCACGTCCAATTACAGCGTGAAACCTTACGTCACATCGCTGATCAATCCCACGGGCCTGGCGATTGGCGCAAAGGGGGATCTTTTCGTTTCCTGCCGTCACGACGGCACCATTTACCGGGTCACGTCCGACGGCCAGGCTGAACTGTGGATTGAAGGCATGGGCATTGCGACGGGCTTGGCATTTGATCACGCAGGGAATCTTTTTGTCGGTGATCGCAGCGGCACGATTTTCAAGATCAGTCCTTCGCGGGAAATTTTTGTTTTCGCCACGCTGGAGCCGTCGGTCGCGGCGTATCACCTGGCCTTCCATCCTAGCGGCGAGCTTTACGTTACCGGGCCGACCACTTCCAGTTACGACCGCGTCTACCGCATCACTCAAGGCGGCGAAGTCATCGTCTTCTACCGCGGCCTGGGCCGTCCTCAGGGAATGGCGTTTGACAAGGAAACCAATCTATATGTAGCCGCGTCGTTTGGTGGGCGCCGGGGGATCGTGCGTATTTCACCGCTGGGCCATGCGGAACATGTCCTGAGCGGTTCCGCACTCGTGGGCCTGGCACTTCTGCCCTCCGGTCGCGCCATCATCGCCGCCAACAGCGCCCTCTTTACGCTGGACTGGAATGTGCGCGGCCTGCCTCTGCTGGGGTAGTTACCGGCCTCCTATCAACCTGGCCAAAGATGTCAACAGTTCGAGTATAGTATGTCGCTGCAAAGTGAGAATGTCCGGTTTGTGCAAAGTAGAAATGTCCGCTTTCATGGAGGCCTGGGGCCCCATGGAGATGGAGCGTATTGCCTTGAGCCAACGATTCCTTTACGACCGCCACACCTTTTCGGAGGCCACCGGAAAAGCATTGGCAGCTGATAGGAAAATATGTTCACGAGGGGCGTCAAATGCCTTTGATCTACCTCGTGCAGCACCTTCAGTCGGTCCCGTTCTCGCTGCGAATGGAAACTCGTCCGCCTTGCTTGTGAGGCCCTTGCGGACAGGATTCATCCAGATATGCCAGGCCACGGACTCCAGGGAGGCATCGGACCGCAAGAAGCGGTCATGAAATTTCTTCTGCCGCAACGCCTTCACCTTCACTAGGAGCATGAGGACTTGATTCGAAAGGATTTCACAAGAGACAAGAGATTGCTCGTTGGGTGCAAACCCTTGCGCCAGAATGTGGAGGTGATCCGGCATAAGACAAGGCTGGAATGGCAAAGCCGCGAATCAATGACTCTTCACGGAGGAGATGCAGCAACTCCTCGCAGCTTTTCGGACTTGTCAAGATATTGTGGCGATCGGCGGTGCAAAGAGTGATGAAATATGCCTTTGTGCCAATGTAGGCTGAAGCTGGAAGACGTATCACAGACAAGGAAGAGCGGGACTAAAAGGCGCCCGCCTCAGAAGGCGGCCGCTACAAAGCCGAGCTACAATGTTTGGCATGAAGGCTGAAATCATTGCCGTGGGTTCGGAGCTGCTTACTCCCGACCGGCTGGATACGAACTCCCTTTTTCTCACCGAAGAGCTGAACAAGCTTGGCATCGAGGTCCTGCGCAAAACGATTGTCGGCGACAATCGCGAACTTCTCGCGGAGGCGTTTCGCGACGCACTCCATCGCGTGCCGGTGGTCATCGCCAGCGGCGGCCTCGGTCCAACGGAAGACGACCTCACCCGCGAAACGGTTGCTGATCTCCTAGGCCGCAGGCTGCGCCGCAATGAGGACGTTGTCCGCGCAATCGAGGCGCGGTTTCGCAGTTTCAAACGAGAAATGCCCGAAGTGAATCTCCGCCAGGCGATGGTGCCGGAAGGAGCCGAGGTGCTCGAGAATCCGCGCGGCACGGCTCCCGGCTTGTGGCTTGAAGACAACTCCCGCCTGATCGCGCTTCTTCCCGGGCCGCCGCGGGAGCTGAAGCCACTTTTTCTCGAGCAGGTACTACCCCGGTTAAAACGGCGCGCCTCTGGCGTGCGCATGATCCAGCGGGAACTCCGGGTCACCGGCCTCGGGGAATCCCACGTCGAAGAACGCATCCGCCCCATCTACACGCGCTTCCCCGACGTAACCACGACGATCCTCGCCGCGCCGGGGGAAGTGCAAATCCACCTGCGCATCTGGACCGAGAACGCCGCGCAGGCCGAAACCACGCTCGATGAAATCGTGCGCAGCTTCGAGCTGGCTCTTGGCGATCGTATCTTCTCGCATTCGGACGTCCCGCTCGAAGAAGTGGTCGCCGAAACTCTCACCGCGAATCGCGCCACCATCGCCGTGGCGGAGAGTTGCACCGGCGGCCTGCTTGCAGAACGCTTGACGCGCACTCCTGGCAGCTCGAATTATTTTCTCGGTGGCGCGGTTTGTTACAGCAACGAACTCAAGACGGCATGGGCCGACGTGCCACCGGAGCTTATTCAAGCCAAGGGTGCGGTCAGCAGTGAAGTGGCCACGGCCCTCGCAGAAGGCATTCGCCGCCGCGTTGGCAGCATGCTGGGCGCCGGGATCACCGGCATCGCAGGTCCCGGTGGAGGCACCGAAGAAAAGCCTGTCGGCACCGTGCACATTGCCCTGGCGTACCCCGGCGGAATGAAGGAACGCATCGTGCACCTTCCCGGCGACCGCGACATGATTCGGCTCTACGCCACGCAGGTCGCACTCGACATGGTGCGCATCTATTTTCTTTACGAGGGTAAGCCGCAGCCGCGCCGCGTCACCCCAGGCAATTGACCAGGAGCGCCCGTCATGCGCTTGTTCGTTGCGATTGCTCTTCTTCCGGAGATACGCGCGGCCCTCGCCGCCTTGATCACTGAATTTCGTGCGATTGCCCCGCGGGCGAAATGGGTGCGTGCCGAAAACCTTCACGTTACCCTGAAATTCCTCGGCGATACCGACGCGTCGAAACTCGCCTCGATTGTGGCCTCGCTGGGTACGGTGCACTCGACGCAGGCCGTCACACACGATTTCCATGGCCTCGGTTTCTTCCCAAACGAAAAACGACCCAGAGTTTTCTGGGCAGGGATGCAAGCCTCCCCAAACCTGCCATCCCTTGTTGCCGACATGGACCGGGCCATGCACAAGCTCGGTTTCCCTCTCGAAGACCGCCCATTCACACCGCATCTGACTCTCGCGCGGTTCAACTCTGCCGGTTTGCCACCGGGGTTCGCGGCGGCGGTAAAAGAAAATGCCACCCGTAAGTTCGGCTCCCTGGCCACAAGCGAATTCCATCTCATCGAAAGCAAACTCAAACCTGCCGGAGCGGAGTACACTACCGTGCAATCGTTTCCCTTCGTCGTGGAGGCATAGCGGTTCATGTCCGGAGTTTCGCCGGTAGCTCTACTCATTCTCGTCGCGGCTTATTTTCTCGGCTCGATCCCTTTCGGCCTGATCGTCGCGCGGCTTCTTGGTGGGAAGGACGTGCGGCAATCCGGCAGCGGAAACATCGGCGCGACCAACGTCGCGCGCGTCGCCGGCCCGCTACCCGGAGTTCTGACGCTTGTTCTGGACGTGTTGAAGGGTGCCCTCACTGTCTGGCTCGCGGGTAGCTTCACGAGCCACAGCGCTGCAGTGATGATCCTCGCCGGCATTGCCACGCTCTTGGGGCACTGCTTCCCGGTTTGGCTGCGTTTCAAAGGCGGCAAAGGCGTTGCCACGGCTCTCGGTGTATTTGCCGTTTTGTGCGCTAAAGCTGCGCTCGGAGCTGTCATCCTGTTCCTCCTGGTGGTTTTCTTTTGGCGCTTTGTCTCTTTGGGCTCGGTTGCCGCCGCCGCCGCCATGCCGCTGCTGATCTATTTCCTGTGGGCGCCGCACCATGTTCCGCCGCTCATCGTAATCTTCGGCACGCTTTTCGCCGCCGGCTTGATTATCATCAAGCACGACGCCAACCTGCAGCGCCTGGTGGACGGCACAGAACCACGCGTTTTCTCTGGCAACTCAAAGGGTGACTCCTGATGACCAAGATCGCGATCCTCGGCGGCGGCAGCTGGGGCACCGGGCTTTCCGTCGTGCTATCGCACAGCCGCCGCGAGCATGAGATCAAGCTGTGGGTACGCGAGCCATCCATCGCCGAGTCAATCAGCCGTGAGCGAAAGAATCCTGTGTACTTGACGGACGTTCCTATCCCTTCTTGCGTTTCCGCCTCGACCGACCTTCGCGAAGTTCTCCATGACGCGCACGTGGTTGTCGGCGTCCTGCCTTCCGCCCATACCCGCGCTGTGTTTACCGAAGCACTTCCCTTCCTCTCCCCCGAAACGCCGGTGGTGAGCGCCGCCAAAGGCCTTGAGCCTGCAACGCACCTGCGAATGAGCGAAGTCATCGAACAAGTGTTTTCGCTGCGGTTTGTCCCGCGTATTGCAGTGTTATCCGGCCCATCTTTCGCCGTCGAGGCCGCAAGGGGCGAACCTACCGCCGTCGTACTGGCTTCGCGCGACCGCGCGCTTTCCGCATTCTTGCAGGAAGAATTCTCCGGGCCCTCGTTCCGTCTTTATACCAACGACGACGTGATTGGCGTGGAACTCGCTGCGGCGATGAAAAATGTGATCGCCATTGCCGCCGGAGCTTGCCAGGGGCTAGGCCTTGGTTCCAATTCTTTAGCAGCGCTGATCACCCGCGGACTGGCGGAAATGACCCGCCTTGGGGTGGCCCTCGGCGCAAGGCAGGAAACCCTGAGCGGTCTCGCTGGTCTCGGTGATCTGGTCCTGACCTGTACAGGTACCCTCAGCCGCAACCGCCATGTCGGTTTTGAACTTGGTAAGGGCCACCCCCTGCAAGAGATTCTCTCCGGCATGACCATGGTCGCGGAAGGTGTGGGTACTACGGCTGCCCTGCTCTCCTTGTCCAGCAAACACCAAATCGACCTCCCGATCAGCAAACAGGTGGATGCCATCCTTCGCCATGGCAAATCGCCCCAGGACGCCATTCGGGACATTATGGAGCGCCCGCTGAGGAAGGAGTGAAGTGGTTTTCAGTCGTAAGGAATAAGCATTAGGTTTTAAGTCGGAGGTGCCCAAATTGAAGTGAAAAGCCGAACGCAAGCCGCCCTCCAAGACTAGACTGAAAACTAACAACTTAAGACTTGCCTTGGTACTTCGGTTCCAGTTGCACTTCCGCGCCCCCTGTCCTTTAGGCCAGCCGTCTTTTCCTCGGTTACTCCTCTAAAATCTATATGTTGCAATGGCAGCCTCGATCCCATCCCTGGTGACGCGCCTGCGCGCCGGCCGCGTGCGCATCCTGTGGCTTGTGCTTGGTGCGCTGCTCATTGTCAGCGCGCTTCCGATTGGTTTGTACCACCGGCAAGTGCTGGAGTTGAGCCAGGAAAAACTGGTGGACACCGAGCGCGTGCAGCAAACCGAGCTCACCCGTTCGCTCGCCCAGGAAGTTCAGTTCTTCGAGTCCAACCTCACGCAGCAACTCGTCAGCCAGCGGCAGATCCTTGTACTTACGGGACTCATCGAGAACGTGACCGATCCCGTGGCGGAACCCAAAGTCACCCGGTTGCTTGAGAATTTCGTCGATTCCAACCGAAAGACGTTCATCTACCTGACCGCGGTCGGCCGCGACGGCAAGGGCACGAGCGCCTCGCAGGGAAATTTTCGCGCGGAGCAGGATCCGTTCGTAGCCAAAGCGTTGCAGCGCGCGTTCGTGAGCTCGGTGCAGGGCGTCAACTTTCGCAGCGACCCCCTGGCCCTGGCCCCAGACAATCGCCCGGCCTTCGTGATCGCCGTGCCACTCAAGGATGCCAGCGACACCTTCACGGGCATGCTCGCCGCGGTCGTTTCACTCGACCCGATTCTCCACCGCTTGCAGGATGCGAGCGTGCGCGGCCGCGATGTTTTCGTGGTGGATCACTACGGACACATCGTGGCTCATCCGAACACCAAGAATTTCGTTCCTGGTGAAGATCTCAGCGACAAGTCGTTTCTCGTCGCCCAGATCAAAGCGCTTCCCAAGGAACTGCGCAACACAGAAACGGTGCACTTCGCTGAAAAAGAAAAAAGCCATACCGTGGAAATGGTCGGCACCTACAGCACCTTTCCCGAAGTGAACTGGGCTGTCATCGCGCAACGCAGCCTCAACCAGGCTCGCGCCGATGCAGGTGTCACGGAGCTGAACCGGCAGGCATTGGCTTTCGTTAGCATCGTGGTTCTTCTTGCGGTTCTCTTCGGCTACTTCTTCGCGGTCGGCATCAGTGAACCGATTCGCGGCCTGGCAGCTTCCACGCGTGCCATCAGCCGCGGCGAATTCCATCAGCGCACGCCGGTTCGCGGGGCCGCCGAAATCAGCGAGCTCGCCGAAAACTTCAACTTGATGGCCAGCGATATCGAGGAATACATCGAGCGTCTGAAGGAAGCCGCGGAGGAAAACCGCGAACTCTTCATCGGCTCCATCCGCATGCTCGCGGCCGCCATCGACGAAAAGGATCCGTACACGCGCGGTCACTCCGGGCGCGTCGCGAAGTATTCCACGCTGATCGCGCAGGAAATGAAGCTGTCCGCCGACGAACTCGACAAACTTCGCATTTCCGCGCTGCTGCACGACGTCGGAAAAATCGGTGTGGACGACCGCGTGCTGAAAAAGCCCGGCTCCCTGACTCCGGAAGAATTCGACATCATGAAGACGCACACGACCAAGGGCGCCAACATCATGCGGCCGGTTTCGCAACTGAAGGACATGCTCCCCGGCATCGAGCTGCACCACGAACACATGGACGGCCGTGGTTATCCCTATGGCATCTCCGGCCCGCAGATTCCCCTTATGGCGCGCATCATCGGTGTCGCGGATACGCTCGATGCCATGACCACCAATCGCCCGTATCAATCCGCCATGGATCTCGAATATGCCCTCGGCCGCATCAAGGCACTCGCCGGTTCGAAATTCGATCCCGAGGTTGTCAACGCCTTGGAATCTGCCGTCCGGGCCGGGAAAGTGCGCCTCTCCGCAGTCGAAGTTCAGGTTTAAGCCCGCTCCCAACCGTACCCACCTCCATCTGTTACAATTTTCTCTTGCGTCGGATGGCCTGCGCGGCCCCTTATGATCACTCTTTTCGGAAAACCGGAGCCCACGCTTCTCGAGCGACTGAAAGAATCCGTTGGCAAAACCAAGGATGCCCTTGCGGACACGCTCGATACCATCACGCAGGGCGGCCGCCAGATTGATCCCTCCACCCTCAAGGAGGTGGAAACCGCGCTGCTTTCCGCCGATCTGGGTGTGAAGACCACGCGCGAAATTCTCGAAGCTGTTAAGGAACAGATGGCGCGCAACACCCTGAATAATGGCGAGCAGCTCAAGCGCGAGATTAAGGCACATATCTTTCGTACACTGAATGTCTATGGTGCGTCTCCGAAGCTGGCAGGCGCCGCCAAAGGCTCCGATCCGCGCGTCATTTTTGTCGTCGGTGTGAACGGCGCCGGCAAGACCACCAGCATCGGCAAGTTGGCGAACCGCTTGCGGCATGACGGCCGCAGTGTGGTACTCTGCGCCGCGGACACTTTCCGCGCCGCCGCGATCGAGCAGCTCGAGATTTGGGCGCAGCGCAACGGCATCGAAGTCATCAAGCAAAAGTCCGGCGCGGACCCGGCTGCCGTCGTGTATGACGCCATGGCCGCTGCCAAGGCACGCAACGCCGATGCCGTCATCGTGGACACCGCCGGGCGCCTGCACACCAAATCGAATCTAATGCAGGAACTGGAAAAAATGAAGCGCACCGCCGCGAAAGTCATTCCCGGCGCGCCCCATGATGTGCTGCTTGTCCTCGACGCCACCACCGGCCAGAACGGCCTGGCCCAAGCCCGAGAGTTCACCTCCACAGTCGGCGTCACCGGTATTATCCTCACTAAGCTCGACGGCACCGCCAAGGGCGGCATCGTCGTGGCCATCTCGCGCGAACTCGGCCTGCCCATCCGCTTCGTCGGCACCGGAGAGCAGATCAACGACCTCGTCCCCTTCGACGCGCAAACCTACGCCGACTCGCTTTTCAACTAACGCCGTGAACACCCACGATCTTCACTTCATGCAACATGCGCTGGACCTCGCGCGCAAAGGCGTTGGCCTTGCGAGCCCAAACCCCACCGTGGGTTGCGTGATTGTGAAAGACGGCGCGATTCTCGGCGAAGGTTTTCATCAATACGACCGGCGTCATCACGCCGAAATTGTCGCCCTCAAACAGGCGGGTGATCGCGCGCGCGGCGCTACGCTGTACGTGACGTTGGAACCCTGCAACCACACCGGCCGTACCGGGCCGTGCACGGAGGTAATGATCGCCGTGGGAATTTCGCGCGTCGTGGCGGCGATGCAGGATCCCAATCCCAAAACGCGCGGCACCGGCTTCGCAAAATTGCGCGCTGCGGGCATCGAAGTCGACACCGGCATCCTCGAATCCGAAGCGCAAAAGCTCAACGAAGCCTTCGCCTGCTGGATCACCACAAAGAAACCATTCCTTACGCTGAAGTCCGCGCTCACACTCGACGGTCAGCTCGCTCTGCCGAAATCGCGCCGCAGCAAGAAGCGCGTCTGGATCACCAGCGAAGAATCCCGCGCCGAAGTTCAGCGCATGCGCCACGCTTCCGATGCGCTTCTCACCGGCATCGGCACCATTCTTGCCGATGATCCCCTGCTCACCGACCGCAGCGGCTTGCAGCGCCGCCGCCGTCTCCTGCGCGTCATCCTGGACCCCAAGCTGTGCCTCCCGGCGAAATCGCGCATCGTGCAAACCGCCGACGACGATCTCCTCATCTTCACAGCCGCTTCTCTTAAATCGCCGAAAGTGCACAAGCTCCAAAAGGCCGGCGCCGAACTCGTCCAACTGAAATCAGCAAAAGGGAAAATCCATCTCCTCGAAGCCCTCAAGGAGCTCGGCCGCCGTGAAATCCTCAGCGTTGTTCTCGAAGCCGGCCCCACGCTCAACGGCGCCGCCCTTTCTGCGGGCATCGTCCATAAACTCGTTCTCTTCTACGCACCAAAACTCGGCGGGAAGTCCAGCGTCCCCTTCATGCACGAACCGAACGACACTCTTCCCCCTCTCCGCATCTGCTCCTTTCAGCAATTCGGCCCGGATGTCGCCATCGAGGCCTACCTGCGGAACCCGCATTCTTCGTAGTGGCACGATATATCGTGCCCGCAGGCGAGTCTGCGAGGCTTGCGAGGCTTCTCTTTGTTTCCACCAATCACGTCCCCGCGTATAATCAAAGAGACCTTCGCGCCTTCTCCCCGTCGGCGCCAGCAGGAAAATCTGACCGGGCCTTTGGCTGGAAAGCATCGCGATGACAGACACCATCCAGAAGTATAAAGATTACGTCATGACCGGTTTCCTCAAATCCGTCGCGCCCATCGTCATTGATCACGCGAGCGGCGCCACCGTCACCGACGTGAACGGCCGCGAATACCTCGATTGCTTTGCCGGCATCAGCGTCGTCAACTCCGGCCACGGCAACCCGAATGTCATCGCCGCGGCGAAGAAACAGATGGACAAGCTCGTGCACTGCTCGTCCTACCTCTACCACGTGCAGCCCGTCGCCGATCTCGCCGAAAAGCTGGCACTCATCGCGCCGAAGGGCCTCACGAAAACGTTCTTCGGCAATGGTGGCGCGGAAGCCATCGAAGGCGCTCTCAAGCTCGCGCGGCTCTATACCGGCAAACATGAATTCATCTCGCTGCAGTCCAGTTTTCACGGGCGCAGTTTTGGCGCACTCAGTGTCACCGGCAACTACGCTCGCAAAAAGAAGGGTGGCCCTTATGCCACGGGTGTCTCCTTCGCGCCCGCGCCGTATGTCTACCGTTCACTCTGGTCCAATGATCCCGAGGAATGCGCGCGCCAGTGTGCCCGCCAAATTGATGACGTCGTGAAGTTTGCCACGTCGAATGACGTCGCCGCGTTTATCGCAGAGCCGGTCATGGGGGAAGGCGGCATCATCGTTCCGCCCTTCAACTACTTCAAGGAAGTAAAGAAGGTCCTCGACCACTACGGCATTCTCTTCATCGCCGACGAAGTGCAGTCCGGCTTCGCGCGCACGGGAAAAATGTTCGCCATCGAGTATTACGGCGTTACGCCCGATATTCTTGTTACCGCTAAGGGCATCGCCGACGGCTTCCCGCTCAGCGCTTACACCGCCCGCCCGGAGATCGCCGATGCCTACAAGCCCGGCGACCATCTCTCCACGTTTGGCGGAAATCCCATTTCCTGTGCCGCCGCGCTCGCCAACATCGAATTCATGGAGGGGGAAAATCTCCCTGCGCGCACGATCGAAACCGGCAACTACGCCATGGCCAAGCTGCGCGAACTGCAGAAAGGCAATTCCCTCATCGGCGAAGTGCGCGGCCTGGGCCTCATGATTGGGGTGGAGCTGATCAAGGAGGCGCAAAAAACTCCGGCGTCGGCCGAAGCCGAAGCGATTCGCGACGCCTGCTTGCGTCAAGGTTTGCTAGTCGGCGTCGGCGGCATTTCCGGGAACGTCGTGCGCTTCCAGCCGCCGCTGGTCATCACCAAGCAGCAGATTGATCAAGCCATCGGAATTTTCACCGAAGCGCTTCGCGAAGTCGCGCAGCCCGCTCACGCTACAGCCTGAGCACACTGATCCGGAGCGCGGTATGCCGCGCCTCTGTTTATCCCAAGCCAACCGCAACGAAGAATTCCCTACTCAATCCCTACATTCTTTGCGACCATCGTTTCTCGAATAACGATTTGCGTTTTCCCTTTCGCCGGAGGTCCTTCTGGCATGAATGACGCTCCTCGCTCCTGGCGTCTCGGTTTCTGGAGCCTCATCGCCACACAGTTTCAGGGCGCGTTCAACGACAATGCCCTCAAATACCTCGTCATCTACCTGATCATCGGCACGAATCTCTCCCCCGAAGACGAAGAAACCAAGGTCCTCATCGTCGGTTCCCTTTTCGCCCTACCTTTTATTCTTTTCTCCATGACCGGCGGCTATTTTGCCGACCGCTTTAGCAAACGAACTGTCACCATATGGACGAAAATCTTTGAAATCGCGGTCATGCTGTTTGCTATCGCGGGCTTCGCTTTGCAGAGCCTGCCCATGTCCATGGTTGCCGTGTTCCTCGCCAGC
>Ga0306925_10001464_pt1 | contig 19409 bp, 21 predicted proteins | sample flu12Cox44000176_FD_203755 | JGI IMG/M metagenome (GOLD analysis project Ga0306925, IMG submission 203755) | Lab enrichment of tropical soil microbial communities from Luquillo Experimental Forest, Puerto Rico - flux8day.12C.oxic.44.000.176 (v2)... | ecosystem: Environmental > Terrestrial >... | reverse complement strand
CATGTATGGCTCTGCGCCTTTAGCGGTGGCGGTAATCGTCGCTACAGCCTCGGATATGGCGAGAACGTAATCGTCGATCCCATAATTGCCGGCGTGCGATGAAGCCGACACCCACTCTAAGAGTTGGCGCAAATCCAGATGGCAGGTGCAAATCCGACGCCAAGGCCATCAGGTATCGCGAACCTTCCGCCTGAGAACGGACGCCGAACTGTGGGCGCGACAGCTGGAGGCTGAACTTGACCGTGGCGGGCTACCCACGGACAGCCGCAGGCTTCGAGCCCATAACCTGGCCGATCTCGCTCGGGAAAACCCATCATTCCTTGCAATGGCGGAATGTGGGAGACAGAAGCGTCTCGCGGAGTGTGTCCCTAACAATGCTTGTTCGCCTGAAGGTACTATGTTCATGCAGTACATAGACATACTCGTAGTCTCAGTTAAAAAGAAGGAACTGACTGAAGCCGAAGCCATGCGGCGTTACACTGAATATAAAGCCGGTGGAACACCGTCGCACCCGTAAAGCGCGATGCGGATCCAAGTGGTCGCAGTTTGATCGACCAAACCTGTGTCCGTCGGCTATGTTGTATTTTAGATACGCACGACTGAAAAATTGTGCCAAAATTTTGATTTTCGTTTCGATGCTGGCCTGCCGCCATCTCTGTGTCCAATCGTGATGACCTTTTGCCATATCATCCGCGCGGAGGTCGAGCGACAAATGTTTTCCACCGAAAGTCCAGCTCTCAATGACGTCCTGAAACTCGATTTTGACGACGAGTACGCTCCATCCAATGGAGTAGGTCGGCCAAAACCGGCGAAGCCTTATCGCTCCTCAGGCTTCAAGAACGCTCAGTTTAGAAACGACAGGCCATCAACAGGGCGACTAACGCGCAGTCTTGTTCGCTTTTTCGTTGCGATTTTCATTGGCGTCGGCGCCACGCTTGCCTGGCAGTACTATGGTGGCGAGATGGTCAGGGTTTGGGCTCCATCGCTCGACTGGTTGTTACCCACCTCCCCGCCCGGCCCGGCTGTAACTGCTACAGAATTACAGCAGCAGCTTAAACCTATGGCGATTGACCTCGCACTTGTCAGGCGAACCGAAGAGCAGCTTGCAACCAATCAAGATCAACTCGCCCGCAAGCAAGACCAGATGGCGCAGACCATGTCGGCGCTGCAGGCAGCTCAGCAGGAATTCACTCAGCAAATTTTGGCCTTAGCCCCGCCGCCAACACCGAAGCCGGTCCACGTTCCTCCCAAACCGGCGCAAGCGCCAGCACAGTAAACCTGCTCGCGGAAGGAAACTGGATGCGTGGCTAAGCGTTATCTCCCACTAGCGGAGGAGGGACGCATCATGCGAGTTTTTGCAAAAATTGCTATCGCGGTCGCCTTTGTCTCGGCGATTGTCTGGTTCGGTCACCACAGTCGTCCGCATAATAATAATAATAGCTATGCGGCACTACACGATGCAGGTTGGTAACCCGCATCGACCACTTTTGGGGAAACACCGTCAGTGTGATTGCGAAGACAGTCAGGCATCTTCGGGTCGATGAATGAGTTTGAAGGTCCGAGCTTCGGGTGCGTCCCACCTGTCCATGACCTTTAAGCAGACTACACATTTTGCTGTATTGCTTTCGCCTTTAGAAAGCAGGGAATGCGTCACCGAATAAAGGGCTCCGCAATACGGGCAAAAGAAGGTGCGGCCTTCTGAGATCGGTCCTACGTGAGGCATATCGGCCTCCATCCTTTGAAGGATCCGCTGTGGACAGTTTAAGGACCGCAAGTGCGAGGACGTGGCGGGCGTTCTCAGCTTCTTCTCGCGTATGGGCGTAATGATTACTACCTTACTGCTTGCCGCCCGAGTTGCAAAAGTTTTCGCCCTTCCTCTTCCTCTGCGACGGCGTGAAGAGCAGGAAGTAATGTTCCGCTTACAAAAACGCGAGTTTATCCTCCTCCCGGCGTTCATCGTCGCCGGTGCGATAGCCTATGGGGTTTACAGCAAGTGGACAGAAGAGGGACTACGGAGGACCGAAGCCGACATGAAGAGCAACCTTCCTTTGCGGGTTGATCAGAACACCACCTTGGTCGATGTGAAGTACGATAGAACTCATAAGGTCTACTGGTATGTAATCGACAAGGCAGACCAATTTGACCCTCAAGAGAAGGCGCGACAGGTTCAGGACGGAGTTTGTGCTAACGCCGAAAATTCGCTCACGATGAAGAAAGAAGGCTTTAGCTACGAATACCATTACAGGACCAAGGACGGGCTCGCCTTAACTGATTTCAAAATCACGAGTTGCGAGTGACGTAAACGTCCGCACGGCGCGGAGAAAAAGGAGCGAACCAGTGAAAGCTTTATCGCCTCTCTTGCTCGCCCCGACACTTGTCGCCGCGCTGCTACTAGCCGGCACGCCGACGAATGCCGCGCATCGAGGCGGCGGATCGGCCTATTATGGGACTTGGAGTGTGGCGATCTACACTCTGCGCGGGGACTGCGGTTCTGTGCGCGTAGCAGCACGGATCGTCGGTGGCCGCGTTTATTCCAAGGACCAAAGCTACCAATCGAATGGCGCGGTCAGCGCTAATGGCGTAATCCGCGTGAGCGTTGTCAGCGGTCGCCTTTCCGCATCGGGCTCCGGCAGATTATCGAACAATTCCGGCGCAGGAAGTTGGCGGTCATCGAGAGGAGAATGCTCGGCAGTTGGTCAGCCTCGCGACGCCCAAGCTATTACTGAGGGTGGCGAGCATAGTTGATCGCTCCGCACTGTTTGCGTCGAGGAGAGTAGTCATGCGCTCACCAGCGGCCATCTGTGGGCTCCTGCGGGCCATCCAAGGTTACGCCATTTGATTGCAACCAGCGTCAACATCGGTTCGGTTTGGAGGTGGAAGAGGCAAGCACATTGTAAGCCGTCATCGGACGGCGAATGCCCTTGAGCGTAAACTCCCCGACAGGTTCGACGGTCACGGCTTTATCAACTGCCAGCCGAACCCGCGGGGCGATGAGGATTTGACCGGGCTTGGCTTCGTCGCAAAGTCGAGAGGCGACATTGGATACTGTTCCGATTGCGGCATAATCGAAGCGGCCCTCAAATCCGATAGTTCCAAGCGTCGCAAATCCGTGTGCTATCCCGATCCCGAAGCCAATGTCGTGACCAAGATCGCGCCATTTCTCAACCATTGTTCCGATTGCAGTGCGCATATCCAGCGCCATCAGAACCGCTTGGAGTGCCGGGTTTTCGACCAGGACCGGATCGTTGAAGATCACCATCACACCATCGCCAGCAAACCGCTCAAGCGTGCCGCTGTATTTGATGATGATTTCGCCGATTGCCGCATGATAGTCGCGCAAGAGCGCCATCACGTCTTCTGGGTCCGAGCTTTCTGAGAAGCCAGTGAAGCCGCGCAGATCGCAGAAGAGCGCGGTAATCTCCCTGCGGTGACTTTCGAGTTGCTTCTCAGTCCCGGACGCGACAATCAGATCGGCTACCTGTTGAGGCAGAAAGCGCCGGAGCCGCCCCATGCGCTCGATTTCATTCACCTGATCCGCGACGCGCATTTCGAGTTGCTGGTTTAGTTTGACGACTTCTTCCGTCCTTTCGCGCAACTCGTTGAACAGCCGCGTGTTCTCGATGGCGATGACGGCCTGAGCAGCGAAATTCTGCACCAACGCGATCTGCTTTTCGGTAAACGGCTGCACCTCTCTGCGGTAAATGCCGATCAGGCCGACCAATGCAGCATCCTTGAGCATTGGCACCAAGAGAAGGGTGCGAGCGCCACGCCTGTCGGCGATGTCCATAACGGTCGGATCGCCTTCGAGGTACGCGGGCGACGTGCGGAGGTCGCTAATCTGTACCGGCTGCTTTGTCCGCACCATCTTAGCAGCGCCGCTGCGAGGATGAGGTCGCCACGATTGTTCTCGCAGATGCTCATTGAAAGACGCTGCCCTGCGAAGTACTTCGCCGTCGTAGAGGCTTAGAGCGGCGAACTTGGCGTCGCACAGACGAGTTGCGTTTGCCAGAATGGCTTGAAAGACTGGTTGCAAATCGCTGGGCGAGGAGCTGATAATTTTGAGTACGTCAGACATTGCTGTCTGCTGCTCAAGCGATACAGTCAGATCAGTGGTGCGCTGGCGTAACTCGCTCAGCAGCCGCGCCTTCTCGATGGCGATCACAGCTTGGGCGGCGAAATTCTGAACCAGTTCGATTTGCGTTTCGTTGAAGGGACGCACTTCCGTGCGGTAGATGACGATAGCCCCGATTAATTGATCTTCTTTGAGCATCGGCACAAGCACATCGGTCCGCGCTCCGGCGTCATCGACGAGCGCGACTACTTGCGGGTAGCCCTCAAGGTAGCCCCGATCTAGTCTGAGATCGGCGTTGTGGAGGATTTTTTTTGTTTCAATCAGTCGCGCGAGGTTGCTGTGCGGATACTCTTTCGTCGGCTCGAGGAATGGGTGACGTTCATACCATTCGGTATACGCGGAAGGCGGGCTATGGATTGCAACCGTCCGAAAGCCGTTGCCCTCGCGAAGGAACATGTTCCCGAAATTAGCTTCGCACAGCCGGGTCGCATTCTCCAGTATCCCCTGAAACACCGGAGCCAATTCACCCGGTGACGCGCTGATTACACGCAACACATCCGCCGTAGCCGTCTGCTGTTCCAGCGATCGCCGTAATTCGTTCAGCAGTCGCGTGTTCTCGATGGCGATCACAGCTTGGCTGGCGAAGTTCTTAACTAGCTCAATTTGCTTGTCGGTGAAGGGGCGAACTTCCTGACGGTAGATAATAATGGAGCCAACCAATGTATCATCTTTGAGCATTGGCACCCGCACGATGGTTCGGGCACCGGCGAACTTTGCCGCATTGCCTGGGTAAGGTTCGGCGGCGTCATCTACGGTATGGACGACCTGTTTTGTCCGCATCATCCGCTCAAATCCACTGCCCACAATGCCCTTTGTCGGTTTAAATGGTCCGAGTCGCGTTAGCGTTTCGAGCAATGCTGCAGGCGTATTGAATTGCGCCACCGGGTAAGAGTTTTCGCCGTCGAAGCGGAATAAGGTTCCGAAGTTGGCCTGGCAGATGCGCGTAGCGTTCTCCAGGATAGATTGAAATACCAATTCCAGATTGCCAGGCGATTTTGAAATAAGGTGCAAAACCTCGGAGGTCGCGTTTTCCCGCTCTAACGCCTCGTCACGCTCGCGGGCGAGCCGCGCTAGCTCAGTTTCCTGGCCGGTAGCGGAGGAAGTGCTACGGCGCGCAGCTTTTGCCTTGCGGCTTCGCGCCTTAGCCAGTTTGCTGCTTGCTCTTGAGCGCCGTCGCATCGCCCATCCCAAGGCTCAGGGACTACGCCGACTTTCAAAGTACGATTACAGCAGGGATTTGCCCCCCGCGAAATGGGGTTCAACGATGAATTTGCGCTGCAAAAAATCCTGAACGGTCCTTGTCCGCTTTGGGTCTTGGCTGTTGTCATTTCCTTCGTTCTGCGCCGTGCCGGTAATTGCCATTCCGCTCGCCTTCAGGCGCACCCCCACAGACTGATCAACCGTACAAAATTTTTTTGGAAAAAAATTTTTTGGAAAAACCGGATTCGCAAATGCGTCGACAAGGCCGAAATCGGCGGCAGGTACCGCTACCTGACAAAAGCATAGGGGTGGGGACGACCACCTTTAGGGCCGCTTTGGAAATGCGAGGCACCGCATGCGGCACCGACGACGTCCTCGAACAACTGAGGCATGGACAGCTAGTCTAGCCGTCTAAGTCATTGATATCGCTAGCATCGCTTGCAGGCTGGTCGGAATTGGGAAGCGTATGGGAAGCTGGCGCAGGCCATTGCTTGGGGCGTCGCACCCTCGATCTCGCGATGGACCCGCTCGAACGTCATCTTCACGCCCAATCCGCCGCTAGATTCATCGGCGGCGAGCGTTGTTGGAGCCGTCGCACCCTCGATCTCGCGATGGACCCGCTCGAACGTCATCTTCACGCCCAATCCGCCGCTAGATTCATCGGCGGCGAGCGTTGTTGGAGCCTTTTCTTCCGCTTTTTTTATTCGAACACCGCGCGTCCCCCCACAGCATGACAGCAGCGAAGCAGCTCCAGCTCCGGCGGCATTTGATATTTGCCCTGTTATTTATCAAACGTGCGGCTCGTCGGCGGCCCTGCCTGTATTTGCCTGTTATTTACAGGCGGAGTGACCGGGCTTGATATCCTCGGGATTTTTAATCAAGTGGCGTCCCGGTGCCGGTGCTCCCGCTGCATTTAGCTGCATTTTGCAGCGAAGCCGATGGTTTACCGTTTTTTCCGGTTATTTTATTCCGCCCACCACTACAGCATAACAGCAGTAATCGCTCGTCATTTTCTGGCAGCTCGTCAATTTCCATTGTTTGCTCAATCTGCCTTTGCGTCTCTCAGCCGGCGATTAGCCGCCGAGGCTAACGCCACATCTGTTTTAATCGCGCGCGAACATCTACGGTTTTGGGAGATGCGGTCGCGCCAGAACTACTTTCGATAGTTGCTGGCGGCCAGGAAGATTGCTCGAAGTGGTCAAGCATAGTGTCCGGGATGAATCTTGTCCGCTGGGCATACATATGCCGGTCCCCGTTCATCCGCTGCTGATGGGCGAAGAAGCGTTGCGGGACGATCATGTGCAGATGATCCTTGGCGCGCGTCATGGCGACATACAAAAGGCGACGCTCTTCCTCGATCTCAGGCGTGCTTCCCGTCGCCAGATCTGATGGGATGCAGCCGTCGACACAGTTCAGCACGAAGACAGATTTCCATTCCTGCCCCTTTGCTGAATGGATGGTTGACAAGATCAGATAATCTTCATCACGCAGTGGCACTCCCGCTTTATCACTGGTTGCGTTTGGTGGGTCGAGCGTCAGCTCGGTAAGAAAGCGTTGGCGATTTGGGTAGGTCGATCCGATCTGCGAGAGTTGGAGAAGATCGGCTTCTCGGGCCTTGGCGTCCTCATATAACCGTTCCAAATGTGGAGCATACCAGCGACAAACCAGTTCTAGCTCCGCTGGCCAGCCGACCGTATTGCCTCGAACAAGTCCGAAAGCATCGGTGAATGCAGGCCAATCTTCGACGGTGGCCGCAGGGGGGTGGAAATCGAGCAGCGCTTCAAAAGGATGACCTGCTTCTGCCAAACCATCGAGGAGACGTCCGGCTGTCGCTGGACCTATCCCGGGAAGGAGCTGGACGAGGCGAAAGCCCGATACTCGATCACGCAGGTTCTCGGCCCAACGCAGGAATGCAAGGACGTCCTTGATATGCGCTGCCTCGAGGAATTTTAGGCCGCCGTATTTTACAAACGGAATATTGCGCCGTGTTAGTTCGATCTCCAGCTGGGCGCTGTGATGGGAGGCGCGGAACAGCACCGCCTGCTGTTTCAACGGAATACTGGCTTCACGGTACTCCAGCACTCGTTCAGCGACGTAGCTTGCCTGATCGGTCTCATCACGCACGGCGACAAGCTGCGGGCGTTGGGCCGACCGGCGATCGGAGCGCAGGTTTTTCCTGTGCCGTTCCACCGCGAGATCGATGACGGCGTTCGCGGCCTCCAGGATGGGCTGAGTGGAGCGGTAGTTGCGGTCCAGCGTGATGATGCTGGCAGGGGGCGTGAATTGCTTCGGAAAATCAAGAATGTTGCGGACGGTTGCGGCACGAAACGAGTAAATCGATTGCGCATCATCGCCGACGACCGTTAATCCGTTGCCGTCTGGCTTCATGGCCAAAAGGATCGATGCCTGAAGCCGGTTCGTATCTTGATATTCGTCGACCAGAACGTGATCGAAGCGTGAGGAGATATCTTGGGCGATATCTCCTTCTTGCATCATCTGTGCCCAGCAGAGAAGCAGGTCGTCATAGTCGAGCACGTTCTGCCGTTGCTTGGCCTCGACGTAGCTGGCGAATAGCTTCTTAAGTTCATCTTCCCAACTGGCGCACCATGGGAAGTTAGCCCCTAACACTTCAACCAGCGGCGCCTCGGTATTAACAACCCGAGAATAGATGTCGAGGCAGGTTTTCTTGCCAGGAAAGCGCTTCTTGGTTTTGGCGAGACCGACATCATGCCGGATCAGATTCATGAGATCGGCGGAGTCCTCCCGATCATGAATGGTGAAGCCACCATCAAGCCCGATCCGGTCCGAATATTCGCGCAGAAGTCGTGCCCCGATCGCGTGGAATGTCCCGGACCAGGTCAGGGCATCAACCATCAAACCCGCCTGTTTCGGCAGGACCTGCGAGGCGATCCGCTGAACCCGGCGGATCATCTCGTCTGCTGCCCTGCGGGAAAACGTAAGCAGCATAATCCGACGCGGATCGACGCCCTGGACAAGCAGATGAGCCACGCGATGGGCGAGCGTGTTTGTCTTGCCCGTGCCCGCCCCGGCAATGATGAGCAGCGGCTCAACACCGTGCTCCACAGCACAGCGTTGTTCAGGGTTGAGCGCAACGAGGTGAGGATCGGTCATCGGTTTGGGATCGAATCACAAGAGACCATCAGCAAGCATGCTTTTCAGTTGTCCGCAAATTGGTGCTCTGGTCGCGCCGTGCGTCGGCCCAGTACTGACCGAGCCGGTGAGTGGTGCAGTACCAAGTCATTTAGCCGGTGTTCTTGTCGCGGTAGCCGAAGATTCCCGGCTGATCGCATTGTTGGCAGGTGCTCATAGCTACGAGTCCAATCCGTATCGGCTGCCCTTCGGCAAGTCCGCCTCGCCATCGTCAACGGCGATGCCCTTTGCGGTGATGCGCCAACGAACCTCGCCGTCGGCGTCGATACGGCTCTCGATCATTCCCTTGCGTTCGAGTGTACGCAGCACGGCTATCAGCTCGTCCTTTGTCATCTTTTGTCATACTGCTCTCTTAGTGAACCTTACCGTTTGGTCGGATCAACTGGCGCGAGTCGTTCAGGCTCTCAACCTTGCTCTCGGTGCTGCTGCGCTGCTCTTCAGCGGGCGCCCAACTCGCGGGGCGCAGCTATTTTTCAAATTGCCCATTGTCATTGGCTTCCTTCCTCGTTGGTGCGAACGTCGATCGCAATTGACGCAGGTGCGTCGCCCACCAATACTGACTCAATGCCGGGCGATGGACTTGCGTCATTTCTCGGCGTTTGAGCTGGCTCCTTCGTTCGCCCACCTCTTTCTTTTGCAGCGGCAGAGGGAGGGCGAAGCCTCGGGGCCGCGGCGCGGCCAGCGCGCGGCCAGTGCCTGTCCGCGCGATCATGCTGGCGACGCCGCCTGCGGCGCTCCCAGGTCCGCCGATGAATGCCGCATCGCTTCCAAGGCTGCGTGCGGGCGAGGCTGCGAGCCAGGTATTCCGGCCGTGGCAGGGCGCCGCGTTCGGCCCGCTTCCGGGCTTGTCGATCTCGATCCCGGATTCGCTTACGGTGCTTACGCCGCTTGGCCCGCTCTCGCTTGTTTACATCGAATGCGCCGATAGTGGTGATACCCAGCCGAGTTCGCTCCGCATAAGAGAGCCGCAACTGCGCTGCGCAGTCATCTGCAGTGTCGATCCTTAGCCGCCGCAGCGCGTCATGGGCGGCATCGCGGCGCTGAAAGATTGACGTTTCAGGTGCCCATCTTTCGCACCAGAGGCTTAATCTATCGACTAGATCGTCGAACTCAGGTAGCTGTCCCAACTTCTTCCGGCGCATCTGCAGCTGGCAGCAAGCGACCTGATTGAGAAAAATATCGACGTCATCGGTGTCGGGAAGAACCCCATAACGATGTTTGATGATCTGCTCGATCTCGCGCAGCCGGTGGACTGTTATGTCGTATGGTTTCTTGTGCTTGCTCATCGTCGGCGACGCCCCGTACCGCTGTGAGCATCGGGCCAGGATTTTGCTGAGGCTCGAACCACTGCGCCGGGTGGCGCGCTGGGTTCGTCGGGCTGGTCAGGGGCATCACCCGGACGCATCCGCCACGTTTGATGGAGTCCCGGAAACAACGCATCCCTGCCGCCAATAACCTGCGGATGGGCAATAATTTTCTTTGCTATATCCGGCTCAACACGGCCGCCGTTTGGGATAATCCAAAAATCAGGTCGGCCCTGATAGTTAGTTTGTATCATCCGCGAATCCGGCCTGCGCATCGCGTCCATGGCGTCGTTAAGTTTGTTGATGCTAGCCTTGACGCTCATCACGCGCCCCCTTTGCACAATTATTCGAGTTGGTTGAATAAGGCTGCGCCCGCGCAGAGCCATGCCCGCTGCTGGGCCTTTCGCAAGAATCAGTTTTGACGCACAGGCGGCCTTCTGACGGTCTGTGCCGCCCGCGCCGGCGACGCTCCTCGGTCTCCATGAAGCAGGCGACGGCGTCCTTAGCCCGCGTGAGGTTCGTCATGTCCGACAGCCGGCCGTCTGGCCATCGCACCCGCCACATGCCGCTATGAGCCGCATCGGGCACCACCTTGGGTTGGCGCGGACTCAAGTGGCATCCGCCCCGGTGCGCTCGACCCCATCGAGCAATCGCTCCATTGCGCGCACCGGCACCCTGCTCAGGCGCCCCACTTTGATTGTCGGGATTTCGCCTCTCGCGGCGGCGGCATAACTCCCGTTGCGGCTCAGTCCGAAATACCTCCGTCCGGCCTCGGGAACGGAAATCGTCAAAATCTCGTCCGTCATTGGTCCCTCGATTATCGGGGGCGTCTTAATTCGGCCCCAAAACTATACAGAGGCAGATGTGCACCTATACAAGGGGCACTTGTGCCTCTATAAGATTTTGTGCTATGGACTGTCCCATATCGTCCTTTTGGATCACGGGACAAATGGCAAAACGCAAAAGAACCGATGTCGTTAAGCTGCAATTGCGTATCCGCGAGGCATTACGACGACGGCTTGAGGGGGTCGCGAAGGCCGAGGAACGATCCCTTAACAGCGAAATCGCGCATCGACTTGAAAACTCGTTCGAGCAAGAAAAAAATTCGCTCCTGCTCGAAGAGTTGTTGGCTCCAGGCGCAGGCCTTGAGCTTATCCGGGCCGTTACAATAATTCTTAGGAGCGCGGGGCGGCGGGATTGGTATTTTCAAACTATAGGGGAGGCGGCGGCGAACAAACCACGGAGATATGATGCTGTGTCCGAGGCGATCACAAAATTTATTGGCGTACTAAGCGGCGAACTCGAGCCGATCGAAAGCTCATTTCCGAACCGCAATGAGACAGGCAGCGCCGATCAACTGGCGTGGCTTGCTGTTGCCGCTTACTTGGCCAACCGGCGTGGCGACGCCACAGTCAGAGCTAGACCAGTGGGGAAAGCGTTATGAAGGGCCATGTACGCGAACGCGGTAAGGGCAACTGGTACGCGGTCCTCGACGTCCGCGATCCGGCCACCGGAAAGCGCAGACGCAAATGGCACTCGCTTAAAGCCAAGGGAAAACGAGAAGCGCAATCCGAATGCTCCAAGATTATCGCCGCGATGGATACGGGCGGCTACGTCGAAACGATCGGGCTGACTGTGGCACAGTTCATGCGCGACCGGCTCGCCCTGTGGGAAGCCTCCGGGCGAGTTGGAAGCCGGACCCTGCAGCGGTACCGCGAGCTGGTCGAGAATCAGATCAGCCCGCGCCTCGGCCAGGTCCGACTACAGAAGCTTACGACGCTCGATATCGAGCGGTGGCATGCCAGCCTACTGACCAGGGCCACAAAGGCGGCCAGCGCGGTGTCAGCACCAGGACCATAAGGCACGCCCATACGTTGCTGAAACAGATGCTCGCGGAAGCGATGAAGCACGGCCTCGTGGTGCGAAACGTCGCCGCGGTGCAGTCGCCGCCGAAAATTGAAAGCGATGAGGTCCAGATCGTCGGCGCGGACCGACTCAAGGAACTCCTTGCCCGACTCCGCGGGCATGCTCTGTACCCCAAAGCAGCACTTGCGCTATTCGCCGGACTCAGAAGGAGCGAGCTGATGGCGCTCCGCTGGCGGCATATCGATTTCGACCGCAGGGTGCTGCAGGTGCGGGATGCGCTCGAAGAAACCCGAGCTAATGGGATACGAGTGAAAGGGCCCAAGTCGAAGGCAGGCCGCCGCGACATCACCATGCCGGATATTCTGCTGGATGCGCTGCGCGCGCACCGCCAGTCACAGCTCGAGCTGCGATTGCAGCTTGGCCGTGGGCGACCCGATGGCGACGACCTCCTATTCCCGAATATCGACGGCGGCCTGACCTCTCCCCAGCAGCTCTCGAGTCAATGGTTTGTGTTTGCCAAGTCGATCGGCATGCCGGACGTCACATTCCACGCCCTGCGACATACCCATGCCGCCCAACTTATCGATGCCGGTGTCGACGTGATGATGATCGCGAAGCGGTTGGGTCACGCTAGGGCGAGCACCACCCTCAACCATTACGGCCACCTATTCAGGAGCACCGATGACAAGGCGGCGGCTGCCATCAACAGTGCGCTTACCGGATGGAAAGGGTAGCAAATCGGTAGCAGGCGGCCCGTTTTGTTCCGTCTGTGTTCAGCTGCGGGACCGACTAAGCCGTTGATCGTTAGGGTATTTTTCCTGCTATTTTCGCAAACGGTCAAGCAGATCGCTCGATGCGAAGCCATCGGGGATTGCCCCGATCGAGGCCTGGAAATTGCGGATGGCAAGCCGGGTCCGCGGACCGAACATGCCATCGGGCTCGCCGGCATCGAAGCCACGCCGCGCCAGCAATTGCTGCATTTCATAGCGCTCGTCGAGACTGAGAACGCGCTCATCGCGCGGCCAAGCCCGCAGAAAGGGACCACCGCCGCGCAGCCGGTCGGCGAGGTGGCCGATCGCGAGCGCGTAGGCTTCGGCGGGATTGTATTTCATGATCACATGGAAATTTTGCAGCATGAGGAATGCCGGACCGCGCGCACCTGCTGGCAGCAGCAAATAGGCGCGGGCATCGGGCTCGCGGAACGAAGCGCCGTCGGCGCGATGCACACCGAGATTTTCCCATTGCCGTAACGTTAGCTGCCGCGAACGATCGGCCAAAAGAAAATCAAAGCCCGGCGGCAGAACGACCTCGTAGCCCCAACGCTGTCCGGCAACCCAGCCATCGGTCTTGAGATTGTTTGCGGTGGACGCAATCACATCCGGTATCGAATCGACGACATCGCGGCGGCCGTCGCCGTCAAAATCGACGGCATAGCGCTTGAATGAGCTCGGCATGAACTGGGTCGGCCCGAACGCGCCCGCCCACGAACCGACCAGATGGTCGGCCGGCACGTCGCCGCGCTGGAGGATTTCAAGCGTTGATAAGAATTCGTCACGGAAATAATCCTGGCGGCGTCCGACGCAAGCGAGCGTTGCGGTCGAGCGGATAACCGGGCGACCGCCACCGAGCGTTCCGTAGTTGGACTCGACCCCCCAGATCGCGGCGATGATGGCAGGATCGACGCCATAGGTGCGCGCAACTGCAGCGAATGTCGGCGCGTGCTGCGCCAGCACTTCACGGCCGCGCGCGATCCGCTCGTCGCTGACCAGCACATCGAGATAGTCCCACGGCGCTTTCGTGAACTCCGGCTGCGCGTCGAGCTTGTCCATGATGCTTAAATCGGGGGTAAGCCCGCCGGTGAATTGCTCGAACGTCGCACGCGAAATCCCTCGGCGCGCGGCCTCCGGCCACAAACGTTCGATGCAGTTTGGGAAATCGGCAGCCGCCGCGCGTATAGCTTCGGCGGTCATCAACGGGTTGCCGGACGCGCCGGATTGTCCACTCCAACCACTTTCGGCGCTTGTGGCGTCAGGCAGGGATGCCGGAGTGGAGCTTGGCGATGGGGGTTGAAACAAGCGCGTCAGCCAATTGTCGCTTTGTTGAGCCAAAGCGTGGCCCAAAGGAACAAAGGCCAGCATGGCTGCTGCAAACCCGCGAATGATGTGTTTTTGTACACTCATGGAAGCTCAAGTCTCGTATTTACAGACCTCGTATCTACGGGTCTCGTGTTCACAAGTCTCGTGTCTTAAGCGAGGCGAGCGTCCGCTTTGAGTGTGCAGCGAGTCCCTAACGGCGGGTTTCCCTTGCTGCCCCGCAGGCGATTTGCCACAACGATCCCTGGTGCAGCGAGAGTTGGCGGCCTGACGTGACACAGTTACCCCTCGTGACTCCGCCCGTTTCCCTTGGTTTGACCCTTACAGGACAGTTTGGACAATAATTTGGACAACTGAACCAATCCCCCTCGATTCTCAATTGCTCGGACCGATCGCAATCGCATGAAACCCGTCCGTAAAGCTGTATTTCCCGTCGCCGGCCTTGGCACCCGGTTCCTGCCGGCCACCAAGGCAATGCCGAAGGAGATGCTGCCGGTAGTCGATCGGCCCCTGATCCAACATGTTGTGGACGAGGCCCGCGCGGCCGGAATCGAGCATTTCATCTTCGTGACCGGCCGCAACAAGGGGGTCATTGAAGATCATTTCGACCGCCAGTTCGAGCTTGAGATGACGCTGCTGGAACGGCAAAAGCACCAGATCCTCGATTATCTCAATCAGGACTTGCCGGTGCCCGGCTCGGCCAGTTTCACCCGCCAGCAGGAGCCGCTCGGGCTTGGTCATGCGGTGTGGTGCGCGCGTGAATTGCTCGGGCGCGAACCATTCGCGCTGTTGCTGCCGGACGTCCTCGTGCAGCACCAACAAGGCTGCCTGGCGCAGATGATCGAAGCGGCGCGTGAACTGCCGGCGAATGCGAATATCGTCGCTGTCGAGGAGGTGCCGCATGAGCGCGTCGACCAATATGGCGTGGTCGGCATCGGCGAGCGCAAGGGGAAAATGTTCTCCATCACCACGATGGTCGAAAAGCCGGCGCCCGAGCGCGCGCCGTCCAACCTCATCCTGACCGGGCGCTACATTTTGCAGCCGGAACTCCTTGAGATTCTCAGCAGGCAGGAACGCGGCACCGGCGGCGAAATTCAATTGACCGATGCGATGATCCAGCTCGCGCGCACGCAACCCTTCTACGGGCTGCAATTCGATGGCCGGAGCTTCGATTGCGGATCGAAAATCGGATTCCTCGCCGCCAATGTCTCTTATGCTTTAGCGCGCGACGATATTGCGCCGGAGTTCCGCGCCGAGATTAAAAAGATCCTCGGCGAATTTTAAGGCTTGGTCATTTAAGGCTTGGTCGCAGTCAATCCAATCACGGCCGACATGCCAGCGTGTGAGGCGCCTTCGCGCATTTCACGCTCTTCCTCGACAATTTTTAAATCGCGCAAGTCGCCGAACGCCTGTTCCAGCATCGCTCGGGTGTAGAGGTTCTCCAGCTGTTTTGGACCGCCGGTGCCATACTGCAATTGCTTGGGCGTGTAGCCCTGAATGATCAGAAGCCCACCGGATTTAAGCGTTCGTCGCATGCCGGACCATTTTGCTGCGCGTTCCGCAGGCGAGCTGAATTGCGCAAAAATTTCGACCACAACGTCAAAGGTCGAAAGCGGATAATCCCAGGCGTGAACATCGGCCTGAACGAAGCTGACTTTGACCTGCCGCTCGGCGGCCAAAGCGCGCGCTTTCTTCTGCGCGGCGGGCGAGAAATCGAGCGACACCACGTCGAGGCCTCGTTGTGCTAGCCAGACGCCATTGCGGCCCTCACCATCGGCGACGGCCAACGCCCGCCCGCGGCACGGCAAGACTTCCCGGCAAGACTCCAGAAAGTAATTCGGCTCCTTGCCAAACGCATAATCAGGCGTCTTAAAGCGAGCCTCCCAGCGCGCGAATTCGTTCAAGCAGAGCCCTCCTCGCGGGTTGACGCTTTATCCATTGGCGGTGAGAGCTATCCGCCGCAATCAAATATTACAAGCGAGAGGTTAAAGTTGCGCTCGCGGTCAAGCTCTGCGCTCGTACCGTCGCCAAGCCGGAATAAACAGCGCGGCAAACACAACCAGCGCCAGCATTTCCGCCGGCAACGGCCAGCGCGCCACCGATGCAATCACGCCGACTAACACCGCAGCGAAGCCGAGCCACAGTGCAAAACGGCCCGGCCGGAGTGATTCGATCGCGAACAAGACAAGTGCGAGCAAAAACCAGGTCCAAGAGACCAGTGAGCCGTCTCGCATCATTCAAGCCCAACCCTTGAGCTCGCGGGTGGCAAGTTGCCGCAGCATCAGCATGCCGGCATCGCTGTCGTTGAGACAGGGGATCGCCGCGAAGTTCTCGCCGCCGTGGCGTTTAAACATTCGGGCATTCTCGACCGCAATCTCCTCTAGGGTCTCCAGGCAATCTGCGGCAAATCCCGGCGTGATGACCACGAGATTTTTCACGCCCTTGCGGGCGAGCACTCTCACTGTATTGATCGTGTAGGGCTCGAGCCACTGCGCACGCCCGAACCGTGATTGGAACGACATCATCAATTTGTTTTCGTCGAGCCCAAGCTGCGCGCGCAATAGCTCGATCGTCCGCGTGCATTGAGCCGCATAAGGATCGCCTTTGGCGACGGCTTCTCTTGGCATGCCGTGATAGGACGCCAGAATGACATCAGGGGTGAACGGCAGCGCTTTCAGCTCGGCTTGAAGTGACGAAGCCACCGCCTCGATGTAATACGGATCTTCATAATAGGCGGGCAAAAACCGCAACGCCGGTTGACGCCGCTCCCGCTGCATGAAGCGAAATACCTCATCGCATACCGTTGCCGTGGTCGCGGCGGAATATTGCGGATAGAGCGGCATGATCAGGATGCGCTCGCATCCCCAGGTGACGAGCACTTCGAGCCGCGATGCGATCGAGGGATTGCCGTAACGCATCGCCCAATCGACGATGACATGCTTGCCGAGCGGTTCGAGGACTTCGCCCAGTTTTTCAGCCTGCGCCCGGGTAATCGTTTTGATCGGCGATTCGTCTTTGTCGCGATTCCAGATTTTCTCATAGTCGCGCGCTCTGCGCCGCGAGCGCAGCGGCAAAATGAAGCCGTAAAGCAACGCTTTCCACAACGGTGAATTCTTTTCGATCACGCGCCGATCGGTCAAAAACTCCTTCAAATAACGCCGTACGGCGACGGGAGTGGGAGCATCGGGTGTGCCGAGATTAACGATCAGCACGCCGATGCCTGTGGTGGACGGCGCAGACTTGATTGCGGTTTCAGCCGTGGCTGGCTCGGGCGAAGGGCCAGCCGGCTGCGCCTCGCTCGCTGCGATTGCTTCGCTGCCGGGGAGGCGCTCGTCAGGCTCGCTTGGACCCTGCTCCTGCCGGGCAAGAGCATCGTCCGTGCTGATAAGCGATCCGTTATTCATTGGCACAGCATAACATTCATAGGCACAGCATAATTGGCTCAACGGCGAGGCGCATGCGGCAAAAACTTTGCCGGAGCAATAACTTGAGGATTCAACCGCCCCTCACCGTTTCATACGCTAGCAGCAATCTTTGACGAGTTTGCGATTATTCCGCGGCTTTCAACAGCGCCGGCGCACCAGCGCGGAATTGCTCGAGCAAGGCGGCTTCGTCGGCTTTGGCCGTTTGAAGGTGCCGCTGCTTGACGTGCCCGAAACCGCGGATTTTTTCCGGAATGACGGCAAGGCCGACTGCGAGGTGATGGTTCTGCGACGTCAAATTGGCGAGCACTTCGTCGAGCATCGCTCGGTAGTCTTCAATCAATTTTCGCTCGGTGCGGCGTTCGCGCGAATAGGCGAAAGGATCGAGCATCGTGCCGCGCAGAACCTTCATCGCCGCCAATAGCCGAAAGGCCGGAACGATCCACGGCCCAAAGCTCATCTTGCGCGGCAGGCCGGTTGTCTTGTCGCGCCGCGCCAATAATGGCGGTGCGAGGTGAAATTCGAACCGCAGATTGTCGCCGCCGAACTCGGCCTCGACCTGTTTTTCGAACGAACCGTCGGTGTAAAGTCGCGCGACTTCGTATTCGTCCTTGTACGCCATCAGCTTGAAAAGATAGCGGCCGACGGCGTCAGCAAGCCCGCATTTGTCGGGCGCACGTGCGGCCTCGACCGCTTTGACCTTATCCACCACAGTCCGGTATTGCTGGGCGTAGTCGGCATTTTGGTACTTGGTGAGAAATTCCACCCGCCGTTCAATCATTTCATCGAACGATTCCGATAAATGCTCGGCGTCACGTTTTCCACTTGCCGGCTCGGCCAAGGCTTCGACAGCGGCACGATCGATCGCGGCGCGGCGGCCCCAGTGAAATGCCGCTTGGTTCATGGCAACGGCTTCGCCGTTCAATTCTATCGCCCGCTCAATGGCTGCCGCCGACAGCGGAATGGCGCCGAGCTGATAAGCGTAGCCGACGAGGAACATATTGGCGCCAATCGACTGGCCGAACAGCGCGTTCGCCAGTCGGGTGGCGTCGATAAAGTGCGCATTCTCGCGACCGGCATCGGTAACGATGGTGCGCTTGAGCCGTTCGCTCGGCAGTGAGAAGTCGGCGTTACGGGTGAACTCGCCGGGAAGGAACTCGCTGGTATTGACGACCATCTGCGTCGCGCCGTGCTTCACGGCCGCTAGTACTTTGCGCGTGCCGGCAACAATGATGTCGCCGCCGAGCACGACGTCAGCGCGGCCGGCGGCAACGCGGATGGCGTGAATGTCGTCCGGCCTATTGGCGAAACGGATGTGGCTATATACGGCGCCGCCTTTTTGCGCCAGACCGGCCATATCGAGGACGCCGACGCCCCGGCCCTCAAGATGCGCGGCCATGCCCAAAACACCGCCGATGGTCACTATGCCGGTGCCGCCCACCCCGGTGACAATGATGTTGTAGGTCTGATCGATCGCCGGCAGGCGTGGCTCCGGCAATTGACCAATGTCGTGGTCCGCCGCCACCCCGATTCCCTTTTTGAGCTTGGCGCCGTGGATCGTGACGAACGAGGGACAGAATCCTTTCACGCAGGAGAAATCTTTGTTACAGCTCGACTGATCGATGGTGCGCTTGCGCCCCCACTCGGTTTCCAGTGGCTGCACAGAAACGCAGTTCGAGACAACCCCGCAATCGCCGCACCCCTCACAGACGAGCTCGTTGATGATCACGCGCTTGTCAGGGTCGGGATAAGTATGGCGCTTGCGGCGGCGGCGTTTCTCGGCGGCGCAGGTCTGATCGTAGATCAGGACGGTGACGCCCGGAATCCCTGCAAGCTCCTTCTGCACCGCATTGAGCTCGTCGCGATGGTAGATGGTCAAGCCTGACGGCCATTGCGTGTCGCGCGGGTATTTGCCGGGCTCGTCGGTCACCACGACGACGTGCTTAACACCTTCCGCCGCGACCTGACGAGCCACTTGCGGCACGGTGAGGCCGCCATCGTTCGGCTGGCCGCCGGTCATCGCTACCGCGTCGTTGAACAAAATCTTGTAAGTGATGTTGCTGTTCGATGCGATCGCTGCGCGGATCGCCAAACAGCCGGAATGATTATAGGTGCCATCGCCTAGATTCTGGAACACGTGCCCGCGATTAGAGAATGGCGCTTCACCGATCCAGTTGGCGCCCTCGCCGCCCATCTGCGTGTAGCCGAGCGTCGAGCGATC
>Ga0306925_10001461_pt1 | contig 19418 bp, 20 predicted proteins | sample flu12Cox44000176_FD_203755 | JGI IMG/M metagenome (GOLD analysis project Ga0306925, IMG submission 203755) | Lab enrichment of tropical soil microbial communities from Luquillo Experimental Forest, Puerto Rico - flux8day.12C.oxic.44.000.176 (v2)... | ecosystem: Environmental > Terrestrial >... | reverse complement strand
CCTTGAAAATCCCCGCCCCGAAGGGGCGGAATCTACACTAACGGAGAACATCGCTTCTCCATTTCCCGCCGAACCAGAACACTTCCTTACCGATGCTGCTTGTCGCACACCGGTTCAATCCCTGGGACATGCGCATTCCGCTCTGTGTCGGAGGCATGTGTGATCGAGCGATGTTCTCCCCTGTCTGCGCCCTTCCCTCCCCGACCTCCGCCGAAGGTTGCCCCCCTTTGTTCGCTCGGTTCAACGGTATTACGGCGCAGTCCGACTTCTCCCGCACGTTCACATCCGCCATTCGGTTTATGGCCTTCGCGGACCGGTCTTGATCCTTCCACCAAGACGTACAGGAGATCTCCCGGTTCTCGTGCATGTTGTTTCCCAGCGTGCGCGGGTTCTAACACTACGCAGGACCGAAACAGCCACTCGCGTTTATCGCAGCTGCCGTGTTGCCTTCCTCCTCTCGGAACGGAGTCGGCATTCTGTTCCATCGGCTTTTCGAAGCTCAATAGCCCGGCCCACCGGTACCTCTATCTACGCTTCAGGTGACACCTCTCGATGTCCCCCGCAAAAGTCGAGGCCAGGATGGATTCGCTGTTCTCCTTTCCTGTAGGGCTCTTTCATCCCCTGCAACATGCCGGTTTATCCCGGCGCTCTCCGGGTGGCCGACTGGCCGTCCAGAATGCCGCATTGGGGGTCTGTTCACAGTTAGGCATGGAGAACGAGATCTTTCGAATCTTCCTTTTTGTTAGGGCAGGGCTACCCGCCCGAGAAGATCCTTAAAGCGCTCATCCGAGCGGTATCGATCGAAAATTGGGTCAACAGCAAGGTATCCCATCCAAACCGCGTGATCGTCATAGGCGGCCTGCAGCCATTTGAACGCATCCTCATCCTTGTTTAAAGCTGCATAGATCTGAGCCAATCCGTAAGGCGAAACGTAACGCTTCTCGGAGATTGTCTCCAGTTCGCGTGCAATTCGGAGTGCATCGCGATTCCATCCTCCCACTGCAAGGGCAACCGCGACTTGCGCGGTGTAGAGTGGGCTACCTCCAGACAGACTCGCCGCCCTCTTCAGCTCACTAATCCCTCGGCTGGGCAAGCCTGACTGAACATAATCTTCTCCGAGCACAAGGTGAGCCGCAGCGAAATTGGGATCCAGTTCAAGCGAATTTCGATTTTGTTCGATTGCTTGGGGGTAATCACGTGCCAGGTAGTAGCGGAGTCCCACCCACGTGCTGATCATCACATTGAGGGGGTCCAGCTCTAGTGCGCGCCTGAACTCGGCCTCCGTTCCGGTCCAATCCCAACGATGGCTCATCGCAAGGCCCAGGGAGGCGTGGGCTTCAGCCGATTCTGGGTTGATCTCTAGGGCTTTGCGCGCAGCCGCATAAGCTTTCGGGAGTGCTTCCGCCGGGGACTTAAATCCGTGCCATGCTAGTCCGCTGTTGCAGTCCGCCAGTCCCGAATAAGCCGCCGCATAGCTGGGATCCTTATCGATCGCCTGCTGGAAATACTGCTCCGCTTTTTGCATGCTCTCGCCGGTTCGCTTGTTCCAGTAATAGCGACCCTTCAGGTACGCCTCGTATGCTTCGGGGCTTACTTGCCGCGGAGCAGCTAGACGCTTGTCCTGTTCTTCAGTAAGAGCGATGTGAATCTCGCTTGCGATGCTCCGCACGACAGAGTCCTGCACAGCCAGCACATCTTTGAGTTCACGGTCGTAACTCTCGGTCCAAAGGTCGGTCTGATCACGTGCCTGGATGAGTTGGACAGTGATGCGTACGCGGTCCGACGATCGTCGAACGCTGCCTTGGATCAGATAGTCGGCGTTCAGTTCCTTACCAATCTCCTTCGCCGTCAACGTGCTCCCTTTGTACTTTGTAACAGAACTGCGCGCAACCACTTTGAGTCGATCGCGATTCAATTTTCCGATCTGAGCGATCATCTCTTCAGTCAGCCCGTCACTGAAGAACTCTTGGTCAGGATCTCGGCTTAAATTGTCGAACGGCAAGACGGCTAAAACTGTCTTGGGCTGGGAAGCAGCGGGGACGTGGGAGGCCCGCCAACCCCAAAACGCAAGGAGTGACAGAACGCACACAAATGCCAGCGAAGCTAACCCGACGAAAAGCCATGTGCGAACCCGCCGATGTTCGTGTCCGCGAGCGGCTTCACTGTCGAGTAACTGCCCCTCTCTCGGCTCTTGTTCCTGATCCAGCGTAGCCATCTTGCGGCCATGCAAGCCATTATTTGGCTGGGAAACGAAACCCTGCAGGCCTTGGGAAACGACTGATGATTCAGGTTTCGGTGACTCGGTCGTGTGTTCTTTAGCGGGAGAAATAACCGGCGCGATGAAGCGATACCCCCGTCCCGTCACGGTCTGGATAAATCGCGGGGTTTCGGGGTCGTCCCTAAGAACCTGGCGGATCTTGCGGATTGCACCCCTGATGCTGTTGTCCGTATCCAGAAAAACATCATTGCCCCAAACTCTGGCCACAATTTCGTTCCGGCTGACGATCTCGCCCCGGCGCTCGAGCAACATAATAAGGATATCCAGTGGGATACGTTCCAGCCTTAACACGTGATTGCCGCGGCGCAGCCGTCTGGGGCTGAGATCGAGTTCGAACTCTTCGCCGAACCGGATGGATTGCTGCAGTCCAATTGGCTGGGGAGACATGGGCACGCTCAGAGAAAGTTGAACGATTTTACACCAGGTTGGAAACGCCAGCGTAAGAGCAAATAGTGTGTATCTTTAGCGGGACACAAACCATAACGCCGCGACACGCGCTTCGCTATAGACACTCAGTTCCTCTGTCGCAATCATGCTGCTCACGCACACCGCTTGCAGTCGGAGGACTGACCATGAAAAAGATGTATGGCAAACCCGTAACTCTTGGGCTCTTAAGCGTGTTGATGGTGAGTGTTTTGTTCGGGTCCGCAACCGCAAGAGCCGATGTGGTTTTGGACTGGAACACAATTGCCGTAAATACAGCCGTCACGAACCACCAGAACCCATTCGCCCAAGCGCGATACGCGGCCATCGTGCAGCTTGCTGTATTCGAAGCCGTCAACACCATTACAGGCGAGTTCCAACCATACCTTGGGACCATAACAGCGCCGCCCGGCGCTTCGGCTGAGGCAGCCGCGATTGAAGCCGCCTATCAGGTGCTTAGCACCTATTTCCCCGCCAGCCAAGCCACCCTGTATGCCGATCGCAACAACTCACTGGCGTCCATACCTGATGGCCAAGCCAAAAATGACGGCATCGCAACCGGTGACGCTGCAGCTTTGGCTATGATTGCTTTACGCGCTAACGACGGCTCGTCGCCAGCGCAATTCTATGTGCCCGGGCCACCCGTTCCAGGAGCATGGCAAGCTACCCCGAGCTGTCCCATCGTCAAAGGAGTTCCCGTCGGAATCGGTTTTCAGTGGCAATACGTGACCCCGTTTGGTATCCCGAGTACCAGCGCGTTTCTTCTTCAGCCGCCCCCGGCATTGGACAGCAACCAATATGCCAAGGCGTACAACGAGGTCATGTCGGTGGGGAGCCTAACCAGCACCGAGCGCCCACAAGATCGGGCTAATGTTGCCCTCTTTTTCGCGGCAGCCTCGCCGACGCAGGCTTTCAATCAAGCCGTGCAGCAGGTCGCCTTGGAGCAGGCACATTCGCTGTCCGAAAATGCCCGTGCTCTGGCCTTGATCAATATGGCAATGAGTGACAGTCTCGTCGCGTCGTTCTTCAACAAGTACCACTACATTTTTTGGCGGCCTGAAACGGCGATTCACGCCGGCGACACGGACGGCAACCGGAACACCACTGGTGATCCAAGCTGGGCTCCATTCATCGTGACCCCATGTTTCCCGAGCTATCCCTCAAACCACGGCAGCGCGGGAAATGGGGCAGCCGAGGTGCTGAGACGTCTTTACGGCGAAGCCGGACATTCGATTACGTTGACGAATCCTGCAGTACCCAGCATCGTCTTGCAATACACCTCGTTTAAGCAGATTACCGATGACATCTCCGACGCGCGCGTTTACGGCGGTATACATTTTCGAACCGACCAGGAGGCAGGTGCGGACCTAGGCCGCGCCGTCGGCACCGCAGTCTACAAGAACAACCTGCGTCGCGTGCGCGATGACCAATGATTGGGCAAAACTCCAAAACGGCTCGTCATTCGGTGGTAGCAGATTTGCAACAATGCGCTGTGGCACGCGCGTGACGAGCCAGCTCGAGTTTCACCCTGAGTCTCTGCATCTGAGACTATCTCAGGTTTGCTAGCAGTTGACGAGCCACTCGGAAGTTGGGTCCTAATACCAGTGCCGCAGCGAGAATTGCGGGCCGAGCATTGGCAGTTGTGGCCCATGGACCATAACGCGTTTGATCGAAGCAAGGGTTAGGCGGGAACGGTGATGACGATCTTCCCGTGTCCGCTTTGGTTCCTGACTGTTCCACTATATGCGGCCGAAGCCTCGTTCAGAGGAACGGTGGTTTTGACGAATGCTCTAAGATGTCCAGTGTCAAGTTGCTTAGCGATTTCAACCAGCTGCTTTTGATTCGGCTCGACGATGAAGAAAGCGCCTTTCACTCGCTGGTCGGCTGTGCCTTCGCTGTCCGCCGCAATGGTGATCATGCGTCCACCTGGCCTGAGGAGACCCCACGACCGCTCGAGCGTGTCACCGCCGACGGCATCGAAGACGACATCCACGTCCCGAACCTCTTTTTCAAACCGGGAGGCTTTGTAGTCAATCACCTCGTCCGCTCCCAGTCGCTTAACGAAATCGATGTCCTGAGCTGAGACCGTAGTAATGATGCGGGCACCGTGGATATGCGCCAATTGCACAGCGTAGAGGCCAACTGCGCCCGCGCCTCCGTGGACTAGTACGCGCTCGCCTGGCTCTAGCTTCGCGCGATCTATCAGTCCTTGCCATGAAGTCAGGGCGCCGATCGGCACTGAGGCGGCAGCTTCGTGACTTAAGGTTGCGGGGCTTCCGCGCAATATTCTGGGGTAGCGTAATACAGAACTCCGCAGCGGCCCCATCAGCGAACCAGTCGTTCATGCCATAGACCTCGTCGCCCACCTGAAAGTCCTGGACATCTTTGCCGACCGCCGCGATGACTCCCGAAAATTCGTGCCCTGGCACCGTGCGCACACGCGGGGTTCCTAATTTCGTATGTGTAGTGGGATACCAAAGCAGTTCTGTGGGAGTGACACCGGCGGCATGAACATGAAGCAATATCTCGCCTAAGCCAGCTTCTGGTTTCGGTAACTCCACGAGGATGAGCCCTGGTCCCTGGCCTGCTTGGTTTACCTGCATCGCCTTCATAAACCACGTCGGTCGAAACGTATTCTACTCGCCCTTCTGAGGCGAGATCAGGCCTGGATGCCATACCGAGCAGCGGAATGGTTGGTGTGAGGTTGCGGCAGCGAGTGGCTTCGAACATTCCCAGTGGCCAGATCAGGCTAGTGAGGAATCGCAATCATCTCACCCTGGTCCAGACCTGCGAGCAACGCGCCGAGGACCCGAAATGAACAAAGCGGTTTGCGCTGCAAGATTTCCAGAACCGTACATAGCTCGAACGAATCTTAGAGCTTGTAACAAAACTCCTTCTAACCGGCGCCGACGGCAGGCACGGGGTTAATTCCGGGTTGCGGACTGTCCGCCATTAGTGGCTAGCCTCCAAAGTGTTTTTGATCGTGGTGAGCCCAGTTTGGAGATTTGAGACAGAACGGCCAACAGCAGCCCTACGAACGATGGATCCTTTGGCGCCAGTCAGACCTGCCTGCTCGGAACCCATGACCATGATCAGATAAAAGCCGGGCGGCTTCGGGTCGGTGGTGTCGCGCACACAAAAGGTGAAGTCCAGCGCAGTTTCGAAGTAATGGCTCGAATAGAGCTGCTTTTCGGCGATGACGTAGGCTATCGGATCGCCGGGGTTGCCATGCATGGTCAGCACATGCACAACGCGCAGGGTCGGCTTCAGGCCGAATTTCACCCTAGCCCAATAGAAGGAATTTTCCACGTTGGTGGGTTTTCCCTCCGGATAGTCCAGAAGGTAATGGTAGAAATCGGGGAGATACGACGGCAAGGCCTTGGAGTAACCCACCATGTAGGAAAATTGCTTTGACACATCTATCGGGTTCGGCTTGTCGACATAGACTCCAAGTGCCCGATTGCCATCGCGCTGGTAGGCCAACAAGCGCTGCAGCGCTCCCTTCTGCAGCTGTTGATTCACCTCATCATTCACGTCTGCGGCGGACCAGTTAACTGATTTTTGCAATTCTTCGATGGAGCCTTCCGGCATCTGAAGGAGGCAGTTACCCGGCTTGCAGTTCTTCAGCGCCTTAATGTCATCGTTGTCGAAGGTAAAACTTTTCAAGTCAGAGAGCGTTGGAGGATTGCTGAACACGCCGAGCGCCAGATTACTTGGCAGCTTTCGTAGCCGGTTGTAATCGTGAGCAAATTGCACGTACTTCTCGGGCGCGGCCTGAACGTAAACCGCACCAAACAAGAAGACCTCGTCGGGCTTACGTGACGGAAGTGCCTTTGTCACCGGCTGTCCGGAGCGGATTGAAGCGATCTGTTGCTGGCTGAGCCCAATGTCCTGCTGAAAATATTTCGGCAGCTCCGACCCCGGCTCTGCGTTCGAAGCGACAACTAGCAGTAGCACGACACTAAGAGCGCAGAACCCTGGAATTGCAGCCCTCCCCACTCGCCCTATGATTCCAAGGTCGCTGTCGTTCCCGGCGCAGTGGTTAGATTTTTCCATTGCACAACATTCTGCCTGCTGGAACTCCGGTGGTCAGCTCGAACCTGCACCAGAACCAGCGGAGGCTAGTGGAACAGTGATTCACTCAGTCGATCGAACAACGTCGAAGTGACTGAGCGACATCACTGTTCCCTTTTGCGAAGTCCGTGCCAGTGGCCTTCGATTGCTATGCGGCCACGCGGTCAATCTCCTTCTTCATGGCGTCAACGTCCGCCTGGAGCTGGGCCTTTGCCCGCTTCTTTGCCCTCGTAATCGCAGCTTCGACCTTCAATTCGACATCGCTTGCTGCAACCACCACGAGCCCGCTCTTGCCGTCGTCGAGCAACTCGCCGAGTTCTTTGAGATCAGACCGCCTCATGCCCCTGGCAACATGCCCGGCGACAGCGCCCGCCGTCGTTCCAATGGCCCCGCCCCCGACCAACCCTGCGGCCAAACCAATCCCGGCTGCCGGGAACAGGGTGACAATCGCGCCGACCGCCAGCCCGATAAGAAGTCCTGCTGCCGCGCCATGACGAGTCGGCTCTTCTACCCGGTTGACGATTTCAACCCTCCCGTCGGGCCGGCGGGTGAGCACTGCCGCATCATAGGTGTCGATGATCCCAAGATCAGTGTAAAGTTTGCGGACAGCATCGTAGTCAGCAAGTGCATCCGATTCAGTGTTGTATTGGTTAGCTAGCACTACAAACGTATCAAGCGACATTTTCGTCTCCTTCGTATTTTTCGAACCGCTGAAGCGGTGCCGTTGCACACCGCAAATTCACTTTCTTTCTATGGTGACAGGGTCGCCCTCCACAACCGTTGCAGTAAATGGAGAGACGGCAATGTTATTCCTCCTGGTGATCCGCCAAAACAAGTGATACTTATATGTCACTACATCGCGAACCGTAGCGTTCTCACTGGGATCCACTACGGACCGCTTGTTGTCAGGACCGATTAGAATTACTTTCATTTGAACTGCCCTTCCGATTGATCTGTCGAGGCGCAACAGTGCCAGGTTCCTACTTGCGCGCGCGGTTGTTCGGAGATGGCACCTGATGAACTGTGGGTGGAAAAAGTTTCCAGCCATACGATCCGCAGAACGGCAACCGCCGGTACTGAGAGGTATACTCCTGCAATGCCGCCCAGTTGACCTCCCACCATCAGCGCAAAAATGACGGTTAGCGGTTGCAATTGCAGACTGTCTCCCATGATGCGAGGCGAGTTTACATAATCCTGCACTAGTCTCCACAGTAACAACAACGCCGCCATCCAAATCCAGTGCGCGTGAGTAAGGAAGCCGATTGTTAGAATCGCCGCAGCCGAGGCAATCCATCCCACGGCCGGAAGGAATTTCAAAGCGCCTCCCAAAATGCCCAGCGCGACTGCATAGGGAAAGCCGAAGGCCAGCATGCATGCGGTGTAAAAGACGAAGGAGAGGCCAGCCAGTGCGAGTTGTGCTCGAATGTACTTGGCCAGCATTACATCGATCTGGCTCACAATCCGCTTGACCTTTGTCGGGTCGCGCCCTCTCATAACGGCCTCGACAATCTCATCGGCAACATAGCGACCATCTCGCAAGATGAAGATGGCCAGAATGGGGACGGCGAAAAGCCAGACTGCACTGGTAGCGATGTAGGCGAGGGACCCTGCAGCACGTTCGAAGAAATGGCCGATGAGGCCACGATTCCCGGCCAACCAGTCGTGGATGCGCTGCTGATCCGCCGCGCTCAAGCCGTGCCTGGCGCCAAGGACAGCCGCTGTCTTTCCGGTAGAGAGACCTTCCAAGATCTGTGGCACTGCTGCATTGAGGCCCTTGATTTGCGCCACGAGAGGGGGACCGAACAGGTAGCCCAGTATACCGAGTATAAGTGTTCCGGTCAGATACACCTCAGCAATCGCCCAAGTGCGGTTCTTGCCACCGAGTCGAGAGTGCCGTTGTATCAGGGCGACCATAGGTTCCAGCAAGTCGGCAAATAGAAGTGAGATCACCAGAATGAGGAAGGCCCTTCGCGCCAGGTAGAGGACAGCGGCCCCAATCAGGAATAGAGCGATGGTGCTAATGACGTTTCCGGTTCGGTCGTCTAGGGAGAACATGCCGCTTGACTCTTAAAAGCCACGGTGGGGCTGATGAGATCGTTCAGATATGCCAGTCATGATTATTCCAACTCCGTGCGCAGTAGCTCCAATGCCGATGACAACGCTGACCAGCACTGCACCCGCAAATGTCCACTTCATCATGCCGACACCAATCGCAATTGCGACAGCGGCACCGATGATAAGCAACAGGCGATCTTTTCGATCCGCTGCCGGAGCTTCTCGCGAAAGCGAACTCAAGAATTCCAACTGAAATCGCTCACCTTCAGACAGCTCTGCTTTGGGCTGTCGGTATGCTGTGTATGGCCCCAGCGAACCCAACCAAGGCGGCACCGTCAAAGACCAGGTCGATACCGATCGCCAAACCGATGAAGAACGTGCTGGTTGCAGTCCAAGTTGCCAGAAGGTAGATACCGAGTGCTACAGAGACAAGCCCAGCAAACACCGTCCATCCCCATCTGGGGAACTGAATCATGCCGGCTCCAATTGCACGGAATAATCCTCCCACGATGAACAATGCGGCGATAATCATCGTAACCGCTTCCGCCCCGGCGTCTGGATGGCGGATCAGAAGGTATCCGGTGACGCAACGAATAATCGCGTTGAGCAGATACACAAAGAATCCACCCCATGCCCAGGTCTGAAAAGCGCCCACGAGCCATACAACGCCGCTGATGGCCAGAACCCAACCCAATGCAAGGATCGAGAACGTGGTCGCGGTCTGCGACTTGGCAATGCAAGCTGCGCCAAGGACCATCAGCAAGATGCCGAAAACGAGAAACCAACCCCAGGACTTCCTGATCTCCTCGATGCCGGCGGCGAACATACTGGAAATGTTGTTCATTGTCCTTCTCCTTTCGAACTCTGCAACCGCGCCAGTCGTTTTAATGTACGAAAACTTCTGGAGCGTCCTTGGGAACCGAAACCGGTGTGCCGGACTTTGGGTCCGGGTTGAACTTTCCAAAGACCGAAGGGTTCTGGCGGAAATGCTGTTCGAGGGCATTCACGCGATTCTGGTCGTTGGGATGATCGGATAAGAGCTGCGGTATCTGGTTCATGTTGGCATTCTGGAAATCCTGGAAAAGCCATACCAGACCCCAGGGGTTGTATCCCGCCTGCGCACAAACATCGGAGCCGGTCAGGTCCGCGCGTGACTCGACATCCCGGGAGTAGCCAAGCGAGTGGAGCTTGCCGACCAGTGCGATCGCCAGAATGTGGGCTTTGGTTGGGCCCATAATTACTGCAGCAGCGATTTCGCGCTCTTCGATCTTTTGCTGTTTCTCCATCAAAACCATGGTGTCGTGATGGATGGTGTGCGACACCTCATGACACAGCGTCCCGGCAAGTTGCTCTTTGTTCTTTACGAAGTACAACAATGAGTCGACGACGTAGACATTACCGCCGGGAGTTGCAAAGGCGTTCGGTTGTGTTTCGTGAACCAAGTAGAACTTGAATGGATGGTTGTATCGCGGCTGGGCCGCCTTTGTGATCGCGTCAGCTATAGGTCTTAACTGATCGTAAAGCGGCGAAGATTCGACAATCTCACCCTTGGCCTTGAGCTCATTAAAGACCTCCTGGCCCATTTGTAATTCCTCGTCCTGGCCCTGAGCTCCAGCCGTAGATTGAGCGGCGATGCTACAAGGAAGAATGAAGCACAGCGCGGAGATTGCATACGCCAACATTTTTCGCAATGCTCTGAATGCAGACATGGTTTGTCTCCGTACGAGCCTTGCCAAATCAGCGGAACCATCCACTTCGGTGTTGGCTATCGTTGGATGGTTCGTTGATCTGGGCTAGAGGCAATTGAGTCCTCGCCTCTTGTATTTCTTTACTTCCGCTTACCGGGCGTGGCTTTCTAGGCGGCCGACTGGCTCTTGATCTTTGCGGAAAGCTGATCTAACGACGACTTAAACTTGGTCATCTCGCTATCGATGTCAGTCTTAACCTTCGCCGCAACAGCCACCTCACCCGCTATCTTGAAGTCCTTGTGTACTTTCTTCTCGATCTCCTGGTGCTTCGCTTTCAGGCGGTTAATTGTGTCGATCTCCGACTGCGCCAGTTTTCCTTTGGCATGGGCTTCTAGGCCATTCAGCACGGCCTTTGCCTCCTGCAATTGCGCATTAATCTTCTCCTGATAGGCTTTGATCTCCGCTATATTCACCGGACTTCTCCTCTCACTTCAATTGAGAATTGTGTTGAACCCGCTTAGGCCGCAATCTTGTCGTGCAGAACGTTTTCCACCTTCTCCTGTGGACCACGTGTGAGCTTTCCTGACGGGGGACCTAAGGGACATCCCGAAGGAAGCAGGTTACGGGCAACCCCAGCGCCGCCCCATCTCGCCCTGTTACCGAGTGGCGCCTAGGCGGCTGCAGCTTTGGCTTTGAGTATCTTGGCTTTGGCTTGAGCCTCAGCCTCGGCTGCCTGACGCTTTTCCTTAGCTTTCTGCAACTGATCCTGAATCTTCGAGTCAAGTTGGTTGATCTTCGTTTCCAGCTTGGCCTTCCGGTCAGCACGGGCTTGGGCATGCTCTGCTTTCAACTGAGCCATGTCGGCCTTCATCGCGGCAACGTTTTCCTGGTGGACCTGGTGTGTCACGTCCGAGTGCGCGCGACGGTAAACAGCTCCGCCGATCGCCTCCATGCGGGTGTCCACGGGCGTCGTCCAGTCTTCTTCAATTTCGGCAACGACAGCTACTTTGCCGGGCGTCAGAGCTTTGGACACGTCATCGATGAAGTCGTCACCAACCCCGGCATGGAGAAGGTCGAAGCTGGCGCCGCCTGCAAAACCAGCACTTGCGCCAACCGCTAACCCAACCGGTCCAAACAAAGCGCCGATCAGGCTCCCCAGGGCGGTACCGCCGAGGCTCCCGAGCGGCCCGACGTCATCCCCTTGCTTAATGGAGGCGCTGCCGTCCTTATTCTTGGCAACTACCGCGTAACCATACACGCTGATGCTGCCCTCGTTGTCCAGCTGCCCAAGCGCCTTCTTTCCCTCATAAGCTTTGGTCTCGTTGTCAAAAACCACTACCAACATTCTGTCCATGATGTATTCACTCCTTTTGGTTTGTTCTTGCTCTTATCAGGTTCGTATTTCGTGTGGCTGTAACTCTTGCAAATCATCGACAACACCCGTCACGAGATACGGTAATTTTTGCCACTCCAGAGGTTCGTGCAGGGGTACCCCACCTCGGGGCACGCTGGCTCTAGGACTACTTCATTGCGTTCGTTCCTTCTCAATCCACTCGCGAATGTAGGCCGGACAATTGTCGAGCTCGACGCCTTCCGCTTCGCAGCGTGCGAGAAATTGAACCGCCTCCCGGTCCACTAGGCGCACTTCCTCTAAGTCAAGAGCGACGCTGCTTTTTGCTGCCGCGAAATCGACGAGGTTCTGCAGCTCGGCGACATATTCCACTTGGATCCGACCGCTCAATGTGAAGATCACAAATCCGTTCGCCGCCTTTCTTTGAATTTTCAGCGTCATGACTCGTTGGGAAGGAACGAGGCTTCACCGGTTACATGGCAATGCGATTGCCAATCGCAAGCAATTGAAAACTCACGCGATGCGAAGTTCTAAAAGTCGCGAATGTTCGCGAATTCGCGAGATTTTCGCGAAAAATCGGAAGGTTGTCAGGCGACGGGCTCAGGCCAAAGCGGCGCTTACTGATCTTCAGAGAGCGGATTGCCGATTTCAGCGTGGACGGCGGAATTCCTAGCTTGGCCGCTGCTCCTGGCAGTCCAGAAACTCGTCCTGCGCACTGGCGGGCGTCGTCGAACCGGCGCGGTTTGCCCAGCGCATTCAGGAACTAGTCGTTAGCGTTTAACGCTCGGCCATTCGCGTTTGATGTATCCATCCGGGACCTCGCGTATTGCGTGAAACCCGCCACTCAGTCAGGAAGAATTCGAATAACTCCGGAGAAAACCGATCAGTTGCTTCGACTTAACAGGCAGGGTGCGCTCAAGCAGGAAATCTTAATGCTGAAACATGTCCTGACGAAATCTGCATAGCCCCTGCAGCTACAAGCGGATAAATTGAGAAAATCCGGGATGTCTGAGACACCTAATCGCCTTCCTCATGCTTGACTCTGGACTTCTGCTCGGACGGTCAGGTGAATATCGTTCCGAAGCGGGCTTCGAATGGCAGAAGCCCTGTGCGCCCAATCGTCGTTCATTTGTCGTTTTATGTGTTTCCGAGTGCTTGATTGACGGGCGCCGCGCCAGCCCGACAGCGCCGGCAGTGAATGGAGACGAAGAGTTATGGAACTAATGGATAAGGTTGCAATCATCACCGGCTCCGGCCGCGGAATCGGCTTTGGTATCGCACAGGTATTCGCTCGCGAGGGCGCCGCCGTGGTCATCAACGACCGAAACCAGGACGATGCGAAAAAGGAAAGTCATCGATCTTGTTACGTAAGATCGTATATCGTGGGCCCAAGCCCCCGCCCTTGGCAGGATCGTCAAGTTCTTCAGGCTTGTAGAAGTTATCAACGCTATTGATGCGCCGCTTGCAGGCTACGAAGCGCTCATCTCCAAGGCTGCGCATAGCTTTCTTCGGGAGTGCGACCCAAACGTGGATGGGCGTGAGCCAAAGAATTGGTATGAAGTCCCCGTCGATCCGAAAGCCGTAGTTAAGCCCCGCGCGAGTTCCTTCCGTTTGCAACCCCAAGGAGTCGAGCTTTGCGATCACCGCCTCAGCTATGACCGTAACGTCAGGAGGATTTTCCGAACGAATGCTTTCGAGCAGCGTCTCCTTCGTCAAGGTGGTGGTGGTTTCGGGCGGATGGTCTTTCTTTACCTCGACTCCAAAGATTCTCGGAATTGCAATCTCATGTTCCAGGTGGCTGTAGAACTCCAACTCCACTCCGTAAATGTCGAACTGGCTTTTCTGGTTAATGTAAGTGATCAGATCTTTCAGCCCCTCGTCCATTGAGTCCATCAGGACAACGAATTTCAGATTGCCATCCCTCAAATTTCTGCGCATCGCGGAGAGCATAAATGCAGTGCGATCATCATCAAGGTCGAAGAAGTCTCTGGCTTTGACCCGAAAATCCATTCCCCAGTTGTGCTTAGAATGCTGGTCGAGCGTGGACAGAAACACCTCGAAATCGGAGATGTGCCTCCACAGCGAAGCTCCGTAGTCGAGGACTTGTGCCATCATTCGTCGCTTATCGCTGTTTCTGTGGAGCTTTGTCTCAACCAAATAGATGTCGCCGTCCTTGTCTACTGCCAAGGCATCGATGGGGCCGGATTGCGTCTCAAACTCACGAGCAACGACCAAAAGCCGCTTGTCCCGCCGAATCTCATAAACAGGGATAGCTTCAGGATGCTCATGTATATATTTTTGGAGGGTATCTTCATTCTCGAACTCTGATTTCTCGACTACGTTGGCTGAACTATTGCCCTTTTTCGAGATTATGATTGGCATGGTCACCACTGTGGTGTTGCGAGTCTGCTCGCGACTCCGGATTGAATTCAAGTAACAGATCAGCATAGAGATATTCTGCTGCTATTCGGCAATAGCCCTTTGGTGGGAAGAAGTTGCCGCGATCAATATGGGGCCTCACGTGACTCGATACGAGAAGTCGATCTTTTTTCTGTTGAAGGCCGACAGGCGACAGCCTATAGTCTGAATCACTCTCCCAATTTCAGAAAGTAGGGTTGCGCCGCCCTGTTCTGATTGACAGAATCCTGTCAGAACAATTTGTGCTGCGCATGTAGCGAACTGACAATGTTGGCTTGACGCCTTGCTGTGCTTGGCAAGCCGCAAGATAGGCGGAACAGAAACTCTGCTTTGTTGGGGCAAACTAAGTCGTATGGGAGCTATATGTTGAAGACCCCGGTATTTGTTGGCCTGCTACTCTTCGTCGTCTTCCTGCTGTTCGTCGTAACTAAGACATGGCGTGGTCGTTACTATTGGGTGCTCACAGCGGTATGGGCAACTTTTGGAAATGGGGTTTACCAGGATTCGCTTCTGCGTTTCGTTATTGGATTATGCGGCCTAATCGGAGCGTCCTGGTTCGTGGAAGCGCTGTTTTTTGTCGTCCGCAGACGGTATCACAACCGGCGCGATAGCCTCGTGGCTCAAAGCGAACAAAACCTCAACGATTATCTGGCCGAGTGGGTTGAGCAAGCGGGAGCGCATCATCCTCGCGAACCAATTCAGGAGAGAGTTAATCCCACCGACCGCCAGCTTGAGTTCTGGCTTTCGCAAGCTGACATCACCGAACAACACCTATGGCAGGACAGAAGCATCAGAAAAGACGCTCTCCGATTGCAACGGGCGGGCAAACTGAAGCGATGTTTCGCTGAAATCGTGCGTCGGAGGATAGCGCGAATATACCCGCATTTTGAGCTTGAGGATCGGCTGGTGAAACTTCAGCTACAGCAGAGATGGCGAGTCTGAGCGCATCAATGCACACTCTTCGGTAGTGTCCTAAACGTGCGTTGATGAGAAAAAGGCTGACACCGGTCGGCCCTACGTTGTAAGTCTGCCGCGAGTCAAATAGTCAAATCTGGGGTCGCGGCAAGTCTTCACACCTATGCCTCTCGAAGAGAGCGCGTCCGCGCTCAATGTCTTGGGGTCTAATCCGAATTTGCCAAAGGCACGCGGTGCAAGTACAAGCGACGACAGTTTCGGAAAGGTGAACTGGGCAGAACTGACGATCTGGTGTGTCTTGCTTCACAGTTCACGCTAGCAGTTCCCGCAAGCTCCAGATGTGATCTGTGATACATGCCTCCATAGCTGGCGTCACACGCAAAGATTTGTGAATCCGGCAGAAGTTGTAATATGCGAAGTGCACACGGTTCAGGAACTGATGGGACACAAGACAATCCAGATGACCGTTCGGTATGCTCATCTTGCACCGAAACATCAACTGGCTGCTGTGCAGCGGTTGTGCAAGAGCGAAGCTGCTCAGGAAGAGTCAACTGACACCAAAACTGACACCGTTGGCTTTAGCACCAAGACGACTTAGAATCGTAGTGCAGTTAAATGATTGGAAAGGAATCCACTTCCCTTCCCTTGCCGGGATGGCGAAACTGGCAGACGCAGCGGACTTAAAAGTCTGAGTGCGTCACTGGCTTCCCGGCCTAATTCCTTGTAAAACATGTTCTTTGAATCAACCACAACAAATCACCCAAATTATGGCCGTTGTGGTCCGCGTAGTCCTATGAGGGTCTGTGATGGTCGGACAGTCACGAATCAGTCACGGTAGCACGTCTCACGATTTGGGCAGGGCTGCCGAGGGGGATATGCACCATCTTTTCAGGATTCAAGCATTCGCAAACCGTCTCGCGCGAAGAAGCGAATTTTGGGATTTGGCCTTTCGCTGACTAAGAAGCCATGCACCATCGCTGATCCTCGCTTACCTAGGGTCGTCTCTCGATTCGCATCGGTGCAACATTGTCCCGCATGAACCTGTCAATCACGTCCATTGCATTCGGATGTTCCGTTGGGCTCCGCCTCATTTCTGCCTGATGATCAGATACATCGAAGAACAGTAGTGTTCCGTCCTCCAACAGGCAGTAGCCTTCCGTAAAGACTCCATCTCTCGAATTGGCTCCTCCTCCCCAACACGGCGAGGTCCTGTCCACTTCAATGGCGGGCGGGAAGCTCGGTTCTCGTAATGGACTTGATTGTGTCAGTTTCAATCCACCACTGAGTAAAATCAAGAACAACAACACGCGAATTAGATCGTCGCTCATGTAGCGCTTTCGCTGTGTTCCAACAATGCCCCGGTCTTGATTCGCAAATGGCGGATTTGGCACGGCACACGCCTTGAAATCTCTGCTTTTGTGCACGGAGGTTAACTTGTTGTAGCTAGGAGGAAAAGAGAACGACCTTCCCGCTGCTGGTCTTCTCTATCACGAGACATTGGGGGGAAGAAAAGGTTCCTGGAGAAGGTCTGTCGCCGGACTGCTGATCAGCGCCTTGCTTGCAGCCTTCAGGCTTTCTTGACAAGGCGCGTGATCCTCACCAAGATGACTGCTCCAATAAATGCCACGATGATGGAGCCAATCATTCCACGGCCTTGCCAGGTCCCAAAAGGCCAAAGATCCAACCTCCGAGAAGGCCTCCGAGGATGCCGAGAAAACTTACACTGCTCGGGACAGTAAAAGGGGACCCGCAAAAAGTCAGAGTCCGGGGGTGGGAGAGCCCCGGCGGGGGTGTTGTCGCTTGCCTGCCTCGGGTGGTCGCTGGCTTAGATTCAGCAACGCCCTGGAAGGCGCGGTGGAGTGGTTGTTGTGTGGTCGTCAGTCTTCGGATTCGAGTCGCCATTTGGCGATCTTGCGTTGCTGTTCAGTAAAGAGCGACTCGAACTCGGGTGGAGCACGTCCCAGTGAAGAGGCAACCGCAGAAAACGTCAGCGATCTTAGCGGGTTAAAAAGAGCCGGAGCAGTATTGCTCCGGCCAGTCTCAGTCAATTGAGCATTTGGGTTATCGCTTCATCGTGCGACGAAGCAGGACGGACAGACCCAGCGCGCCGGAGCCAAACAGCATTATGCTGCCGGGCTCGGGAGTGTCGCTGATGCCGTGGTAGACATTGCCACCTGGAAACCAATCGAAGCCATTAACCGATTCATTTCCAAAAGGCAGTTCGAATATTCCCCCGCCATCATTGATATTGAAGAGGGGCGGGATGCCGTTGATGTCGGCGAGGTCTTTGTCTCCTGGATCAGAGAAGTAGAACATCACCCCGTTGCCATTCGGGCCGATGTTCTCGAATCGCATAAGGTCCGACAGAATAGTCGCATTTGCGTCTTCCCAGACGCGGACGTCGCCCGTGTTTACCGGCTCAGGCAAGGCGTAAGCCAGCGCGAGCAAGCCCGAGATTGGGTCGACCATTAACACGCCCGCGTCTCCAACCACGGGCCCGCCATTTTGGCTGAAGCGACCGTGGCCGTTCTCGTCGAACCAAAGTGTGAACACATCGCCGCTTCCCGCTAGGCCATTTGAGCTTGACATTGGAACTGCTGCCAGCGGGAGTGCGGCCAGTACGATCATTGTCCCCAGCGTCCACAGTAGAGTTTTCATCGCTTTCTCCCTATCGGTCTGGAGTCACCTCCAACGGACTACGCACGCCTGCCGCCAAATCAGGCAGGTGCAACTGCTTTTGATAGAACAGCGCGCACTTTAGTGTTGCACGGATACCGCAAGGTGTTGCGCCTTTGTGTGGGGGAATTACCCACGGACGCGCCCGAGTCGAGCACTTTAGTGTTGTACGAGTACCTTTCGCCGGGCGACAAACTTTTGAAGCCCCAGGCCCAGTCACCAGGCTGGAGCCTGCACTTGAAGCCGTTTTTCGGGGCTTTGCGGGCCCTAGACGTATCTAGCGGCTTAGTTGCCAAGTACGTTGATTCACGACAGCAGGAGGGTGCCGCGAATGCGACTATAAACCGTGAGTTGGCAGCGTTGAAGAGAATGTATCGCTTGGCACATCAAGCCACCCCACCCAAGGTGCTGCGTGTTCCTGCTTTCCCGAAGCTGACGGAGAACAACGCTCGCCAAGGCTTTCTAGCGGATACGCAGGGCGATGTGCTCGCCGCGCAATGCGCCAGCGTAGGTCTGTGGCTGCGGGCAATGTATGAAGTTGGCTGCACCTATGGATGGCGCGTCAGCGAGGTTAAAGCTCTGCATGTTCGTCACGTTGATATGGGAGCGTGCACGATCCGTCTTGATCCAGGAACCACAAAGAACGGCCAAGGGCGCGTAGTGACGTTTGAGCGTGGTTCTATTCTTTGTCAACTGCTGGCTGCGTGTGTCCAAGGCAAGTCTGCGGATGATTTCGTTTTCACCCGCGAAGACGGAAGGCCAGTGCGGGTTTTCAGGACGACGTGGAAGAATGTCTGCGCTCGGGCTGGAGTAGCAGGTTTGTTGTTCCACGATCTGCGCCGCACGGCGGCACGCACTCTCAGGCGTGCGGGTGTAGCGGAGAACGTCATTATGCAGATTGGCGGCTGGAGGACTCGGAGCGTGTTCGACAGGTATGCGATAGTCACGGAAAATGACACCGCTGACGCGGTTCGTAAGTTGGAGGCTGACCGCAAGGAACGCGAAGCCGCGTCGGTTGAAATCGCCATTAGTCACGAATCAGTCACGAAATCGCAGCAAACGCAGACTGCGGACCCCCACGCAAGGCTGCTAAACTGAGTTATATCAAAGCATTCCGATTAGGCCGGGATGGCGAAACTGGCAGACGCAGCGGACTTAAAATCCGCAGACCCGAAAGGGTTGTGGGGGTTCGACTCCCCCTCCCGGCACCACCCATCCACTAGATTTGGCAGGACTTAGCACATTCACTGAAGTTTATTGAAAACGGGCTTTTCGGGCTCGAAATCGTCTTGTATGCCCAAAGTATGCCCGTTCTCGGCAACGCGGGCCTGGGCAAGCTGCTTTTGGTGTTGTTCGAACTGGCGCATGGCGGTAGCCATGTCGCGGCGATCGACGATCGCGTAACGGTGAAACACCGACGTGGTTTTCCAGCCGCCGATCCGCTTAATCATGGATTCGGGAATACCGGCGCGGCGCAGGTTGCGGGCCGCGGTTCTTCGTAAGTCGTGGAACAGCAGGTCCGGCAGTCCGGCGCGGTTGC
>Ga0306925_10001451_pt1 | contig 19451 bp, 15 predicted proteins | sample flu12Cox44000176_FD_203755 | JGI IMG/M metagenome (GOLD analysis project Ga0306925, IMG submission 203755) | Lab enrichment of tropical soil microbial communities from Luquillo Experimental Forest, Puerto Rico - flux8day.12C.oxic.44.000.176 (v2)... | ecosystem: Environmental > Terrestrial >... | reverse complement strand
TCTTCAGGTAGTAGCCGGTGCCCTCGAAGCGGAATCTGCCGGGGTCGGCGAGGGTGGCGTTGGTCTGCACGGCGAGGAGCACCTCGTGGGCGGTGGCATCGTCCGGGCTGGTGTAGTGCGAGTCGTTGGTGACCACGAACGGCAGCGACAGGTCCCGGGCAACCCGGCGCAGGCCATCCCGGACGCGGTTCTCGATCTCCAGCCCGTGATCCATGATCTCGACGAAGAAGTTCCCCGGCCCGAAGATGTCGCGGTAGGCGGCGGCCGCGGCCACGGCCTGGTCGTACTGGCCCAGCTTGAGCCTGGTCTGTACCTCACCGGAGGGACAGCCGGTGGTGGCGATGAGTCCCTTGGCGTGGGCCGCCAGCAGTTCGCGGTCCATGCGGGGCTTGCGGAAGAAGCCTTCGAGCGAGGCAAGCGAGGACAGCCGGAACAGGTTGTGCATGCCCTCGGTGGTCTCGGCGAGCAGCGTCATGTGGGTGTAGGCCCCGGCGCCGGACACGTCGTCGTCCTTCTGCGCTGGGGTTCCCCACCGGACCGGCTGCCGGAACCGCCGGTGCTCGGGCGCCACGTAGGCCTCGATCCCGATGATCGGCTTGACGCCCGCGGCGGTCGCCTTGGACCAGAAGTCGTAGGCCCCGTAGACGTTGCCGTGATCGGTGATGGCGACGGCCGGCATGCCCGCCTGCTGGCAGGCGGTGAACATGTCCTTGAGCCGGGCGGCCCCGTCCAGCATGGAGTACTCGGTGTGCACGTGCAGATGCACAAATGACCTGTCGCGCCTACGCGCAGCGGGGGACTCCGGGGGGTCGTCCCCCCGGGCTAGCACTGTGGGTTCAGGCGAAGCCGCCGGAACGGCGGCGAGCAGCCCCGGGCGCCCCGGCCCCCCCGGGCTAGCACTGTGACCTTGGGCGAAGCCGCCGTTAGGCGGCGAGTAGCCGTTCCCCGTCACGCCCGCCGTCACGAGTAACCGCCTCCTTCAGGCATGCGCAGTACGCCCTTGCGGGCGTGGATAAACCAGGGCCGGGGGAAGTGGCCAGCGCTACCGCTAAGGGGTCCCGCGGGAATCCCTCGGACGGCGGGCTGGTCCGGCAGAACGAGCCTAACGGAGGGTACGGACGTTCAGCGCCCCAACACTCCGGGGGACGCCGGCTCGCTCAACTGTCCGCCCGGAGGACGTCGAGAGCGTGTGCCAGATCCGCCGGGTAGGCGCTGTGGAACTCGGCCCACCGGCCGTCGGCGGGGTGGGCGAAGCCCAGCTGGACGGCGTGCAGCCACTGCCGGGTCAGGCCAAGCCGCTCGGCCAGGACCGGGTCGGCACCGTAGAGGCGGTCCCCGGCACACGGATGGCGCAGCGCCGCCATGTGCACCCGGATCTGGTGCGTTCGCCCGGTTTCCAGCTTGACCTCTATCAGGCTCGCGGCCCGGAATGCTTCGATCGTGTCGTAATGGGTCACGCTGGGACGGCCGCCGGTGATCACCGCGAAGCGCCCGTCGCCGGAGGGGTGCCTGCCGATCGGCGCGTCCACGGTGCCCCGCAGTGGGTCGGGATGACCCTGGACCAGGGCGTGGTAGCGCTTGTCCACCTCGCGCTCGCGGAACGCGCGCTTCAGCGCGGAGTAGGCAGGCTCGCTCTTGGCCACCACCATCAGCCCCGAGGTGCCCGCGTCCAGCCGGTGCACGATCCCCTGCCGCTCGGCCGCCCCGGAACTGGCGATGGTGTGCCCGGTGGCGCGCAGCCCGTCGAGCACCGTGGGCCCGTTCCAGCCCGGCGTCGGGTGCGCGGCGACACCGGCCGGTTTGTCCACCACGACGATGTCCGCGTCCTCGGCGACGATGGCCAGGCCGGGCACTGGCTCGGGGGGTTGCGCAGTGGCCGGTGAAGCGGTGGGCGGGGGAAGCGTCACCTCCAGCCACTCGCCGGCCGGCACCCGCTGCGACTTGGCCGCCGGGCGCCCGTCGACCAGGACGTTGCCGCTTGTCACCAGGTCCGCCGCGGTGGCACGGGACAGGCCGAACATGCGCGCCAGCGCGGCGTCGAGCCGCTCACCGTCCAGCCCTTCGGGAACAGCTACCCGGCGCGGGCCGCCGGCCGTCACGTCTGGCTATCCCCCGCCTGCGCTCCGCCGGCCGTCCCGCGGGCGGTGTCCTCTTTGCTGGCGGCCCGGACGTCCCTGCTGCCGTCCAGCCGGATCCCACGGGCAGCCAGCACCACGGCGAGGATCCCGCCGCACACGATGCACGAGTCGGCCACGTTGAAGACCGGCCAGTGCGGCAGTTGTATCCAGTCCACCACCTCGCCGCGGAACACCCCGGGCGAGCGCAGCAGCCGGTCGGTGAGGTTCCCGGCCGCGCCGCCAAGCAACAGGCCGAGCGTCACCGCCCAGGCCAAGCTGTGCAGGCGCCGCGAGGTCCGCACGATGAAGAAGATCACGCTCACGGCGATGAGGGTGAACACGATGGTGATACCGGGCCCGAAGCTGAAGGCGGCGCCGCTGTTGCGCACCAGGTCCAGGGTGAGCAGCGTGCCTATCACCTTGACCTGGTGATAGGGGGTGAGCGTGGCCACCACGACGATCTTCGTGATCACGTCCGCGACGAACACGGCCGCGGCGACAGCGAAGAGCAGGCCCACCCGGCGCGGCCGGCGCGGCTCCTCCGGGCCTGATTCCTGCACTTCTAGCGCCTTTCCTCGCGCTGCTTGCAGGTCACGCACAGGGTGGCGCGTGGGAACGCCTGCAGGCGCGCTTTCCCGATCGGCTGACCGCACGATTCACACACGCCAAAGGTACCGTCATCTATCCGGGCGAGCGCACGCTCGCTGGCCGCCAGTAGTTCGCGCGCGTTCTGGGTCAGCGCGAGTTCGTGCTCGCGCTGGTAGGTCTTGGCCCCCGCGTCGGCGGGATCATCCCCGGCATCCCCGACCGCGTCACCGAGCCGCTCGGCGATCGCCGACTCGGCCTCGTTGATGTCGGCGATGAGCCCGGCAATGTCCTCCTGAAGCTGCTGGCGCACCTTCTTCAGTTCCGCCTCGGTCCACCGCTTTTCGCCTGGGCGCACTGGAAGGGCGGCGGCGCTGGCGCCCGCAGTTGCGGCCATGATCTGCCTCCCTTGCGGAACGGTGCCCGCGCCCCGTGTGAATCGATCTTGCATGCGGGCAGTCCACGGAGGATATTTCGCCACGGCGGGGCTCCGCAAACGTAAGTGACCTCAGCATCGCGCATCGGATATCGTGTCAGCGCGAAGGCATTGATGGGGACAGCTGCCGACGGTAGCGGCCAGGAGCGATCCGGGGATGGTGAGAGCCCGGGGGCGCGCCCAGCGGACCAGATCACCCCGGAGCCGCCGGAAGAACGGCTCCCGCACCGGCCGCGCCGGGCGGGAACAGCTCAGTAGAACCGGCCGCGAGCTAATCGAGCGGGCCGCGAAGCACCCTGCGGGGCAGATCGCGGTCAAGGAGGGTGGTACCGCGGGACCGCCGCCGGCTGTGTCCCGTCCCTCCAGCGATCCGAGCACAAGCCAGTCGATCCGGCAGTGCCACGACCGTTGGAGGAGTCCGATGCCCTCGTCAGGCGCTCATGACGCTGCCTATTTCCCCGCCGTGCCCGCGGCGATAGACCTGCCCGCGATGGAGCACGAGATCCTGCAGCGCTGGCGGGACGGCAAGCTCTTCGACCGTTCCCTGGACCGGACGGCCGCCGGCCAGATCTGGACCTTCTATGAGGGGCCGCCCACCGCGAACGGCATGCCGGGCGTGCACCACATCGAGGCCAGGGTCTTCAAGGACGTCTTCCCCCGGTTCAAGACCATGCAGGGGTTCTACGTGCCGCGCCAGGCCGGCTGGGACTGCCACGGCCTGCCGGTGGAGGTGGCGGTCGAGAAGGAACTCGGCCTGTCGGGCAAGAAGGACATCGAGGCGTACGGGATCGCCGCGTTCAACCAGCGCTGCCGCGAGTCGGTGCTGCTGCACGTGGACGCCTTCGAGGAACTCACCGACCGGCTTGGCTACTGGATCGACCTGTCCAGCGCGTACCGGACGATGGACGCCAGCTACGTCGAATCCGTCTGGTGGTCGCTCAAGGAGATCTTCCGCAATGGCCTGCTGGTCAAGGACTACCGGATCAGCCCGTACTGCCCGCGCTGTGAGACGGCCCTGTCGGACCACGAGATGGGCCAGCCGGATGTCTACCGCACGGTGACCGAGCCGGCCGTGACGGTGCGGTTCCCGCTGCTGACCGTGCCTGCCGGGGCCACGCCGCTGCTGGCCGGGGCGGATCTGCTCGTGTGGACCACCACGCCGTGGACCCTGGTTTCCAACACCGCCGTGGCCGTGCACCCCGACGAAAGCTACGTCGTGGCCCGGCGGGCGGACGCCTCGCCAGTCGTGGTGGCCGAGCAGCTGATGCCACGGGTGCTCGGCGACGGCTGGCACGTCGTGGCCAGGCTGCGCGGGTCCGATCTGGTCGGGGCGACGTACCGGCCGCCGTTCGGGCTGGTGGACATCCCCGGCGCGCACGTCGTGCTTCCGGGGACGTTCGTGACCACCGAGGACGGGACCGGCCTGGTGCATATGTCACCCGCGTTCGGCGCGGACGACATGGAGACCAGCCGGGCTCACGGCCTGCCGGTGGTCAACCCGATCCGGCCGGACGGGCGGTTCGAGGAATCGGTGCCGATGGTCGGCGGATTGTTCTTCAAGGACGCCGACGAGTCACTGGTCCGGGATCTGTCCGAGCGTGGCCTGCTGTTCCACAGTGAGCCGTATCAGCACAGCTACCCGCACTGCTGGCGGTGCCACACGCCGCTGCTCTATTACGCGCTGCCGTCCTGGTACATCCGGACCACCCAGATCAAGGACCGGCTGCTCGCGGAGAACGAGCGGACCAACTGGCAGCCGCCCACGATCAAGGAGGGCCGTTACGGGGAGTGGCTGCGCAACAACGTGGACTGGGCGCTGTCGCGCACCCGGTACTGGGGCACGCCGCTGCCGTTGTGGGTGTGCGGCGAGCACCATTTGACCTGCGTCGGGTCCCTGGCCGAGCTGAGTGAACTGGCTGGCCGCGACCTGTCGGACCTGGACCCGCACCGGCCGTATGTGGATGCCGTCATGATCGCCTGCCCGGATTGCGGCGGGCCCGCGCAGCGCGTGCCGGAAGTCATCGACGCCTGGTATGACTCGGGCTCGATGCCGTTCGCCAGGCTCGGCGCACCATGGCGCAACGAGGAGGAGTTCCGCCGTGCGTACCCCGCCCAGTTCATCTGCGAGGCGATCGACCAGACCAGAGGCTGGTTCTACTCGCTGATGGCGGTCGGCACCCTGGTGTTCGACCGGTCCTCCTACGAGAACGTGGTGTGCCTCGGCCTGGTGGTGGACGAGCAGGGCCGCAAGATGAGCAAGCACCTCGGCAACGTGGTCGAGCCGATCCCGCTGATGGAGGCGCACGGCGCCGACGCCGTCCGGTGGTTCTTCGCCGCCTCCGGCTCCCCCTGGTCGACCCGGCGGATCGGCGCGGCCACGCTGGATGAAATCGTCCGCAAGGTCCTGCTGACGTACTGGAACACGGTCTCGTTCCTGACCCTGTACGCCAACGCCGGCGCCGCGCAGGGGGCGGCGTGGTGGCCGGAGATGCTGGCCAGTGCCCCGCCGCCGGCCGCAAGGCCGCTGCTTGACCAGTGGGTCCTGAGCGAGCTGGCGCTCGTGACGTCCGAGGTCACTGCCGCCCTGGAGGATTTCGACACTGCCGCGGCCGGGCGCCGCCTCACCACGTTCGTTGACGACTTGTCCAACTGGTATGTGCGCCGGTCCCGGCGGCGGTTCTGGGAGGGACCCGGCACGCCGGAAGGGGCCGCGGCCTTCGCCACCCTGTACCAGTGCCTGGAGACCCTCACCAGGCTGATGGCCCCGGTCGTGCCGTTCCTCACCGACTACGTCTGGGGGATACTGCGCGGTCCCGACGACCCCGAGTCGGTCCACCTCGCCACGTGGCCAAGCGTGAATCCCGGCCTGGTGGACCGGGACCTCTCCGCCCAGATGGGCCTGGCCCGGCGGCTGGTGGAACTGGGCAGGTCGGCCCGTGCCGCGGCGTCCCTGGGCATCCGCCAGCCGCTGCCGCGCGCCCTGGCGGGCGCGGCCGGGTTCGCCGGCCTGCCCGCCGAGCTTCGCGACCAGGTGGCCGGCGAGCTCAACGTCCGGACGCTTGAGGCACTCAGCGCGGTCGCCGGCGACCTGGTGGACCAGGTCGTGAAGCCGAACTTCCGCACGCTCGGCCGCCGGTTCGGCAACCGCACCCAGGCGGTCGCGGCGGCGATCACCGCGGTGGATCCCGGCACGCTGGCGGGCCAGCTCGCCGCGACGGGCGAGGCGTCCGTCCGGGTGGACGGGGAGCCGGTGGGGATCGGCCCGGACGACGTGATCGTGACCCAGACCCCGCGCGCGGGATGGTCGGTGGCCAGCGACGGCGGCGAGACCGTGGCCCTGGACCTGGACGTCACTCCGGAACTGCGGCGCGAGGGGCTGGCCAGGGAGATGATCCGGCTGGTGCAGGACGCTCGTAAGGCGGACGGCCTGGAGGTCAGCGACCGGATCGCGCTGCGCTGGGAGGCGCCGGACCCGGAACTCGCGGCGGCGCTGACCGAGCACGGGCAGCTCATTGCCGGGGAGGTACTCGCCACCGAGTTCGGGCCGCTCGGCACCGCCGGGGCCGAGCCGACGGCCGCACCGGACGCGGGAACCGGGCACCGGGCCGCGGACCTGGGCATGACCTTCTGGATCCGCAGGTCCTGAGCACCGGCGCTGTCCGGGAACCTGGGTCAGGCGGACGGGTCGGGTTCGTCCGGCTGGCACGCCTTGCAGGGCACCAGTTGGATGGCTTCGGCTTCCCTGCGGGTCGTGGTCTCCAGGTCGCCGTCGCTGAGGAAACGAATGAGGATGCATCCCCTGCGGTGGTACCTGGCGACGCCCGGCACGATGGTCACCTCGTCGTCCATGGGCGTTGCGCCGCCGTCTGCTCCCCCGTCGGCGTGTTCCCCGGCATCGCTGTTATCTGAGCCACCGCCGCCGCTCGCCACTGCGGCACGGCCGTTGCCGTCCGCCGCGGCGCCGTCGTCAGCCTCGGCCGTGCCTTGCTCCGCGCCGTCTTCCTGAACAGCGTCCTCCCCGGCGCTGCCCGGGGCCTCGGTGACGCCTGCGATCGCGCCATCCTCGCTCATGGCAGCGTCGGCCCCGCCCGGCTCCCCGGGCTCTGCGGCGTGCCCGGGATGTCCCGCCTCGGCCGTTCCAGGTTCGGCTGAACCCGCCTCGGCGGTGGCCGGTTCGGGCTCGTCGGCTTCGGTATGGCGCTCGGCGGCCTCATCCGTCCTGTCGGCGCCGGCCGCCACACCCGCGAGGGCGGCACCCGGCGTGGCACCGAGCGCGGCAGGCTCGGCCGCTGAGCCATCCCGCTCATCCACCGCGGGCGCCGCCGCAGCGACCTCGTCCTCGCGGGCCTCGTCGCCCGAAGCGGCCCTGCCGCTGTCCACATCGCCTGCGGTTGCCCCACGAGGGCCGTAGCCGCCGCTCGCGGCCTCCTCCTCCGCGCGGGTGGCGCCGAAGCTGGACCATGCGCTCCACACGCCGCCGGCTTCCGGGCCGGCCGCGGCCTCGGCCTCTTCCCCGGCCGGAGAGTCTTCCCTGGCCGGTAGGTCGCCGGGGCCGGACCCGGCAGGCTCGCGGTCCCGTCTCGGCCTGGTCAGGTCGTCAACGTACGGTGGGACCATCCGGTCCCAGCTGGACTCGCCGGCCTCCGGCTGCTTGGCCTGCTCGTCGTCCTCATCCGGCCTGCCGGCCGACCGCGAGGTCTCCCCGCTCCAGGACGCAGGTTCCACCTGCCGGCGGCCCGGCGGTGACCAGGCTGCCTCCGGCTCGTCGTCCCCCGTCCCGGCCGGGCCGTACCTGGCGGCGGAGCCGGCACCCATTGCCCGGGGTCCCGCGGTGGACGGCCAGGCAGGCCGGGCCGGGGCCTGGTCGCCGCTGCCGGAGAGTTCCTCGCTGACCCGGTCCCAGAAGTCATCGCCCGCAGCCGGGGAGTCCGTCCGGTCGCGGCGAGCCGCTTCGTCCCTGGCCCGGGCGGCCCGCTCATCGGCGGAGGGCCGCCGGAACGCCTGGCCCCCCGAAGCGGCGGCCTCCTGGTCGTGTCCCCGTGCGGCGGGCTCGCGCTCGGCCGCAGCCTGGTCTCGGTCGGCCTGCGCGGCTGCATCCCGGTCCCGGTCCTGGTCATAGTCAAGGTCTGGGCCGGGGCGTGCGCGGTCCGCCCACGCCGCGGCATGGTCCCGGTCCTGGCCCGGCCGCTCCCGCTCACGCTCCCGGCCGGATCCCGGCCGCCCACGGCCGGCCGGGCGGGCAGTGTCCTGGTCATGATCGCGGTCTCGGCCGCGCCCAGGGTGGTCTGCCGCCGCGGCTTGACCGCGGTCCTGGCCCGGCTGCTCCCGCTGACGCTCGCGGCCCGATCCTGGCCGCTCGCGGCCAGTTTCGCGGCTCATCGGCTCCCGGCCGGCCGGATCCCGGCCCGCAGGCTCTCGGCCAGCCCGTTCCTGGTCACCCCAGGCACGTGCGGGCTCATCCCGGGCGGGTTCGCGGCCGCTCCATGGGCTCCCGGCTGGCTCGCGATCGCCCGGTGCGCGCCCGCCCCGGTCACGTTCTGCCCTACTCCGGTCCCCCCGGGCCGGCTCACGCGGGGCGGGGGGACGCGCCGCCGGGTCGCGGGCCGCGGGCCCGGGGGCGGAGGCGGGCCGCCCGGAACGGCCGCGGCCCGCCGTGCGCGCCGCCGAGTGCTCGCCGCCGCGGCGGTCGGCTACGGAGGCACCCTTGGCCGCTATCGAGCCTGGCCACCGGGCGGAGTCCGGACCCGCACCCGATGCCGCCTTCCGGGGCTTTTCGGCGAGATCGCCGTCCTGCTCGCTATCGTCGTCCCTGCCGCCATGGCCAGGTCGCGCCCGGTCATCGGCTGCCTGCCCCGCACCGGCGGGCCGCCCCGCGCTGGCCGGACCGGTCGCTGCGGCCCGGAGCCCGTCCTGCCGGACCCCCGCCGATCGGGCCGCGGCGCTGTCAGCGGCTGCCCGGGCGGGCCAAGTGTCCCCCGGTGCTGCTCCACCGAAAAGCTCTCGGCGCCGGAGCAGAACTCCGGCGCCGAGAGTGAGCGCCGCGAGGATGCTCACGGCGATCGAAGCGTAGATCAGTCCCAGGCTGGCCGAGAACACCCCGGCCACGAGCATCGCCATCGCCGCAATGGTCAGAAGGGCACTGGAGCGGATCACGTGCGCCCTCCCGCGACCCGGCGTGGCGCGCCGGGCTGCTGGTTACCGGCGGTCGTGCGAAGGACCGTCAGAGGGGTGGAAGCCCCCGTTGTGCCCGCCGGGCTCAGGTGAGTCGACGTAGGCGTCGGTGACCGCTGGCTGGCCGTTGCGGGACTCCATGCGGGACGGCATGCCGCCGCCGACCGAGGACTGCGGCCCGGCGACCGCGGGGAAGGTACCGCTGTCCGCGGCGCCCGCCTCCAGGTCGCGGAGCTGGCCTTCCAGGTACGCCTTGAGCCTGCTGCGGTATTCGCGCTCGAACGCCCGCAGGTCGTCGACCCGGCGCTCCAGCTCCTCCCGCTGCTGGACCAGAGAGCCCATGGCCTGGCGGTGCCGCTCCTGCGCATCGCGTTCCAGGCTTTCCGCCCGGGCCCGCGCGTCGCTGGTGATCTGCTCGGCCTGCCGCCTGGCCTTGCCCAGGATCTCGTCCGCCTCGCGGCGAGCCCGGCCCAGGGTCTCATCGGCCTCGCGGCGAGCGTCGGCGATGGCCTGGTCGGCGGTCTGCTGGGCGAGGGCAAGGACGCGGGCTGCCGTGTCCATGTTGTCCTCGCTCGGCATGCTCGCCCTGACCGGCTCGGGCCGGTGCTCCGGCTCGGGCATTATCGGCTCGGGAGACAGCATCTCCGGCTCGGGATCGGCCAGCGGGGAACTGAGCGCGGACACGGCCGACTTGCCGCCGCGCAAGCACTCAGCCAGCTTGGACCGGAGTTCCTCGTTCTCCTGGATCAGCCGGTCCAGCTCGACCTCGACCTCATCGAGGAAGGCGTCAACCTCTTCCTCGTCGTAGCCGGGGCGGAGCCTGGTGGTACTGAACTGCTTGTTCCGCACGTCTGCGGGCGTCAGCGGCATCTCGTCTCCTTGGTGCGCTGCAAGTCTGTTCCTATGGGACCGTACCTGATCACAACAGCCCGACGGCGTTGATCAGGAGAAGTACCACGAAGAACAGAACCATGAAGCTGAGGTCCAAGGCCACACTACCGAGACGGAGGGTGGGGATGAACCTGCTTAGGAATTTCAGCGGCGGGTCGGTTGCGGTGAACACCGTTTCGGCCACCACCAGCACGGGGCCGCGTGGCGACCAGGACCGGGAGAAGGCCTGGATCCAGCTGAAGATCAGCCGCCCGATCAGCAGCAACAGGTAGAACCATAGGAGGTACGTCAAAATGATCTTTACGAGACCCACAACCCTGTCCTGCTCTCACCACGACGCGGCAGCCGCCCTGCGGTCGGCGCCGAGCCGCTGACCTGGGCTGCCTAACTCTGGTTGAAGAAGCCCCTCTCGGCAATGCGGGCCTTGTCTTCGGCGGTCACCTCTATGGACGCGGGTGACAGCAGGAAGACCCTGTTGGTCACCCGGTCGATGCTTCCGCGAAGTCCGAAAATCAGCCCTGCTGCGAAGTCAACGAGTCGCTTAGCGTCACTATCGACCATTTCTGACAGGTTCATGATGACCGGGGTGCCCTCGCGGAAGTGCTCACCGATCGTCCGGGCCTCATTGTATGTGCGCGGATGGAGCGTCGTGATCCGAGTGAGATCCGCGGTCTGCCGCACCGGAGCGGGGTGGCCGGGCTCGCCGGAGTCGGCGTCATAGCCGTTGCGCGCCTGGGGGACGGGCTGCCGCGCGGAATCCGCCCCTGAGCCCTCCTCGTCCTCGTAGCCGGCGTAATCCTCCTCAAGGGAGTCATAGCCGTCTTCGAAGGCCACCTCGTCCTCGACGAGGCCGAGATAGACCGCCATCTTGTGGATCGCGCCGGCCATCCGTCAGCCCTCCGTCGTCCCTGGCCTGCCATTCGTTGCGACGGACATTACCTGACGAAGCCTGGCCGGCCGCCGAGCAACGCCGTACCGACGCGAACGTGTGTCGCGCCGGCCGCAATGGCGTCTTCCAAATCGCCGCTCATTCCCGCCGACACTATGACGGCCTCGGGATAAGCCGCACGCACCGCGCCGGCGATTCGCGGAAGAGGCGCGAATGCCTCGGCGGGGGGCACGCCGAGTGGCGCCATCGCCATCACGCCGCCGAGTAGCAGGCCCTCCTCCCCTGCTACGGCGCTGGCGAGGGCGACCACCTCAGGCTCGGGCACGCCGCCGCGCGCCTCGTCCTGGTCCAGGCTGACCTGGACCAGGCAGGTGATGGTCCGGCCTGCCTTCCTGGCGGCCGCACCCAGCGCGCGCACCAGCCTGAGCCGGTCCACCGAATGCACCACCCCGGCGTAACCGGCCACGCTCGCGGCCTTGTTGGTCTGAAGCTGCCCGATGAAATGCCAAGTCAGTTCCGGGGAAAGGTCCGCGCATTCGGCTGCCTTGGGCGCCGCCTCCTGGTCCCGGTTCTCCCCCACATCCCGTACCCCGAGTTCGCTGAGCAGCCGCACGTCCGACGCGGGAAAGGTCTTGGTCACCGCGACCAGCGTCACCTCCCCCGGATCCCGCCCCGCCACCACACAAGCGTCATCAATCCGCCCCCGCACCGCCTTGAGCCGAGAGGCGAGTTCCGCCCGCCGCTCCTCCACATCCGTCACACCCACATCATCACCCAGCCCAGCACAGCTGCAGCTAGAGGGGCTAGCTCAAGCGCCCGGCCGACTGACCAGCACCAGGGATGGGGTTAGGGGGAGGGAGAGCCACCCTCCGGGTCACATCACCCCGGAACCACTTCCCGCTCTTCCCCCTCATGGGCCGGACTGCGTGCCCCACCGTGCGAGGGCGGGCAGGTGCCGTTCCCGCAGCGTATAAGAGCGAAGCGAAGCGCGGGGGCGGCACCTGCCCGCCCGAGGCCCCGCGCAGCATCACTTCAGGAAGTCCGGCACGTCCAGCTCGTCGTCCTCTTCGAAGACGATGCTGCGGCGGCGGGTAGTGGCCGCGTCGAACATGCGTGCCGCGGCGCCTGGGTCGGCCCGGTGCCGGGCGGGCACCGCCGCCGCGGCCACCGGCTCGGCCTCGTCGCCGGCCAGGTCCCCGGAGTCAGCGTCATCGGCGGGCATGGCGCTGTCCTCGACCGGCTCGGGGCCGGGCCCGGCCGCGGGGGGCTCGGTCACGCTGGCGGCTGGCTCGACCGCCACGCGCTCCTCCACCACTGGCTGATCCGCCGCAGCATCGAGCGCATGGCCGCCAGCGGAGTGGCCGTTGCTGGTGCCGAACCCGCTGTTACCGGAAAAGGAGGCGGCTCCCGGGACCGGGCCACGGGCGTCCGGCCCCGGGCGGGCCAGGGCGGGCTGCGCAGACAGCAGGTGACGCGCGCCCGCCTCGTCGAACCCGGCCGCGATGACGGTCACCCTGACCTCGTCGCCGAGAGCGTCGTCGATCACCGCGCCGAAGATGATGTTGGCGTCCGGCGCCGCCGAGTTGGCGACAAGCTGGGCCGCCTCGTTGATCTCGAACAGCCCGAGGTCGGAGCCGCCCTGGATGGACAGCAGCACGCCGTGCGCGCCGTCGATGCTCGCCTCGAGCAGTGGGCTGGAGATGGCCATCTCCGCGGCGGCCACGCTGCGGTCGTCCCCGCGGGCGGAACCGATCCCCATCAGGGCGGAGCCAGCACCGGACATGACCGACTTCACGTCGGCGAAGTCCAGGTTGATCAGGCCCGGGGTGGTGATCAGGTCGGTGATGCCCTGGACACCGGACAGGAGCACCTGGTCGGCGGCCTTGAACGCGTCAAGCACGCTGACGTGGCGGTCCGAGATGGACAGCAGCCGGTCGTTGGGGATCACGATGAGCGTGTCGACCTCGCTGCGCAGCCGCTCGATGCCGATCTCTGCCTGAGACGCCCTGCGCTTGCCCTCGAAGCCGAACGGCCTGGTCACCACGCCGATCGTGAGCGCACCGAGGGACCGCGCCACGTTGGCCACGACCGGAGCACCGCCGGTGCCCGTGCCGCCGCCCTCGCCCGCGGTGACGAAGACCATGTCCGCGCCCTTGAGGACTTCCTCGATTTCCTCGCGGTGGTCCTCGGCGGCCTTGGCACCGACGTCAGGGTTGGCACCTGCACCGAGCCCGCGGGTCAGTTCACGGCCGACGTCCAGCTTGACGTCGGCGTCGCTCATCAGCAGCGCCTGCGCGTCCGTGTTGATCGCGATGAACTCAACGCCCTTGAGCCCTTCTTCGATCATCCGGTTTACGGCATTGACGCCGCCCCCACCGATACCGACGACCTTGATGACCGCCAAATAGTTCTGCGGTGCTGCCACGAGGAGGGCCCTTTCCGTTTGTCTGCCGCTATCGTGTTCCTGCCCTGCTGCCAGTGCTGCCGGGGAATCCGCTCACATCGGGAATCGGCCGCGTGTGCAGGCCGCCGAAGTGCACCCCCGCAGTGACGGCCGGGCAATTCCACGATTTCCCGTGAGTCAAAACCCTCACTCTCAACCTGAGATTTAGAGTTATGCTATGGTGACGATTGATACGGACAGTAGGGTTGCCCAGAACCCGGGTCAACTCGCCACGCCCGTGGCATCTCACCCTGCTCGCTGACTTTTAGTTAGTCAGCCTCTGGTCATTGCCGTGCCGACGCCGCTTACGTCATAGACCCGGGCATGCCGGCGCATCAGTATCCGCAGTTCCTTGGCTTTGATCCGGCCCCGCTCGACGCCGCCCCAGACCACGACAGAACCATTGGCCAGTTGCACCGTCACATCGTTCGGGCCGCCGGTCGTTACGCCGCGCACCTGTTTGGCGGTTCCCCGCGGCAGTTCGCCGAGTACCTTCGCGGCGGCGCGCACCGCGGGGCTCCCGCGCAGGCTCCTGCTTGTGGTGTTCACGGTCAGCACGGGCAGGCCCGCCGGCTTGCGGGTGACATCGCGGATATTCACGCCATAGGGGTCCAGCAGGGCGTAGCCGCCGTGCACGGGCAGCGCGAAGGCCGGCTTGCGCAACTGGACGGTGATCACCAGCGTGGTGGGCCAGCCCTTGCTGACCTGGGCCGACTGCACCTGCCTGAGCTGCTCGACCCGGCGGGAGATGGCGCCGGTGTCGACCCGGATGAGCGGCTGGCCGAGTGTCACCCGGGCGGCGGCGAGCACCTGCCCGGTGGAGACCACCTGGCCGTTGCCCGTGACCCGGACCGAACGCACCACAAGCAGCGAGGAGCCGAGCAGCGCCCAGGCCATCACACCGACGATCACCACCGCGGTGCCCGCGAAGAACACCGCCTTCCAGGGCGGCCTCGGCAGTCTCCCCCAGCCATGCCAGGGCCACCGGATGCGCCGCCGGGGCGGGCGGGGCCCACGGCGGGCGCGCTGCCGCGGCCGCACGCCCGGCCCGGCCCCGGGACCCGGGCGCCGCGTCGGCCCTGAAACTCTGCTAGCCATCGGGCGGCTCCCCCCGTTGCCGCAGCGCCTTCACGATCAGCGGGCCGAGCGCCGTGATGTCCCCGGCGCCCATGGTGAGGACGAGGTCTCCGGAGCGCGCGGCCGCCGCTATGGCGGCGGGCAGGTCCGCGCGGTCCGGGATGAAGTGGGCCCGCCCGCCGGGCACCGCCGAGGCGATGAGCAGCCCGCTGACCCCCGGCTCCGGGTCCTCCCTTGCCGCGTACACGTCCAGCACGAACGCCTCGTCGGCCAGCCCGAGCGCGGCGCCGAACTCCGCCGCGAAGATCCGGGTCCGGCTGAACAGGTGCGGCTGGAAGGCCGCGAGGACCCGGCCCCGCGGCCTGATGTCGTGGGCCGTGCGAAGGTCGGCGGCGAGTTCGGTCGGGTGGTGCGCGTAGCTGTCGAGCACCAGCACCCCGGCGGCCTCGCCCTTCGGCTCCATCCGGCGGCCCACGCCGTGGTAGGCGGCCAGTCCCGCGGCGGCCTGCCCCGGGCTCAGCCCAAGCTCGAGGGCGGCGGCGTATGCGGCCGTTGCGTTCAGCGCGTTGTGACGGCCGGGGACGGCGATCTCGAGCGGGGCCGGCGACGCCGCACCGGCGCGTTCCTGCGGCCCGGACAGCACGCCGAAGCGCACGGACATGCCGTCCGGGCGCACGCCGGTGAGCCGGTAGTCCGCGCCTGGGTCCTCGCCGTAGGTGCGGACCCGGACCCCGGCCGCCGCCGCGGCGGCGAGGGCGCGTGCGCCGGGGTCATCGGTGCAGGCGATCAGCACGCCGCCCGGGGTGATCCGGCGGGCGAACGCCGCGAACGCCGCCTCGATCTGGCCGAGGTCGGCGTAGTTGTCCAGGTGGTCGGCTTCCACGCTGGTCACGATGGCCAGTTCGGGGGCGAGCATAAGGAAGGAGCCGTCGCTTTCGTCGGCTTCGGCCACGAACTCCGCCCCGCTGCCGTCACCGGCGCCCAGCCCGGTCTCGGTGAGGATCCCGCCGATCACGTACCCGGGGTCGGCGCCGCTGTGCCGCAGGATCGTGGTGATCATGCTGGTGGTGGTGGTCTTGCCGTGGGTGCCTGCCACCGCGATCCCGCGCCGGCCGAGCATCACGCTGGCCAGGGCGGCGGCCCGGTGCAGGATCCGGAGGCCGCGCCGCCGCGCCTCGGCCAGCTCAGGATTGTCCCCGCGGATCGCGGTGGACACCACAAGCGTGTCCGCGCCGTCGATGTTTTCCGCGGCGTGCCCGACGTGCACGTCCGCGCCCTGGCCGGCCAACGCGGTGAGCAGGTCGCTGGCCGCGGCGTCGCTGCCGGAGACCTTGACCCCGCGGGCGATCATGATCCGGGCGATGCCGGACATGCCCGCGCCACCGATACCGGTGAAGTGCACCCGGCCGAGTTCCGCCAGCGGCACCGGGGCCACCGGGCTGACCAGGCTTCCCACGTCAGCTCACCGCCCGTGCGCTGCCCGGCTGCGCGGAGGCCGGCCCGCGATGATGTTCATGACCTCGTAGGCCAGCCTGTCGTCGGTGTCGCGGCTGCCCAGCCTGGCCGCCGCCTCCGACATCCCCGCCACGAGCGGGGTGTCCAGCATCACCGGCAGCAGCACCTCGCAGATCCACTCCGGGGACAGTGCCGCGTCGTCCACGATGAGCCCGCCGCCGGCCCGCTCGATCGGCAGCGCGTTCAGCCGCTGCTCGCCGTTGCCGTGCGGCAGCGGGACATAGGCGGCCGGCAGCCCCACGGTGGTCATCTCGGCACAGGTCAGGGCGCCGCTGCGGCACAGCGCGAAGTCGGCCGCGGCGTAGGCCAGGTCCATCCGGTCCACGTAGGGCAACGAGACGTAGGGCGGCCCGCCCGGGGGCATGTGCACTTCCAGGCCGCTGCGCGGGCCGAGCAGGTGCAGCACCTGGACCCCGGCGGCGCGGATCTGGTCCGCGGCGTCGAGCACCGCGAGGTTGAGCGACCTGGCGCCCTGCGAGCCGCCGGTGACCAGCAGCACGGGCAGGTCCGGCCGCAGGCCGAAATGCTCGCGCGCCTTGTCCGCCATGGCCAGCCGGTTCAGCCCGGAGATCTCCTTGCGGATCGGGATCCCGACGCAGGTGGCGTGCGGCAGCTTGGTGCCGGGGTGGGCGGTGAACACGTGCCGGGTGAACAGCGCTCCGATGCGGTTCGCCAGGCCGGCCCGGACGTTCGCGTCGTGTACCACGATGGGAATGCGGCGGCGCCGCGCCGCCAGGTAGGCGGGCGTGGCGACGTAGCCGCCGAACCCGACGACGACCTGGGCCCTGGTCCGGTCGAGTATGTTCCCGGCGGTGCGCACCGCGTGGGCCAGCCGTCCCGGCACGCTGAGGAGTTCCGCGGTGGGCTTGCGGGGCAACGGGACCGGCGGGATCAGCGCGAGGTCGTAGCCGCGCATCGGCACCAGCCTGGTCTCCAGGCCGCGCTCGGTGCCGAGGCAGGTGAGCGGGATCCGGGGATCCATCCGGCGCAGGGCGTCCGCGACCGCCAAGGCGGGCTCGATATGACCAGCGGTGCCCCCTCCGGCGAGTACCACACTCAACGCCAGGCCTCCTCGTTCGCGACCACTCGACCCCGGGGGGCTCCGGGCCATCGGGATCCGGGGTGTCCCCGGGGATATGGAGTATCCCCCCGGACAATACTGCGGGCCTCGGCGAAGGTGGCCTCATTCCACCGAGCAGCCTCGGCCGCCACGGCCTGGCGTGGGGGCTAGAGTGCTCATTCCCGCCTACGGTCCCGGTCCAGGCCCAGCCAGCTTATGGCGCGGCGCGCCGGGCCGGGGCCGGCCTCGGCAAGCGCCTGGGCGGCGCCTGGCTCCCGCCGGGCGAACGACATCAGCATTCCGAGCGCGATCATCGTCGTCACCAGCGACGACAGGCCAGCGGAGACCAGCGGCAGCGGCACGCCCGTGATCGGGATCAGCCCGATCACCGCGCCGATGTTCACGATCGCCTGGCCGACGATCCAGATGGTGGCGCCGGCCGCCGCCAAGCGGACGAAGGTGTCCTCCACCCGCCGGGCGACCCGCAGGCCCGCGAAGGCGAGCCCGCCGTACAGCAGCGCCACGCACAGCGTCCCGACCAGCCCGAGTTCCTCGCCGATGATCGCGAAGATGAAGTCGGTGGTGTCGTCGGGCACCCACCCCCACTTCTGCGTGCTGGCACCGAGCCCGACGCCGAACCAGCCGCCGGAGCCCACCGCCCACTTGCCCTGGATGGGCTGCTGGTTCCGGCCGACCGGGCTGCCTTGCGGGCCGAAGAACTGGGTGAGCCGGTCCGACCGGTACTTGGCGACCACTACCAGCATCAGCAGTGCCAGCAGGATCAGCCCGAGTATCCCCACGTACAGGCGCAGCGGGGTGCCGACCACCCAGAGCAGCGCAAGGAAGATCAGCAGCAGGACGAACGTGGTGCCAAGGTCGTCGCCGAGCATCACCAGCATGGCCAGGATGCCCGCGCCGGGCAGCAGCGGGATCAGCAGGTGCCGCCAGTCATCCAGGTGCGAGAGCCGGTCCTTGCGGGCCAGCAGGTCCGCTCCCCACAGCAGGAAGGCCAGCTTGGCCAGTTCCGACGCCTGGAACACCAGCGGGCCGAAGACCAGCTCTCGGGTGGCGCCCTGGTATTCGACGCCGATCACCGGGGTGAGCAGCAGCCCGAGTACGGCGACGAACATGAGCGGGTAGGCCAGCGCGCGGAAGACCGTCGGCGACGACCTGGCCGCCAGCCACATGCACGGCAGGCCGAGCAGGACGCCGAGCAACTGGTGCTGGAACCCCGAGTACGGCGACCCGCCCTGGCCCAGGTTCTGCACCGAAGAGGTGGACAGCACCATAATCAGGCCAAGGGCCAGCAGCAGCGTGGTGATGCCGAGAATCAGGTAGTACGAGGTGAGCGGCCGGTCGAGCAGCGCAAGCAGCATGACGCGCCGCGAAGAAGAGGCCGGTGCATCAGGCACGAGACCGGGCGGGCCGGCCGCAGCCATCCCGCCCGGTTCGCGCGCACCCGGCCTGGAAGCAACCTGGACTCGCTCCATCATCCCAGTCTCGGCGGTAAACGGGAGTATCAGCGGGAAATCCGCCCGCGTGTCGCGCACCGGCGTGCCGGAAGCGACCGGCCTACCTGGGCATCCACGCCACCGGGCGGCAACGGCCCGATCACCTATCTGGGCATCCACTCCACGTAGAAGATGCCCAGGCCCAGGGCCACAAACAGGCCGCTGATCAGCCAGAACCTGATCACAATGGTGGTCTCTGCCCAGCCGCGCAGCTCAAAGTGGTGCTGCAGCGGCGCCATCCGGAAAACCCGGCGCCCGGTCATCTTGAACGAGCCCACCTGGATGATCACCGACATCGCGATCACCACAAACAGGCCGCCGAGTATCGCCAGCAGCAGCTGCGTCTTCGTGCACACGGCCAGCCCGGCCAGCACCCCGCCGAGGGCAAGCGACCCGGTGTCCCCCATGAATATGCGGGCCGGCGGGGCGTTCCACCACAGGAACCCGAAGCAGGCGGCAAGCACGGCCGCGGCCACCACGGCCAGGTCCAGCGGGTCGCGCACCGGGTAGCAGCGCGGGGCGAGGAAGCTGGTGCAGTCGTTGCGGAGCTGCCAGTTGCCGATCAGCACGTAGGCGGCCAGCACCAGGCAGGCGGACCCGGTCGCCAGGCCGTCGAGCCCGTCGGTGAGGTTGACCGCATTGGACGTGCCGGCGATGAGGAAGACGATCCACAGCACGAACGGTGCCAGCCCCAGGGCGGGGCCGAAGTCGCGCAGGAACGACAGGTGCGCGTCGGCCGGGGTGATGTCGTATCCG
>Ga0306925_10001444_pt1 | contig 19484 bp, 17 predicted proteins | sample flu12Cox44000176_FD_203755 | JGI IMG/M metagenome (GOLD analysis project Ga0306925, IMG submission 203755) | Lab enrichment of tropical soil microbial communities from Luquillo Experimental Forest, Puerto Rico - flux8day.12C.oxic.44.000.176 (v2)... | ecosystem: Environmental > Terrestrial >... | reverse complement strand
CACCATCACCATCCGCCACTGCATCCCGGTCACAGCACCCCCACCGCACCGCCTGCCACCCACTGCGGGTCGGGCCGCTGGGAGCCTGGGCACCGGAAATTACCTTTTGCGTTCGGGGAGTGATCTCGCCGCTGCTATCCAATATCCTCCTGACGGACCTGGATCGGGAGCTGGAACGACGAGGACTTGCCTTCTGCCGCTATGCTGATGACTGCAACATCTACGTGGGCAGTCGCATAGCGGGCGAGCGTGTCATGTGCGGGATCAGGGTCTTCCTCGAGGAGGTCTTGCACCTGCAGGTGAACGCCAAGAAGAGTGCGGTAGCACGGCCCTGGGTACGGAGGTTCCTGGGGTTCAGCTTCACCGGACAGCGCGAGACTCGAGTACGGATCGCGCCTGAGAGCGTGCAACGACTGATGCAGCGAGTGCGCGAACGGTTGCGCAGTGGGCGTGGGCAGTCGCTGTCCCATACGATCGAGGAGCTGAATCCACTGCTGCGCGGTTGGATCCAGTACTTCCAGAGCACTCAGTGCAAGCATGCGCTGGAGGACCTCGATAGCTGGATACGGCACCGATTGCGCTGTCTGTTGTGGCGGCACTGGAAGCATCCTCGCACCCGACGGCGCCGCTTATGCGCCTTGGGGCTGAATGCTCAGCGCGCTCGCGCCGGCGCCGGTAACGGGCGCGGTCCGTGGTGGAATGCCGGAGCATCCCATATGAACCTCGCCGTCCCCGCCGCTTATCTCACGCGCTTGGGGCTGGTCTCGCTACTGCGCGAGCAGCAGCGCCTCCAGTGTGTCCGTTGAACCGCCGTATGCGGAACCGCACGTACGGTGGTGTGGGAGGGCGGTGAGCGCAAGCTCACCCCCTACCCGATTATGGGCCTGCCGCAGCACCCTCGGGGGAGCTCGCCTTACGCAAGGTCTGCGAGCACCGCGGGTACGTGGCGGCGCAGCAGCAGGTTGTGGGCCTCCCACTGCTGCTGGGGCGGCAACTCGATGAGGAAGCTCACGTCGCCGCCGGAGAGCAGCGCGATGGGCACGCCGTCGCGATACAGGAGGCGATTGCCGCTGAGCGAGGGTAACCGTGCACCCGGGGTGAGGATCCCGGCCAGGTTCAGCGGGTCGGCGCCGGAGAGCGAAACATAGTGTCCCTCATGCGGCCGGCGGCGCGCCTCGCGCAGCAGCGCGATCGCCTCGGGAGCTGCGTACTGCTCGCCGCTGAAACCGGCGACGAAGCGCCCGCCACGGATCTCGCCGCGCGCCTCGAGGCGGCGGCAGCACATCAGCAGATCGCGCCAGGGCGGCAGCCACGCGGCCTCGCGTACGAGCAACCGCCAGAAGATCACACCCCAGCGCCGCAGCAGCGTCCGCACGATGTGCTCGACGGCCTCATCGGCAAGCGCACGCGCGGACGCGCTGGTATCGCCTTGGCCCGCTGCTGTCGCCGTGCCGGCCGCAGCCGCAGGCCGCGTGATCCGCGACCAGCGTCCGGCGGCATCCATGCCGAAGAGCGCGATGCGCCGGCGGCGACGGCCACCGATGGCCGGCCGGCGCCGATCGGGCGGCACCAGCAGTGCGCGCAGCCCCGCGAAGCTGTCGGAGTTGACGAGCCCGAGTGCCACCAGCTCGGCCAGCGCCTCTTCCGCCTGTGAAGGCAGCAGCGCGCTGCCGGCCGTGACCTCGTCGAAGAACGACGCACCGTGCGCGGCGAGAAAGCCGGCGACGCGCTGCGCATTGGCCGAGAGATTGACCGCGTGCGCCGCCGCAGAGAGGGTTGACCAGAGCCGCAGGTTGCGGCGCGCCAGCAGCACGATCGGCGTGGCCCGCACGGGGGCCGCGCCGCGCTCGGGATCGCTGCGCCGCGAGGAGAGGCGCGTCCACAGGAAACGTCCCGCGAGGCACTGCTCATCGAGCCAGGCGGGCTCGTACTCGCTGATGCGCCCGGGCAGGATCTCCGTCTCCCAGGCGCTGGCGGGCGCCTCGAAACCCTCCAGCTGCGCGAGGACGGCGCCGACCGCGTCCGGCCCCTCCATGCGCCCGGTCGGGGTGACGCGCTGCCACTCGAAGAGGAACCGCAGGAAGTCGCGCGCCTCGATGGGCTCGATTTCTGCGCGCAGCCGCTTGACGGTGTAACGGTGGATGCGCGCGAGCAGGCGCCGCTCACACCACTCGTTCGGGTTGTTGCCGGGCGGTGTGAAGGCCCCGCGCATGGCAAAGCCTTCCGCCTGCAGCGCGGCGAGCGCGGCATCGACCGGCGCCACTGCGAGGCCGAACGAGGCCGCCAGTGCCGCGGCGGTGGTGGGACCTGAGCCCTCCAGCCGACCGCGCACGACCTCGACGAGCGCGTTTTCCGCGTCCCACTCCCGCCGCTGCGCGGCAGGTGTCACCACGGCAGGCTCGCAGCGAGCATCGGGGTAGAGCGCCGCAAAGAGCGGCAGGCGCTCGGCGCTCACCCACAGCCGCACGGCGCGCGCATCGAGCAGCGTGACGCGCCGCTGCGTGGCAAGCATGGTGAGCAGTTCCGGCCAGCCGGGACCGGCGGCCGCCTCAGCCTCGGTGAGGCAGGTGAGCCAGGTGAGCGCATCGTGCAGCTCGTCCCCGTTGGTGGCGTCCGGCCAGGCCTCCTCGCGGACGCGGCGGATGGCATCGGCGTCGAGCTGGCCGATGTCGGCGGCGCTCTGCGGATCGAGCCAGCGGCGGCTCATGACGGCCTGGGTGCGGCGCTCCTCGAGCGGCGCATCGTCGAGGTACGCGTACGGCCGCGCGGAGAGTACCTCGAGGGCGAGCGGCGAGGGCTCGGTGAGGTCGCGCGCGATCACACGGACACTGCCGGCTTCCAGCGAGCGCAGCAGCCGCTCGAGCCCGTCGGCATCCATCGCGTCCTCGAGGCAGTCGCGAATCGCCTGCTTCACCAGCGGGTGGTCGGGGATCTCGAGCTCTCCGGGAAGGTTCTCGGCGCACGCTACCTGGTCGGGAAACACTGCCGTGAGCAGGTCTTCGGCCGCCATGCGGGCGAGCGGTGCCGGCACCTTCTTGCCGCCGCGAAAGCGCGGCAGCGCGAGCGCGATGGCGGAGCTCCAGCGGAAGCGCACCGGGAACATGGGCGCGGCGCACAGCGCCTGCACGAGCAGCGGGCGCACGCTGTTGGAATGCAGGTAACGCGCGACCTCCGCGAGCTCGAAGCTGTGCGCCGTGGTGAGCGAGAGCACGATGGTGTCTTCGGTCGCGGCCGCCTGCAGCTCGAAGTTGAACGAGCGGCAGAAGCGCTTGCGAAGCGCGAGTCCCCAGGCGCGATTGATGCGGCTGCCAAAAGGCGAGTGGATGACCAGCTGCATGCCGCCCGCCTCATCAAAGAAGCGCTCGAACACCACCGTCTGCTGCGTCGGCAGGGCACCGAGGGTCGCGAGCCCCGCGGCGAGGTAGTTGACCAGTTGCACCGCGGCGGGGGCGGCGATTCGCGCCTCGGCCGCGAGCCACGCCGTGGTAGCCTCGATACCCTGCGCGAGGTGCGTCTCGACCTCGCTGCGCAGCCGCGACACACTCGCCGATAGCTCGTCGCTCCGTCCCGGGGCTTCACCCAGCCAGAAGGGGATGGAGGGCGGCTCGCCGTGCGCGTCCTCCACGCGGATGCGCCCCTGCTCGACGCGCAGGATGCGGTAGGAGACGTTGCCGAGCTGGAAAATGTCGCCCTGCAGGCTTTCGACGGCGAAATCCTCGTTCACCGTGCCGACGAACTGCGCCTGCGGCTCGAGGATCACCTGGTAGTCGGCGGTGTCGGGAATCGTGCCGCCGGAGGTGATGGCGGTGAGGCGCGCGCTGCGCCGGCCTTTCAATCGCTCATTGACCGCGTCGTGATGGATGAGTGCGCCGTGGCGGCCGCGGCGCGTCGAAAAACCCTCGGCCAGCATGCGCACGACCTCGTCGAACTCGGCACGCGGCAGCTCGCGATACGGCCAGGCGCGACACAGCAGCGCATACAATGCGTCGGTTTCCCACTCCCGCGCCGCGACTTCAGCCACGATCTGCTGTGCGAGCACGTCCAGCGGCCTGACCGGCAGTCGCAGACGGTCGAGCTCGCCGCGGCGCACCGCGAGCAGCAGTGCGCTGCATTCGACCAGATCGTCGCGCGACAGCGGGAACAACCGCCCCTTCGGCGTGCCGCCGACCGAGTGACCGGAGCGGCCGACGCGCTGCAGGAAGGCGGCGATCGAGCGCGGCGAGGCGAGCTGGCACACGAGGTCCACCTCACCGATATCGATGCCGAGCTCGAGTGACGCGGTGGCGACCAGCGCCCGCAGCTCACCGCGCTTGAGGCGCGCCTCGGCATCGAGGCGCGATTCCTTCGCCATGCTGCCGTGATGCGCGGTCACCTGCCCGGGGGGCAGCCGCTCGGAGAGGTGACGCGCGAGACGCTCGGCCTGCCGGCGGGTGTTGACGAACACCAGCGTCGTGCGGTGCTCGCTCACGAGCTCGGCGAGGCGGTCGTACACCTGCGTCCACACCTCTCCGGACATCACCGCTTCGAGCGGTGCGGCGGGGATCTCGAGCTGCAGATCGCGCTCGCGTACGTGACCGGAATCAACGATGGTGCAGTCGGCGCCGCCGTCATCGCGCAGATTGCCCGTTCCAACGAGAAAGCGCGCCACTTCCTCGATGGGCTTCTGCGTAGCGGACAGCCCGATGCGGCGCAGCCGCCGCCCGGTGAGCGCCTGGAGCCGCTCGAGTGTGAGCGCCAGGTGCACACCGCGCTTGGAGGCCACCATGGCGTGGATCTCATCGACGATCACGGTGCGCGTACTCTCGAGCATCTGCCGGCCGGACTCCGAGCCCATGAGGATGTAGAGCGACTCCGGTGTCGTCACGACGATGTGCGGCGGGCGTTTGCGCATCGCGGTGCGCTCGTGTTGCGGAGTGTCGCCGGTCCGCACGAAGGTGCGGATGTCGACCTCGGGCAGTCCGAGCGCGGCGAGCTCGTCACGGATGCCGGTCAGCGGGGACTCGAGATTGCGTTGGATGTCGTTCGAGAGTGCCTTCAGCGGGGATACGTAGACGACCCGCGTCTCATCGGCGAGGCCACCCGCAGCGCCTTCGCGCACCAGCTCATCGATCACCGCGAGGAAGGCGGCGAGGGTCTTGCCGGAGCCGGTGGGAGCGGCAATCAGGACATGACGCTGGGCGATGATCGCCGGCCACGCCGCGCGCTGCGCCGGGGTGGGCGCATCGAAGGTGCGGTCGAACCAGTTGGCGACCGCAGGATGGAACTCGGCGGGCATGGGCACGATTGAATCACAGTGATGGCGTTACGAGGAGCCGGCGCGCACCGAATTCATACTGCGTACAGCGCGGGCTGCGTGGGGCACCTGTATGCCGGCTGGCCTCGGCGGAGTAAAGTCTCCGCTTCGGCCCGGTAATTCTGGGGACGGAGGATGTGGGATCAAGATCTCGAGGACGCATCGCGACGTAAGTACGCGTGGCTCATCGCCGCCGTCGTCGCCGCGGCGGTGGCCGCCGGCGGTTGGTACTGGTATTCCGGGCGAGCACACCCCGCTGCCGAAGCGCCGCCGGTGCGCCCGGCAGCCCCGCAGCCGGCGGCGACTACCCCGCCGCCGATCTCGAATCCGATCCCGGGCGAGGGCGCTCCGACGGCACTGCCTGCGCTCAACGACAGCGACCCGGTGGTACGCGATTCGCTGGTCGGCGTGTTTGGCCGCGGTGCGGTCGAGCAGTTCCTGGTGCCACAGAACATCGTGCGCCACATCGTGGTGACGGTTGACAACCTGCCCCGGCACAAAGTGGCGGTGGAGCTGCGGCCCGTGAAACCGACCGCCGGACAGGCGGTGACCGCGGCCCAGGGCGCGGTGACCACCCTCGGGGAGGCCAACTTCGAGCGCTATGCGCCGCTCGCGCGCGTGGTGAAGGGGACCGACGTCAAGGCGCTGGCGGTGGTCTACGAGCGGCTTTATCCGCTCTTCCAACAGGCGTACGAGGATCTCGGCTACCCGGGAAAGTACTTCAACGATCGGCTGGTGGAAGTGATCGATAACCTGTTGCAGACGCCCGAGGTGCCCGCCCCGATCCCGGTGGTACAGCCGAAGGTCTTCTGGGAGTACGCCGACGCCAGCCTCGAGAACCGCTCGGCGGGACAGAAGCTGCTGATCCGCATGGGCCCGCAGAACGCGCGTGTCATCAAAGCGAAGCTGCGCGAGTTTCGTGCCGAGATCGTCAACAAGAAATAACGCGCACAGGGAAGCGCTGCGAGGGATCCACATGAACGAGGTTTCCTCAACGGACGAGGCAGGGCTCGAGCGGCCGCTCGCACAGCTGCGCTCGGTGTTGATACCCGGCGAGACGGTCGAGGCCTGGGCCATCCAGATGCGCCCGTTCGCGCTGACGCATCGGCGGCTGCTGATTGCGGCCACCAGCGGCCGGCTCATCGTGCTCAGCCGCAAGCTCCTCGGGGGCTTCGACGTCACCACGATCCGCTGGCAGGACTTCGAGGAGGTCACGCTGCGCGTCGGCATGCTGAGCGCCGATCTCGGGGTGCGCGCCGGCAAGGCAACCGATCTCGCCTCCCTCGGTGCCGCCGGCTCGCAGCGTGTCGAGTTCCGCGGCTTGCGCCGCGGCGAGGCGCAGGCCGTGTACCGGATCTGTCAGAGCCAGGACCAGGCGTGGCGCGAAAAGCGCCGGGTGCGCGAGCTCGAGGAGTTGCGCGCGCGCTCGGGCGGCATCCAGGTGAGCCCGGGGACCCTCGCAGGCGGTGCTGCGACGGAGAGTGACGCGGTGCGGCGGCTGCAGGAGGCAAAGCAACTGCTGGAAGCCCGCCTCATCAGCGATGCGGAGTACGAGGCGATCAAGGCGAAGATCATCTCCTCCTGAAAGTTCGCGCCGCGTTCTGAAGATTCGCGACCCGGGCAACTTTCAACACCTAGATGGGCATCTGTGCACAAGTAATCCACAAGCAATCCACAGCTGAGCTGAGTTAGGCTCACGCCATGGCCATCCGCTTCCGGCGGCGCCGCCAGGCGCAGAACGAAGTCATCGGGACATACAGTTTCCCCAGCCGGACGGTGCAGGTGCTGCGGACGGAGGACAACCGTATCCTCTGGATCTGCGACTGCGAGAAGTTCCGCCGCCAGAACGGTCACCGCGAGCCCTTGTGGTGCAAGCACATCGCAAAAGCCGCGGCGCGGCGCTCGCTCGAGCGCCTGACACGGCGCGTGGCGGTCAGCCGGGCGCTCGAGGAGAGTTAGGTCCTCACGCCTCGATCAGCCCGTGTCGGATCGCGATGAGGGTCAGCTCGGCCTGATTTGAGACGCCGAGCTTCTGCTTGATGTTATACAGATGCGTGCCGACCGTTGAAGTGGACAACTTCAGGTCCTCGGCGATGCGCTGCACCGTAGCTCCGCCGGCGAGGCGCACGAACACCTCGAACTCGCGCTCCGACAGGTCCTCCACGGCGGATTTGCCGCCGCGCTCGACCTCGTCCAGAGCGAGCTTCTGAGCCAGCGCGCGGTCGATATAGCGCTGACCCGCCGCTACGGCCGTGATCGCCTCCAGCAGGGCCTCCGGCGCACTGCGCTTGGAGAGGAAACCGCGCGCGCCTTCACGCAAGGCACGCCGCGCGTGCAACGGATCGTCGTGAGCAGAGAGTGTGAGAACCCGCGCCTGCGGGTGGTGCGCGCGAATGCGTCGCAAGGCCTCGAGCCCACCCATGCCTGGCATCGCAAGATCCATGACCACAACGTCCGGCATCAACTCGAGAAAACGCTGGTACGCGACCTCTCCCGAGTCTGCTTCGCCGACCACGGTGATTTCGGGGTGGGCCTGCAGCAGCAGCCGAAAGCCGGTGCGCACCACGGCGTGATCATCGACCAACAGCACGCGAATCATGTGCCTGCCGCCAGCGGAATTTCCGCTCTGAGGGACGCGCCGCGGGGCTCGCGGTTGCACACCTGCAGGGTGCCCCCGAGGTGCTGCACGCGCTCGGCCAGGCCGCGCAGGCCGAAGTGACCGGGTCTTGACCAGTTCTCGGGTAAACCGACCCCGTCGTCAGTCACCGAGACGATCATGCGCTGCTCGGCGGAGCTGACATCGATCGTGACCTGCTGTGCACGGGCATGGCGCACGGCATTGACCAGTCCCTCCTGTACCACCCGGTAGGCCGCCAGCGTTACGCTGGTGCCCAGGTCCGCCGGCAGCCGATGCCGCAGCGAGAGCCGCGGGGAAGGATGGCGCCGCTGCCACTCGCGCACCAGACTTTCCAGCGACTCCGCGAGTCCGAGCTTATCGAGCGACGGCGGCGCGAGGCGCGGGATGAGGCCGTGCATGGCGTCGTAGAGACGGGCCGCCTCATCGTTGATGAGACGTGCGGTTTCGGTCATGGCTGGCTCGCCGGACTGGGTGGCGATTGCCATGGCAAGACTGCGTATGGCGGTGACGGACTGACCGAACTCGTCGTGTAGCTCGTGCGCGATCAGGTGCCGTTCCTCCTCGACGCTTTGTTCCACGAGCAGCGCGAGCTCGCGGCCTTCCTCGAGCCGCGTGCGCGCCTCGCGGGCCTCACCCTCTGCCTGGACCTTGTCCTCCATCGCCTGGGCCATGCGATTGAACGCCGCGCCGATCGCATGCGCCTCGGATCCGGAAAGCGGCGGGAGGCGATGGCCGAGCTCACCGCGCTGCAGGCGCTCGAGACCTTCGGCGATGACCGGAAAGGGGGCAAGCGCGCGATCCACCAGCCAGAACGCGAGTCCGGCGAGCGCCACGAGCATGACGGCGGCGATGGCCAACAGCCGAGTCAGGTCGTCCCAGGCATCGAGGATTGCGCGTGAGGGCTGCGCGGCGATCACCACCTGCGCGCCATCGCCGAGTGTGAATATCTGGCGCGCCGGCGCGGGTGCCAGCAGGTGGGTGAACCAGGCCGGCGCCTCGCGCCCGGCCTTGTAGACCGGCGGAGGAGAATAGTAGAGGAGCTTGCCGGAAGGATCGCGGAGCGTGAGATCGTTCGAGCGCACGTGGCCGAGCTGTTCCAGCATGACGCGCACCGCCGGAGTGCCACCCGAGGCGGCATAGGTGAGGATGAGGCTCTCGAGGACGTGGGCCGCCACACGATTGGCTGCCTCGATCTCCTCCCTCACGGAGGAGCGTGCGTCGCGGATCTCATCCGCCACCAGGACGGCGACAAAGACGACCGTAACTCCCGTCAGCACCAGGTTCAGGCGAGTGCGGAGCTTCATCGGCGGCTTGAGTGCGCCGAACGGGGTTTCCTCAAGAAAATCATGAGGCCCCTTTCATGATCATCTTCTTTCACATCCCCAGCTCTCTGGCCAAGCATAGGCGTCGGGCGCTCCGATACGGTCAACCCCAACCAGGAACATAGACTATGCGCTGGGAAACACCACAGGCGATCGATTTCCGGTTCGGCATGGAAATCACGATGTACATAGCGAACCGCTAGGGTTCGGGTAATCTCGCACAATAAAGGCCGGGAGCCTGGGCTGCCCGGGGCTCCGCAACGCGTTGGGAGCGGAGCTGCGGCCTTTTGGCCGACGAAGCCGTGAAGATCCGGGTGCTGGGGTCCGCCGCCGGCGGCGGCTTTCCTCAGTGGAATTGCAACTGTCGTAACTGCTCGGGCGTGCGTAACGGCACGCTGCGGGCGCTCCGCCGTACCCAGTCCTCAATCGCCGTCCGCGGCCGCGACCCGCGGGCGTGGGTGCTCGTAAACGCCTCACCCGACATCCGCGGGCAGCTCGAAGCGCACCGCGATCTGCAGCCCGCGCGCACGCCGCGCGACACCGCCATTGCCGGGCTCGTGCTGGTCGACGGGCAGATCGATCACACGACGGGCCTCTTCATGTTGCGCGAGTCCACGCGTCCGTTGCCCGTGTGGTGCACGGAGGCCGCCTACACGGACTTGACGGGCGGCAACCCGATTTTCGGTGTCTTGAGACACTACTGCGGCATCGAGCGCCATGCCATGACACCCGACGGCCGCGAGTTCACGGTCGATCCGCTGGCGGATATCGCCTGGCGAGCCCTCGCCGTGCCGGGTAAGCCCGCGCCGTACTCCCCGCACCGTGAGTCACCCGTCTGCGGGGACAATGTCGCGCTCGTGATACGCGACGCCGTCACGCTGCGCACCGCGGTCTATGCGCCCGGGCTCGGGTCGATGGATGAGGCGGTGTGGCGGGCGATGCAGGATGCGACGTGTGTGCTGGTCGACGGAACGTTCTGGACCGATGACGAGATGATCACGCTCGGCTTATCAAGCAAGCGGGCGCGCGAGATCGGCCATCTGCCGCAGAGCGGCAGCGGCGGTATGCTGGAGTGGCTGCAGAGGCTTCCGCCGGCGACGCGCCGGGTCCTGATCCACGTGAACAACACCAATCCGATTCTCGATGAGGACTCCGCCGAGCGCGCCGAGCTCGCCCGTCGCGGCGTTGAGGTCGCGTGGGACGGGCTGGAGATCGAGCTGTGACCACGCAGGCCTGGAGCCGCGAGGAGTTCGAGCGGCGGCTGCGCGAGCGCGGCCAGGCCTATCACATTCATCATCCCTTCAACCTCATGCTGAATGGCGGCAAGGCGACACCGGAGCAGATTCGCGGCTGGGTGGCGAACCGCTTCTACTACCAGATCAACATCCCGGTGAAGGATGCCGCCATCCTCGCCAATTGCGACGAGCGTGCCGTGCGCCGTAACTGGGTGCAGCGCATTCTCGATCACGACGGCTACGGCGACGATCCCGGCGGCATCGAGTCGTGGCTGCGGCTCGCCGAGGCGGTCGGGCTCGAGCGTGCGCAGGTCGAGAGCCTTCGGCAGGTGCTGCCGGGGGTGCGCTTCGCTGTCGACGCCTACGTGAATTTCGCGCGCCGCGCCCCGTGGCCGGAAGCGGTATGCGCGTCGCTGACCGAGCTGTTCGCGCCGGAAATCCACCGGCAGCGCCTGGCCACCTGGCCCCAGCACTACCCGTGGATCGACCCGGCCGGCTTGAGCTATTTCCAGAGCCGCGTCAGTCTCGCGCGGCGCGACGTCGAGTTCGGACTCGCGCTGACGCTCGGGCGCTTCGGCACGCGTGCCGGGCAGGAGCGCGCGCTGGAAGTGCTGCAGTTCAAGCTCGATGTGCTATGGCAGATGAACGACGCCATGGCGGTGGCCTACGGAGTCACACGGTGAGCGAGCTACCCGACACATCGCGGCCCGCGATCGCCCACGGCCTGCGGCTGCAATGGGAGCCGGCGCAGGAGGCGCACGTGCTGCTGTACCCGGAAGGCATGGTGAAGCTCAACGGCAGTGCCGGCGCGATCATGAGCCGCTGCGACGGCGCTCGCACGATCGCGGACATCGTTGCGGATCTCGAGCGCAGCTATGGCCTCACCGGGCTCGCCGCCGACGTGCGCGCGTTCGTGGCGCTGGCGCTGCAGAAACGCTGGCTGGAATTGCGCGAATGAGCAGCGCCCCACAGACCGGACCGCGGCTCGAGACCTCACCCCGAGTCGGCCCACCGCTCTGGCTGCTCCTCGAGCTGACCTACCGCTGCCCGTTGCACTGCGTGTTCTGCTACAACCCGACCGACTTCGCCCGCACCGGCGCGGAACTCGCGACGGCTGACTGGTTGCGCGTGCTGCGCGAGGCGCGTGCGCTCGGCGCAGTGCAGCTGGGTCTTTCAGGTGGCGAGCCGCTCGTTCGCGAGGACCTGGAGGAGATCGTCGCCGAGGCGCACGCCCTCGGCTTCTACGTCAACCTGATCACCTCCGGTGTCGGGCTGACCCGCACGCGGATCGCGGCGCTCAAGGCGGCGGGCCTCGATCACATTCAGCTGTCCTTTCAGGACAGCACGCGTGAGATGAACGATTTTCTCAGCAGCACCCGCACCTTCGAGCTGAAGGCGCAGGTCGCGGCACTCATTCGCGAGTACGGCTACCCGATGGTGCTCAACGTGGTACTGCACCGGCTCAACATCGACCACGTCGGCGCGATCCTCGATATGGCGGAAGCGTTCGGTGCGCAGTACGTCGAGCTCGCCAACACCCAGTACTACGGCTGGGCGTGGCTCAATCGCGAGGAGCTGCTGCCGAGCCGCGCCCAGCTCGAACGCGCGGAAGCGACCACACAGCGCTTTCGCGAGCGGGTCGGCGGCCGGATGCGGATTTATTTCGTGGTGCCGGACTACTTCGAAACCCGTCCGAAGCCCTGCATGAATGGGCTGGGCTCGGTTTTTCTCGCCATTGCCCCCGATGGCACCGCCATGCCCTGCCATGCGGCGCGCATGCTCCCCGGTCTCGATCTGCCGAGCGTGCAGGCGTCGGACATCCGGTCCATCTGGTGCGATTCCGCGGCATTCAATCGCTTTCGCGGCGAAGCCTGGATGAAGGAGCCCTGCCGCAGCTGTCCCGAAAGGTCGAAGGACTTTGGTGGCTGCCGCTGCCAGGCGTATCTGTTGACCGGAGATCCGGACAACACCGATCCCGTTTGCGACCTGTCGCCGCAGCACGCGCTGGTGACCGAAGCCGTGGCGCGGGCCGAGCGGACACAGCGTCCGGTGGCCCGAACGGGCGAGCACGTGCTGATCTTCCGCGATCATCGCACCTCGATCCCGGTGGTGCCGGGCGAGCGCACCGGTCGCCGCTAACTGGTAGCCTGGAGCGGAGTATCCTCGGCGACTCATGGCAATCCGGCCCGTACTCAAGATGGGCGAGCCGCTGTTGCTCCGCGTGGCCGCGCCGATAACTCGCTTCGATGCAGAGCTGCTCGCGCTCGTCGCCGATATGGACGACACCATGCGCGCTCTCAGTGGCGCCGGTATCGCAGCGCCGCAGATCGGCGTCAGTGCCCGCGTGGTGATCTTCGAGCTCAAGGACAACCCACGCTACCCGCACATCACTCCGGTGCCCTACACCGTGCTGGTGAATCCGCTTGTCACGCCGCTCACGGCCGAGCAGGATGAAGGTTGGGAAGGGTGTCTCTCCGTGCCCGGAATGCGGGGCCTGGTGCCGCGCTATCGCCGCCTGCGCTACACAGGCTTCGATCAGTACGGTGCACCGCTCGACCGCACCGTGGAAGGCTTTCACGCCCGCGTGGTGCAGCACGAGGTCGACCATCTCGACGGCATCCTGTTCCCGCAGCGGGTGCGCGACCTGCGCGACTTCGGCTTCGAGGATGCACTCGCCGGACGGATGACGCCGATGCCGGACTGACTTCAGTGGACTGACATCAGACAGGGAGATGCACGATGAGCCAGCGAGCCGCAGGAGCTTTCGACGTGAAGGTCACCCCGCAGAAGCCCGACACCCAGATCGCTCGGGCGGCGAACCTCGGGCGGCTCACCATCGACAAGCGCTTTCACGGCGACCTGGAAGGCATCAGCAAGGGCGAGATGCTGGCGACGCAGACCGACACGCCCGGGTCCGCGGGCTACGTGGCGCTGGAGCGGGTGACCGGCACGCTGAAGGGGCGCACCGGCAGCTTCGTGCTGCAGCACAGCGCCACCATGACGCGCGGTGCTCCGAAGGCGAGCATCGCCGTGGTACCGGATTCCGGTACCGGCGAGCTGCAGGGGATCAGCGGCACGATGACCATCACGGTCGCCGGGGACGGCTCGCACTCGTACGAATTCGATTACAAGATCGGCGCGTAGGTGAGTGCGCCGGCTCAGGGCGTCTGCTCACGGGCTCCCGAGGCGCTCTCGCGGCGCCCACGCACGTCGCGCGTCATGCGGATGGCCGACTCCACGCCCTGGTAATACCCGGGGATCTGCCCGAGCTCGTGGTAACCGAGCGCGCGATAGAGGGCGCGTGCAGCCTCGTTGCCGGCGCGCAGCTCGAGCCCGATGACGAAGGTTCCCGCGGTCAGCGCGGTCTCCTCGAGCCACCGCACCAGAGCCCGGGCGATGCCACGGCGGCGGTGGGCAGGATCGACAGCGAGCAGGTTGAGATGCGCGACATCCTCGCCATAGCGCATGATCGCAAAGCCCGCGATCATCGCCTGTTGGCGTGCGGTGAGTACGACGCTTTCTGCGTCGCGCACGTGCCAGCGGATGCGCGCCGCGCCCCACGAAGGCTTGAGGCCCGCCTCGACGTGCGCCTGTGACATCGCCGCGAGCAGCGCAGCGTCGCCGACGCGGGCGGGCTGGAGGCGGTAGGGGTAGTCGCTCCCGGGCATGGTTCGCGCCGATTCAGGCGAGGGTGTGGAAGACCTTCTGCACGTCGTCATCCTGCTCGAGACGGTCGATCAGCGTGAGCACCTCCGTCGCCTTGTCCTCGGGCAGCTCGGTCGGCACGGTGCAGATGTACTCGTGCTCCGCCGACAAAGCAGCGAGGCCGCGCGCCTCGAGCGCCTCCTGCAGCCGGCCGAAGTCGGCGAATCCGCCGCGGATCACAAGTTGCGCTTCACCCTTCTCGCCGGTGCTCTCGCCCATCTCCTCGAGGCCGTGATCGATCAAATACAGTTCGAGGTCATCCTGATCGAGCCCCTGCGGATTGAGGCGGAAGACGCCCATCTTGCGGAACATGAAGCTGACACTGCCGCTGGTGGCGAGATTGCCGCCACCCTTGGTGATGATGTTACGTACCGCGGCAACGGTGCGCGTCGGGTTGTCGGTCGCCGTGTCTACCAGCAGTGCCACTCCGTAGGGGGCGTAGCCCTCGTAAAGCACCTCCTGGTAGCTGGTCGCGTCACGGCCCGAGGCGCGCTTGATGGCCGCCTCGATCCTGTCCTTCGGCATGTTGACGGCGCGAGCGTTCTGGATGACCCGCCGCAGCGCGGGATTCGAGGCAGGGTCCGGACCCCCCGCCTTCACGGCCATGGTGATGTCCTTGGCGATGCGCGCGAACTGCTTCGCCATGCGGTTCCACCGCGCGAACATCGTGTGCTTGCGGACTTCGAAGATGCGCCCCATGGCTGCATGGTGCACGAACGGCACGGGCCGTGCCAATCACGCGCGGCACGCGGACTTTTCGCCGGCAAAAGGGCCGCAGGCCGCGGTGCGTCTGCACCGCCCTTTTGCCCGCGGGGCGATTCAATTAATGGGTTGGCCCGCCGAAACGGCCGCCGCGAAAGGCGATCTTTTCGCCGGCAAAAGTCGCGCCTTTTGCCGGCGGGTCTGACCTAGCGAATGGGTTGGCCCGCCGAAACGGCCGCAGGCCGTTTTGGCCAATAGATCAGGCGAGCTGCGCCTGCAGCAGCCGCATGCGCCGCCGCTGCAGGCTGAGGCGCCTCTCGATCTCCCGCAGGCACCGCTGCAGCTGCACGTGCTCCCACTGCTCGAGCACCGCGCGCTTCTTCTCGCCGAGCCACTGCTCCTTGACGCGCGCCCACTCGGCGATGGCGGCCAGGAAGCTCTCGTATTCGTGCGCCACGCGCACGCGCAACGACTCGATGTGCGCCGTGGCCTCGGCGGCCGGCAGGCGCGCGAGACGCGCCTGCGCGCGCTTGAACTGCATGGCGAGCAGCGCCCGCTGGATCTGGAACACCGGGGTGCGCTTCAGCCGGCGCGTGAGCCCGACCACCTGCAGCGAGGCGATCAGCCATTTCGTCGGATCCCACTGCCACCAGCGCACACCGTTGCGATAGTCGTGCGCGAAGATGTGGTGGAAGTTGTGATAGCCCTCGCCATAGGTGATCACCGCCAGCACCGGGTTGTCGCGCGCGGAATTGTCCTCCGTGTAGGGCCGGCTGCCCCACATGTGGGCGAGCGAGTTAATGAAGAAGGTGACGTGGTGGCTCCACACCAGGCGCAGCACGCCGGCGAGAATCAGCATGCCCCAGACGTCGTGGAACAGGAGTCCCGCGGCGAGCGGCAGGCCGAAGTTCGCCGCGAGCGCGAGCGGCACGTAATAGCGATGCTGGAATGCCAGCATCGGATCCTTCTTCAGGTCCGGGATATTGCGGAAATCCTCCCTGCCGCTCGGGTACTGGCGCAGCATCCAGCCGATGTGCGAGAACCAGAACCCACGCCGCGCCGAATACGGGTCGCGCTCCTCGTCATCCACATGCAAGTGATGGGTGCGGTGCCCGCTGCACCAGGCGAAGACGCTGTTCTGCAGCGCCATGGTGCCGAACACCAGATAGAGCAGCCGCAGCGTCCAATGCGCGTCGTAGGTGCGGTGCGCCCACAGGCGGTGATAGCCGGCGGTGATCGCCATGCCGTTCGCGACCAGGAAGAACGCGAATACGGCCCAATCGGCCACGCTGAAGCCGTGCGTCAGCCCGTACCACGGCACGAGGATCGCGGCGGCCGCGAAGGTGAGCGTGAACATCAGGACATTGGTCCAGACGATCGGGGCGTAGGTCTCGGTACGGGGCTTCTCGGGCATGCGCGTGTGGGGATCCTGGTTAGCGTGGCCGCGGGGGGCTCAATGGGGGCCCAGTGCCCGCCCTCAAGAGAGGGCTGCGTAAATTAGCACGCCTGCAGGGGCGATGTGGGGCTGGTGTCGTCGTTTTTGAGCACGCTGCCGAGCCCGAGACCCGATTCTCAACATCATCGCAAATGAGAATCAGAACAGTGACGGGCTTCCGCGCATTCTCCGGACGAGGGGTGCCACGCCGCGGTCCCCGGGCGACGCGGGTGCTGCGCGCCGGCGCATCGCTGGCGCTCGCGCCTGTGGCCAGGACCGCCCGCGCCCCGCATGAGCTGGCCCTGCGTCACGATGGCCGCACCGCCTGGTGTCTGGTGGAGCGGACGCCTCGCTGTAGCGCGTCGTGCTGCCAGCGGCGCGCCCGCGGGGCGCCCGCTGGAGCTGCGCCGCGAGGCGCGGCCGATGGGTCTGGCGCCTCGATGCAGCCGGCGGTCGGCTTTAGGTGAGCACCGGGCACGGTCCCTGGGGGTGTCGTCGCCGAGCCCTGAAGCGCGCCGCCGCCGCCGGCGCGCCGTCAGAATTTGACCAGGATCCCCGCGCCCCAGATCACTTCGCGGGTGCGCAGATCGGGGAACCAGACACCACCTTCACTGGCGCAGGCGTCGGCGCCGATCACCGATCCGTTGTTGCAGACGAAGCTCGCCGGCGATCCGGTGTTGCCGAGGGGCGGCGTCACCCCGCCCGGTCCCGACCAGTAGGGCACGTCCGAGTGACGGTAGGTGAGCTCGGTCCACCAGGTGATCCAGTCCTTCGGCATGTACTGGAAATTGAGCTGCGCATCCCACTGGTAAAGCTTCTGGCCGGGATTCTCGGTCCAGTACGGTGTGCCGGTCGCGGCGCTGGCACCGTTGATCGGCGGCACGAGCGCCAGGTAACGCCCGGGGTTGTTCATGAAGCCCCCGCCGAGCGTTACCGCATACACGTTGTGAGCGAACCAGAGGCGGTTATAGAGCATCGCGCCGAAGAAGTTGGCCTTGTTCGGATTGCGCGTGCAGTGCACGCCGCCGCCGTACTCGCAGCCGATGTCGACCGTCAGCGACATGGCCATCTTCGAGATGGCCGTAGCCGGATTGTTGTAGTACCTCCACAGGAGGCTGTCGTCCTCGTGCACACGGGTGACGTTGGCGTAGTTGATGTAGGTGCCATTGGGATTGGGCTGGCCGATCGCCGCGTTGGGGTTGCCGCCGTTGGCGGGGTAGCCGCTGCCGGTCGCCAGATTGTCCTGCCCGAGCGTATAGGTGTTGAACACCAGCTTGAACGAGTCGTTCGGGATCCACAGGATCTGTCCGCCGAAACCCGGATGACTGTTGAACTTGGCGTAGGACTGCCAGCCGTTGATGAGCCACGGCTCGATCTTGAGCGTCTGCGTCGGGAACCACTGCACGCGCATTCCGTTGAAGAACCACGGCGTGTTGGATGACACGAACGACGGCTGGTAGGTCCAGTTGTCGAAGTTGTAGTAGCTGAAGAGCCCGACGTACGACACGAAGATACCCGCATCGAGGTTGAGGCCGTGATTCACATCCCAGTGATAGCCGGCGTTGGCTTCCGAGAAGTACTTGTAGGCGCCCTGCAGATCCCACTGGCCGACTGCCTGGCTGGCGTCGTTGCGCGGAGTGGTCACGGCGAACAGTCCGAACATCGACAGGAACCGCGCCTGTACGTTGTGCCAGTGAAAGTTCCCGCCGAGGCTCACCTGCGTGATCTGGAACTCGCCCGAGCGGAACTCCTCGGTCGAGCCGACGATGGTGTGATCGTTGGGGTGATTGAAGCTCTGCAGGTAGTTCACGTCGAAGCGCACTTCGGGCGTGAAGAAGTTGGTGTCGAACACCGGCGTGGTCGCACGGCTCGTGCCGTTCATCCAGCCGAGATCGCCGACCGCGAAGGGCGTCTGTGTATCCGGTACGGGAGCCGGTGGCGGCGACTGAAGAGCCTCGGGCACGGCCGCGGCGACGGCAGCGGCAGCGGCAGCCTGCATCTCGGGTGAGGGCGTAGGGGCGGGCGCAGGCGCCACGGCGACCGCCGGGGCGGCCGGCGCCGCCGCCGGCGGCGCGACGTTCATGACCAGGTCCGAGCGGGTCGCCTTGCCGGTCACCACCACGAGCGATGGCATGCTGACGCTCGGCAGTCCCTCGACTTGCGCGCTGACCGTCCAGGCCCCGGGTGTCAGGTCGCCGAACGAATAGACGCCGTCGCTCCCGGAGAGCGTCGCGCGGATGGCGCCGCCGTCGGAGCGAACCGCCGTGACGGTGGCATTCGCGACCGGCGCGCCGGCCGGCGTCGTGAGCCGGCCGACGATCGCGCCCAGCTCGGCGGCGCGGGCGGCGGCGGGCAACACTGCGGCGAGCCCGATCAGCGCCACCGCCGGCATCCATTTCGTTGGCCATCTCATCGCTCGGGTTCCTCGTGTCAATGCCAATCCCTGGCCGCGCGCCGGCCGGGTCTGGCATCGTGCCGGCGGCCGGGTCTTCGCCGGTAGACCAAAAGGTGTTAAGAAAACGACGGCCCCCGCGCCGGCCGTGCTACCGTTGCCGCCCTCACAGTTGGCAGTCGGGATAACTACGGTGACCACCGTTCGTGACGTTGCGCGATCTGGCTTGTTGCTTGCGGCCCTCGTGCTCGCCGGCGCTGTGCGCGCGGAGGACCCGCCGCTGCCGGCTGCCGTGGCGCAGGTGGCGCACGGCACCATCACGCGCGCCGCTCTCGAGGCGCCGATCCGCTTCCTGTCCTCGGATCTGCTCGAGGGTCGTGGACCGGCCACGCGCGGCGACCAGCTGACACGTCTCTACCTGCAGACCCGCCTCGAAGGCATGGGCTATCAGCCCGCCTTCGCGAACGGCGCCTGGCAGCAGCCCTTCGACATCGTCGGCATCAAGGGTCAGTTCCCGAAGAGCTGGAGCTTCCAGGGCCGCGGCGAGCGTGTCGATCTCGCCTGGCGCGAGGACTACATCGCGGTGAGCGGGGTGCAGAGCGAGAACGTGTCGGTCGACGACGCCGAGCTGGTGTTCGTCGGCTACGGCATCCAGGCGCCGGAATTCCACTGGGACGATTTCAAGGGCATGAACCTCACGGGCAAGATCCTCGTGATGATGAACAACGATCCCGACTGGGATCCGAACCTGTTCGCCGGCAA
>Ga0306925_10001441_pt1 | contig 19504 bp, 22 predicted proteins | sample flu12Cox44000176_FD_203755 | JGI IMG/M metagenome (GOLD analysis project Ga0306925, IMG submission 203755) | Lab enrichment of tropical soil microbial communities from Luquillo Experimental Forest, Puerto Rico - flux8day.12C.oxic.44.000.176 (v2)... | ecosystem: Environmental > Terrestrial >... | reverse complement strand
AGCGAGAAGCTGCCAGGATCGCGAAGATGGAGGCTTCCGCACAGGCAAAACGCGAAGCTGCGGAGAAGGTCGAGACCGAGCGCGAGGCGGCTGAACGAGCAGAACGCGAGGCCGCCGAACAGGTAATCCCGGAGGTCGGTGAACCAGCCAAAAGCGAAGTTGCCGCGAAACCAGAGTCCGGCATATCCGACGGGCCGTCGTTTACAGATGGCATCCGACGGAAATGAATGCGCCGTGGAGGCTGCTGCAACGCCTATTTCGGCCGAGGCAGCCCAGCAATAGCCAGCATCCCAATGGTCCCAGCATCTGGGCCAGCATCTCAAGCATCTCGGCCAGCATCTGCCAGCACTGCGGGGCAGGCGCGGGGAGCCTGGCAAGGAGTGGCTCACCCGTGTGCTGCGCGCTTTGGGCCTCTATCCCCTCTATTGGGGCGTGCGTCTATGGCGCGCGCGCGCCCAAGCAGTGCTATTTGAGCTTCTATCCGTTCTATTTATCGCGTGCGGCCACCTATCGCGACGTCGGAATGACATACATCGAACATCATGACACATGCATCATCATGTGCATGAGATCATCATGTACATGAGCATGAGCATTATCATGTACATGAGCATCATCATGTACATTGAGATCATGCATCATCATGGACATCACATCATCGAGCGCTGCATTGCATTGCCAATTCCCGGCATCAAGCGCATGTCTTCGGCGCAGTGATGTGCCCAGCACTGGCTTGCCAAATTAAGGCCCCGACTGGGCCACCAATCGGGGCCAACACCTGGGGTTGAGGTGTTATTTGCTCTGGCCCTATTGGGGTGAGTTGGGCGAGCGGCGCTGATTCTACTTTTCCAATGATTCAGTTAGATGACGATAGTGTAAAATCCAAAGCCATGCTGCCTCTCGTAAATCGGTCACTCGCTCCCAATAGTCTGCGACTGTTGAGTCCTCCCCTCCTGTCGAGCGGACGGGCGTCAGTCTTCGAGGAAAAAACCTTCATCGTTGATCCCATATCGGGATGCGAGAACGCTGGTCAGGAATACGCTTCCCGCCGTCAGCATAAGTGCAATGACCAGAGTGAGCGTCGCCATATCTGGCCAATCAGCCTACCAGCCGGCGCCACCATGGGCGCGATTGCAGGGCCTTCAGGTCGCCTTCAAGACGGGCCACAGCCTCCTTGGCACTCTGGGCATCAAGCGTCGCCCGCAACAGGTCCACCATGAGCTGCTCAAAGCGATCCCGCTCGCGCTCGAAGTCTGACCGGTGACAGGCCACCGAAGCATCGAGCTTTGCCAACCCCGATTGGAGTGCCTCAATGCTGGCCTTGAGCGAAGCGGTGACCGAGTGATGATCAGCTGGTGATCGGGTGGGCATCGGCTTGTGACTGATCTCGCTCAGATCGACAGACACCAGCGCTTTGCCATCGTTCGCCTTCTGGCGCGGTAAACGCAGTCGCCTGACCAAAGCCCGGGCCGCCTCGGGTGAGCAGTTCAAGCGCTCGCCAAGCTGACTGTAACCGAGCATCTCGATTGGCATGATCACCTCCAGCGCCGGCTGGTCACCGGGCGGTAAACATGCGAGCGGTTCTGCGCGGTGACGGTTAATTTTTGGTTATCGATGGGTGATCGCGGGACCACTTTTTATCCATAAAGTCGTTTTGCACCACGGAGGCTCCGCGCAGCGCAAAGACAGAGCCCCGGCGTGGGACACCGGGGCTCGTCGCACGGGCCGGCCCATGGGGTTCGGGGGAGGGGAAGGGCGGGCCCAAGCAAAAACTCTAGACGAATATGCAACGTTGAGAATGTGACGTAGGTCACAATTATGGCTCGACGTCGCCGATGAGGCGGAGCAGCATGGTCGCGATTGGCTGTCTCTATCTGCGGCTGCGGAACGGGCGGCCGATCGGGGGGCCCTGGTTCAGCGGAGAGCTGCCAGGGCTCTTTCCCTCTCGGGATCGGCTCGCCAAAATAGAGCCCCGCTTTGGGGTGAGCGGGGCTAAGTTCAGGGAGGAAACGCTACCGCAGCATCGTGCCGTCGATCAAACATGATTCGCAAGCCAAATTGCGCTGTGGCGTCTTGCAAACAAAAGGCCCCGCAATCGGTGTGCGGGGCCTACTGATGCCAGCTTCCCAGCGGAGGGAAGGCTAGCAACTTGCTCTCGGCGTCACGCCAAGGCAATTCACTCGGGCACGTGGCTGGTCTGCATTAGTCGAGGGCCGCGACTGTTTTTTCTTCTGGAGATGGCCATCCGGTACGCTGTTGCCCTTCTGAGCGATCAGTTAGCGTCTGACGTCCATGCTCAGTAAGCCGGTCGAAGCCTCTGGATTGGCAGATATGAGTTGGCCGTAATGCCATACTCAGGCTTTTGCAAAACGGTGTCCGTTGCTTTTACTTCGGTTTGCCAGAACACCAGAGCAAGAAGGCTCGTCATTGCAACGGCCATCGCAATAGCAATTGAGCTTCGCATCAGGCTCCTCATCTTTGGGGAAAGAGGCAAATTCCGGCAGATGGACATCACAATGCGATGAGAAAACAGTTAACCACCTAATCCCGCTCCTGCATGACGAGGCGGCTGCGCTGCTCGTCGTCAAGGCCGAACTTCTTGATTGCCGCCGCCTCGGCCTCTTGATGGGTTAGGGCCTCCACATCGCCCAGAACTCGGGCACGCTTTCGGACCAACGACGCACGCCATTTGCGCATGAAAAGACCTCCGTCGCTCGGGTCGGCAAGTACCCGTCACGCCCGGAAACTACTCAATCTTGGTTAACATTTTCTGCAACGGCGATTTTGCAGCAGGTTTTCGGTGACCGGGTGGTGACCAAAAGGTGACCGGCCCACCTGGCGGCTATCGCAGAAGGTCAGCACAAAACATTGTCAGGTGCTGCCAGCGAAAAGTAGCGGGGCGTTGAATGGAGTTAAAGTACCCGGTCGGTTACATTTTCATGAATTTTTGATCTTTCAGGCACAATATTCCTGCTCGGGAACATGATGTGGTGCCTGGAATGACTGTCGAAACTGAAAATCCGATCAATCGCCGGTCTTCGGAAGCCGCCACGGCATTTGGCTCGCTGATCCGTAGCCGCCGGAAGGCTATGAAGATGCACCAGGACCAGCTTGCCCTCGCGACCGGTGTCGGCCGCAGGTTTCTTATCGACCTAGAGGCGGGTAAACCTTCGTGCCAGCTTGGACGAAGCCTCTTAGTGGCTCAGGCACTCGGGTTTGAGCTGGCCAAAATCCTATCCGACGACCCTTCTCAATCCGCGACCGCGCTTCCCGACCTTCCCGAAGAGGAGGAGGTGGATGCCTAGCCTACCTGTATACTTTGAGCAGCGGCGCGTTGGCACAATTGATGTCAATAAGAGCGGTCCAGCCTTCACGTATGATCCGAACTGGGAAGCATTGAGAGGCGCGTTTCCGATCTCGATAACGATGCCATTGCAATCGGAGCCAATCGCTCCCGAGACTTTTCTGCCGTGGGCGGCAAACCTGCTTCCAGAGAGCGAACAGCTGAGAACGCTCGGCCAACTTCTCGGAATGGCTCGCAGCGATGTAATCGGTCTTCTGTCTGCCATTGGCGGCGACACCGCCGGAGCGCTCTCAATTAGTCAACCAGGGAGAACTGCTTCAGTTCAATGGCGTCCGATCAACAATTCAGAAGACCTTGAGAAAGTCATAGAAGGGCTGCCAAGCAAACCATTCCTGGCAGGCGAGGAGGGGGTCTCGATGTCCCTCGCCGGCGTGCAGACGAAGCTGGCCGTGTCCCTAGACGATGAAGGCCGCATCTGCGTTCCGATGAACGGTTCTCCATCGACGTATATCCTCAAGCCCGACACCCCACGTCTTTGGGGTAGCGTTCAGAATGAGGCATTCTGTCTGACATTAGCCCGACGCATGAAAATACCGACACCGAATATCATCACCGGTCAAACCGGCAAACGAACCTACTTACTTGTACAGAGATATGATCGAACGAAAGTTGGCGGCCGTTGGCGTCGCTTGCACCAAGAGGATTATTGTCAGGCGCTCGGGAAGCCGCCATCCGCCAAGTACGAATCCAACCAGACCGGGGTTCCCGGGCCAACGTTGAAGGACATGTTTGATCTGACACGCCGGCACATGACTTCAATCGATATTCTGCGGTTGCTGGATATGGTCGTATTCAACGTACTGGTCTGCAATACTGACGCCCATGGCAAGAACTATTCAATCATGATCCGCGGCAACGGCGTATCGCTTGCGCCGATGTATGATGTCATGTGCGGTGACGTTTGGGAGAACGTCACGAAGAATCTGGCACAGAAAATTGCCGGGAAGAGCCGAGGCGATCAACTCAATGGGAGTGACTGGCAACGATTTGCGCTTGAGTGCGGCCTCAATCCCAGACAGGTGCTTGATCGGGTTGGCACGTTAGCAAAATCCGCATTGGCAGAGGCCGAGGCGGCCACGTCCGAGGTAGCTGCGATGCCGGCCGGTCCGCATGAGGTCCTTGCCCAAACACGACAAGCCGTCGAGCGACGGGCCTCGGTGATTGTTGCGCAGCTGCGGAAGTTAGAGGTTGATCCGCGTGCTGAAGCTGCCTGTGAAGCGGTGATCTCCTCCTCCAGGGAACAGCACACTGCGGACCCGATCGCAGAGCCTTCACCTCACGGTCAAAGTAGGGCCACTGCCTCCTTGGGCGGTGACCAGATCGTCACCAGCCGGTGATCGGTTGCGCAATTGGTCTGTGACTGCGGCACTCGTCCGAAGAACCATTGCCGAACAAATCTGCAAACGCTTTGCAAACGGGCGGCACACCGCCAGCAAGCAATGAAGATTTTCCTATGGGATTACAGAAGGTTGCTGGTCGGAGCGCCGAGATTTGAACTCGGGACCCCCAGTCCCCCAGACTGGTGCGCTAACCGGGCTGCGCTACGCTCCGCCAATGAGGGGCAGGTCTACGCCGGGCCACCGCCCCGTGCAAGACCGCATTGACAGTGGCCTGGTATCGCGCAGCGGATCTACGGGGTATGCGAGCGTTGCGGAGCCTGACGGCAGCTTTTTTTCGCGGGCAGATCACATCAGGACCTGGGGCGCCCGCGCCTCAGCGCCGGCGGCCGCAACAGCCCGGCGCGTTGCGGCCGTCAACCCCCACAGCGCGCCCAGGATGAGGAAATAGTGGCGCCAGTGCTCGATGTCGATGATGAGACTCTCGCCAATGATGCCCACGTAGGCCGCATAGACGACATGATAGACCGGTTGCCACGGCGTGCGCGCAAACAGAAAGCGCGTGCTCGCGACGAGTGATACCGTACAAAGCGCGAGATACCCCAAGCCGGCGAGCCACCCTCCGGACATGAACTCATTGAGAAAGGTGTTGTGCGGATCCTCGATGAAAATTTTGTAGAACCGCATCGGTCCGATGCCCAGCGGGTGATCCAGCGCGATCTGCGCTCCAAGAGCATAGCGCCCGAAGCGGCCGAAGCGTCCGACATCGTAGTCCTGCTCCAGGACCGCGCGCTCGCTAAACAGTGCGGAGACCTGTTCAACGGAAAGTAGCGCTGTCACCAGCACGATGGTCGCCAAGACACCTCCGAGAACAACGAGAACAATGCGAAAGCGCTCCGTCGGGGAACGGCTGCTGCCGAACGTTACCATCATCAGCAACACCGCTGTGGCAGCAAATTGCGCCCAGGCGCCGCGTGAGAAGGTGAGGAAGAGGCCGGCCAGAACGATGAGCAGCATCAGGCCGCTGCACAGCGGGCTCGGGCGCGTAAGCATTCGCTGGAAGAGCAGGAGGGCGGGCAATATCAGGAAGGCGCCAAGCACGTTGGGATCGTTGAAAGTGCCCCGCGCGCGCTCATACAGCAGGAAGAGGTCCGAAGCGCTGCCGAGAAGCCGGAAATATGCGGCCACAGCAACAAGCGAGGCAATAACGGCAGCCGCCAGATAGCCGCTCAGGAGAAGCTCGATCCGCCGGCGCGTGTTGGTGCCAAGCATGGCGGCGTAGAAGATGGCGGTCATGGCCAGAAACAGCGAGATCAGCACCCAGTTGACCGACCTTTGCTCGTCGCTCACCTGTACGACCGCGATGGCGTATCCCATGTTCATGAGAACGAGCAGGAGCGCCAGCGGCGCAATCTCGGCGCGCAGCGACAATCCCGTCATGACGAACAGCAGGATCATGAGGATGGCGGCGAACTCGTACGGGCTCGGCTCGATGAACACGAAGGCGCAGGCAAAGCCGGTCAGCCACAGCAGCATGCCGCGCAGCGACTCGGTGGCCAGGCGCGGTCCGGCAAGCCCACCGGTCGGGGCCGCGGTAACGGCCAGCATCAGAAGGCGTTCTCGGTCTTGGCGAGCGCGAGCGGCGTCTTCGCGAGAATGAAAAGGTCGAGCAGCACCGACCAGTTCTCGATGTAGTAAAGGTCGTGCTCGACCCGACGCTGGATCTTCTCCTGCGTGTCGGTCTCGCCACGCCAGCCGCTGATCTGCGCCCAGCCGGTGATGCCAGGCTTGACGCGGTGTCGGGCGAAATAGCCGTCGACCGCCTCGTCATAAAGGCGATTCTCCGCCTTGGCGTGGACCGCGTGCGGGCGTGGTCCGACGAGCGAAAGGTTGCCCTTGAAAACCACGTTGATGAGCTGCGGCAGCTCATCAATGGAAGTCTTGCGGATGAAAGCGCCGACCCGGGTGACGCGCGAGTCGCCACGCTGCACCAGCCTGGAGGCCGTAGGATCGCATTGATCCGCATGCATGGAGCGGAACTTGTAGACTTCGATCAGCTCGTTGTTGAAGCCGTAGCGCTTCTGCTTGAAGAAAACGGGGCCGCGGCTGTCGAGCTTGATCGCAATTGCAGCCAGCAGCATGACGGGGGAGGCGAGCAGGAGAATGATGCCGCCGACAATCTTGTCGAACAGCCACTTCATGACCACGTCCCAGTCGGTAATCGGCTTGTCGAGCACATCCAGCACGGGCACGCTGCCGATATAGGAATAGGCGCGCGGGCGATACCGCAGCTTGTTGGAATGCGCGGCCAGCCGGATATCGACCGGCAGCACCCACAGCTTTTTCAGCATCTGCAGGATGCGGCCTTCCGCCGAGACCGGCAGCGCAAAGATCACGAGGTCGATGCGCGTCTTGCGCGCGAAATTTACGAGGTCGTCGACACTGCCGAGCTTTTGAAGACGACAGAGCACCCCTGCCGAGCGCTCCTCGCCGCGATCGTCAAACACGCCGATGACGCGCACATCGCTGTCGCGCTGGGCGGCGAGCGAGCGGATCAGCGCATCGCCGCGCTCATCGGCTCCGACGATGACGGTACGGCGGTCGAGCCGACCCTGCCGCGTCCAGTGGCGCACCATCAGGAACACGCTGCGTCGAAACGCAACCAGCACGGCGAGGCCGGCGACGTAGAAGCTTCCCAACCACAGCCGTGAATACTGATCGCCGACCTTGGCGAAAAATGTCATGCCGATGACGAGGAGCAAGACCACGGACCAGGCCGAGGCGAGCCGGAAGTACTGCTTTTCATAGCCGCGGAACGCCTGCACCTGATAGATGTCTGCGGTCTGGAACGCCAGCATCGCCATCATTGCAATTGCGATTATGGCCCCGACATAACGCCATTCGAAGCCTTCAGTGGGGACAACATAGGCCACGTAGATTGCCAGCCCGACGGCGGCGATGAGCGCGAACTCGGTCATGCGCACGATTCCCGCGACCACAATGGGTGACCAGGCGGGACCAGTTGGCTCCATCATGGCGGCCATGGCGGCAGCCGGCGGATCCTTGGCGTTACTTCCGGCAGATGGAGGAGCCTCAGCGGTTCCCGCGGCAACCGCTTCGGCAACCGCTGAGCTGACTTTTCTGCGGACGTTCAAGCCGGACATCGACATGGTTGCTCCGTCCGGACGGCCACGGTGGCTGGGGCAAAGCTCGGCGCGGACCAGAAACTCGTCTCGCTCGACCGATCAGGATGCTGGTTGGGTAGCGCAAAAGTTTCAAAAAAGGCTTAGGGCCGACTGCGCAAGCGCAGCAATCCATTAACTATCCCGTCGCGCCAGAGCCTCCAAATAGGCCGCCAGCACCGCTCGCGTCATCACCTCAACGATGAAGTGAGCGCGCACCCGCGTCTGCAGCCGCTGCGCCATCACTCTGGCCGCGGCAGGATGCAGAAGAGCCTGCGTGATCGCAGCTGCGAGCGCTTGCGGGTCGCCGGCAGGGACGAGAGAATCCGAGTCCGCCGCAAAAATCTCGGCAATTCCGCCGACGCGAGTGGCGATCATCGGAATGCCCGCGGCCGCTCCTTCCAGCACCACATAAGGCAGCGATTCCGCGCGTGAGGGAACGACCAGCAGGTGCCCCAGCGCAAAGGCAGTGCGCGCCGGTTTGGCTCCCGCAAAGCGCACCGACGCGGTCACGCCGTGCGCAGCTGCAAGGGCCTCGAATGCGGCGCGCTCCGGGCCCTCTCCGACGATGGTCACACTGATGCGCTTTCCCGCGCGATAGAGGATCGCGACGGCCTCAATGAGCACATCGACGCCTTTGAGCGAGCGTAGCTCGCCGACGAACACCAAATCACTTGCCCCAGTATCGGCAGCAATCGGGGCAAACTCCTCCGGCCTCACGCCGTTATGCACCACCTGCGCAAGCCCGCGCGGCTTGCCGATCTTCGTTTCAAATGCTTGGCGCCCGTAGGCACTTTCGAACAGGAACAGATCGGTGCGCCCCATCAATAGCCGTTCGCTGGCGAGGTAGAACGCTCCGGCAGGGGATCTCCAGGAGTAATGCAGACTGCCGCCATGGGGAGTGTAGACTCGGGCGGCGCGGGGCGAGGTGAGCAGTCGGGCATAGGCGCCGCCTTTGGCGCCGTGACCGGCCACGATGTCGGCCCCGGCTTCGATCGCGCGTCGTGCAACGTGTGCGCGCGCGCCGAGATCGCGCAATCCGAACTGGCGGCTCATGGAAACGCGCGTGAGCCCCAACGCGAGATGCGGCGCTAGTTGCGCGAAATTCTCCTCAGCCTGGGTGCCGCCGGTCGAAGCATCCGCCACGAGCCCAATGCGGTTTCCGCGTGCGCACTGGCCGCACACCAGGTCAAGGACATGGCGGAAAAGTCCGCCAACGGGCGCGCGCAGTACATGCAGGATGTTGAGGCCGCCGGCCGGCGGGGCATCGGCTGACATCTCAGTCCCGACGCCGGGCGCTCTGGCGTGTTTACGCTCTGTTAACAATCGGCATGCTCTCAGCTGGACCGCACGGACACGGACGGCGCAGTAAAAGGCACGAACTGGTCCCGTGCAGCAGGTGGTAGCTTTAACCCAGCATCAACCATAATCGTTTAGAATTGAATTACGAGTCGCGCCATGTGCGCTTTGGTGGGAATGCTCATGCAGGCGGGCGTACAGTCGGATCGGCAGCCAGGCGCCATCCCGGGAAGCGACATCGATCTCGGAGCGTTGCGTCATGCGCTGTGGAGCAAGAGGTCGCTGATCCTTGGGCTCACGCTTGTGGCCGCGGCGATCGCGTTTGTGGCCGTCAATCTCATCACCCCAAGATACAAGTCGGAAGCTCGGGTTCTGGTGGAGATGCGTGAGAACATCTTTTTTCGCCCCGATGCGGAAAAGATGAGCGAGCGGGTGACGACCGTCGACCAAGAGGCGGTGACGAGCCAGGTCCAGCTTATCCTGTCGCGCGATCTCGCGCGTGAAGTGATCAAGAAGCTCAATCTCGGCGAAAAGCCGGAATTCGACCCTGTGCTGCGCAGCGCGAGCCTATGGCGCGGCGTGTTCAGCCTCACCGGTATCGTCAAGGACCCGCTGGGCATGACGCACGAGGAGCGCGTATACAGAAGCTATTACGAACGGCTCTCTGCCTTTCAGGTGGAAAAAACCCGCGTCATCGCCATCGAATTCGAATCGCAAGACCCCCAGCTCGCTGCCCAGGTAGCCAATTGCGTTGCCGATACGTATCTGCGGTTCCAGCAGGCTGCGAAGCAGGACCAGACCCGCGCAGCAGGGACGTGGCTGTCCGGGGAAATCGAGAGGCTGCGTACAAATCTGGCGCAGGCGGAGACCAAGGTCGAACAATACCGTTCCAAGACCAACCTTTTCATCGGCAACAACAACACGACGCTTTCCAACCAGCAGCTCGGGGACTTCAACGGCCAACTTGCTGCCGCGCGCGCACAAAAGGCGGACGCCGAGGCAAAGGCGAAGCTCATTCGCAATGCGCTGAAGGCCGGCACGCCGATTGAGTTCTCCGACATCACCAATTCCGAGCTGATGCGCCGCTTATCGGAGCAGCAGGTGACTCTGCGGGCGCAGCTGGCGGAGCAATCCTCGACGCTGCTGGACCAGCATCCCCGCATCAAGGAGTTGCGCGCACAGATCGCGGATCTCGAGCGCCAGATGCGTAGCGAAGCCGACCGGCTGGCGCGCTCGCTGGAAAACGACGCCAGGCTTGCCAGCAGCAAGGTGGATGAGCTGGGCTTGGCGCTCGATGCGCTCAAGCGCCAAGCGGCCTCGACCAACGAGCAGGATGTGCAGCTGCGCGCGCTCGAGCGCGATGCCAAGTCGCAGCGCGATCTGCTCGAATCGTATCTCGCCAAGTTCCGCGAGGCATCCGCACGCGACAGCCTCGGCGCGGCCGCGCCCGACGCGCGAATCATCTCGACCGCCGCAGTATCGACCACGCCTGCGTGGCCGAAGAAGCTGCCGACCATCCTGGTGGCAGCGCTTGCCACGTTCGTGCTCTCATCGGCGATCATCATGAGCAACGCGCTTCTTCGCGCCGTGCCGATGCAAGCAGGCGACGGCATCGGGGATCTGGCTTCGATGCTGGCGTCCGTGTCCCAGCGGGCAGCCGGAGCAATCCCCGTTGCCCGAGCCGTAAGCCACGCGCGCGCCGGCGTGAGCGCGCGGATGGAGACGCTCGAGCGGCTGGGGCGCGAGCTGAACGCAGCCGGGGAGGGCGGTCGCCGGATCTGCGTTATCGGCGCAGCGCGCAACGTCGGCACCACCATGACCGCGATTGCGCTCGCGCGCAGCCTCGCCCAGCGCTCCAGCGTCGCCCTCGTCGAGCTGGCGGTTACCTCACCCAATCTCTCGGTGATCGCAAGCGACCCCGCGGCACCGGGCTTGTCCGAGCTCGTGCAGGGAGCGGCCACGTTCGGCCAGATCATTACGCGCGATCGCTACTCGCGTGCTCATCTGATCATGGCGCGGGTTGCGCCACCATAGATGCCGCCGCCCTCATGCAGTCGCCGCAGCTATCGATCGCCATCGAGGCGCTCGCGCGCAGCTATGACCATGTCGTCATCGACGCTGGCGCCGCGGACGACATCCCGCTTGAACGCTTCGTCGCGCTGGCGCCGCGTGCGGTGATGGTAGCGGATGATCTCGGCAATCCCGCTACCACGCTCGCGCGCGAGCGCCTGCTCAAGGCCGGATTTGTCAATGTGAACATCCTTGCTGACGCGCCGCCTTTGAGCTCCGAAACCGGGACGACCGGCGCCAAAGCGGCGGCTTGACGGGACGAAGACCCGGCATCCATCCGGGATGCGGTTGCGCAGGTAAATCAGTGCGCTCTATCCTCGTGCGCGCGCAAGCGCCGAAATATCTGCACGCCTCCCCACAATACCCGGTTCTGCTTGATCAGACGCTTGGCGGAAAACGCGGCAGCGAAAATGGGCGCAGCGAGTTGGCCGCGTGGGGTGAGGGCAAGAAAAGTATCAAACAAAGGTTCCGGCTGGGGGCAGAAGAACGATTTGTAATGCGCGCGCCCGACGCCGATATCAAAGCTGCGCACGCCACGCGCATGGCATTCGTCGATAATATGCCCGAGCAGAAGCAGCCCGGGGCTGTAGCGGCCGTTCGGACCAAGAGTGTAAGTGTTGAACATGGACGAGCAGCGATACCCGTCAGTGATGGTTCCGAACAGCGCCAGCACTTCGCTCGCCAGTTCTAGAGCATGGATCTCGATCAGGGGGCGGCCGTTGGCAAGCCTGCAGTGGCAAGCTTCACGCAGGAACTCGGCAACTCCGGGCTGCGCAAACACGTTGTCCAGCCCCTGTGCCGCCATATGCCGTGCTTTCAGGACGAGGAAACTATCGAGCAATCGATCAATGTCTGCGGCGCTAGTCGCGTTGATGTAGCGGTAACCGGCCTGCTTCTTGAGCTTGCGCTCCTTGTTGCGCAGTCGTGAGCGCATTGAAGTGCTGAGAATATCTTCGATCGGGGAGTCGCCTGTCCGCTGCAAGCTCAGACGCGTGCTGGCATCGACTGAAGCCTGGTGCGGCAGTAGAGCGAATGGGTTGCCTGCTCCATCCCAGCGCAGCGGCTGATTGCACAGGACGGCGAGATCGACGTGGTCCTTGAGGCGATGCATGATGCCAAGGATGTCGGCTGCGCTGATGGTCGGGAGAATGGGGCGACGCCACAATCCGACATTGAAGTTCGAATGTTTCGAACCCAGGAAGCGGATGACCCTGAGGGAGCCCTTGTGGATATGACCGAACGGCCACAAGAACAGCGGCTCCCCGGCGCGGCTGAAGCCTACAACAAGGAAGGGCGTGATGCCGGAGCTTGCCCCGACGTGACGGTGCCAGGCCGAAAGCAGGTCGAAGCGCTGATAGGCGGTGGCGAGCAGCGAGCCGTTTTCGAGCGCCCGCCAGCATGGCTCGGCCCGGGCCATGGTATCGAACACTTCCAGGCGGGCAATCAGGGGGGCGTTGAGGTCGCCTGCGTGCGTGAGCTGCTCCATGCCGCGTTCGCAGCGGACGGCCGCTTTCATCCGGGCTTCCGGATCTGCGCGCGTCAATACTGATCCATTCCATGCCGGGCGCGATGCGGTATTCAAGGATTGCTTGGCTGCCATTGCACGATCCTCTAACCTTCGCTGCAATAACCGCGCGTCATCCGTCGACAGGGGGGCTGCGCGAGGAGGGTGGCAAACAATTATCAATAAAGAGTTGGGAATATTGCCGCGCGGCGAACGACGGAACCAGGACATTGAATTCATTCCATAAAACCTTGGTTCGCAGCGGCTTCGAGACGCTCTATTTCAGCGCCGCCCATCACCTCATGCGCCCCTTCGTTGCGGGGCTCGGCGTAATTCTGACGCTCCATCACGTGCGTCCCCCCAGGCTCGATCGTTTTCAGCCCAACCGGCTCCTCGAAATAAGTCCTGGCTTCCTGGACGACGTTTTGCGTTGGCTGCGCCGCTCGCGGCTCGATCTTGTCAGCCTCGACGAAGTGCATCGTCGCCTCACGAGCGGGTCTTCGGCTCGACGCTTCGTCTGCATCACCATAGATGACGGCTATCGGGACACGCTGCAGTGGGCCTATCCAATCCTCAAGCACCACCAAGTGCCGTTCACGGTATACGTTCCGACCAGCTTTCCCGACCGGCTCGGTGAGCTCTGGTGGCTGGCGCTCGAGGCAGTCGTTGCGCGCAACAAGCGCGTGCGTCTGCTGGTCGACGGGCAGGAGCAGTCGTTTGAATGCGCGAGCGTTGCCGGGAAGCGGCACCTCTTCGAGCAGCTCTACGGCTGGTTGCGCAGCCTGAAAACGGAAGAGGAGCTGCGCAACGTCGTCCGCGACCTCGCTGGCCGCTATCGGGTGGATCTCGCGGCCTTCTGCGATGAGCTTTGCATGAGCTGGGACGAGCTGGCTACGCTCGCCACCGATCCGCTGGTCACCGTCGGTGCACACACCGTCAATCACGTGATGCTGGCAAAGGTGCCGGAGAAGTCAGCCCGTTCGGAAATGGAGATGAGCCGGTCCGTGATCGAGGCTTCGCTTGGACGACGCCCTGAGCATCTTTCCTACCCGGTCGGAGATTTTACCTCAGCCGGACCGCGCGAGTTTCGCATCGCCTCCGAGCTTGGCTTCTTGACCGGCGTGACGACCCGTCCGGGCGTGATCTTCCCCGAGCATCGCGATCATCTGACCGCGCTGCCGCGCATCTCGCTCAACGGAGAGCATCAGCAAATGCGGTATGTTCGCGTGCTGCTTGCAGGCGCGGCGACGGCCGTGTGGAATGGCTTTCGTCGGGTCAATGCAGCCTGAGCTGCCGAGCCGCCCCCCGGCTGCGGAAACACCGGATATGATCGAGGTCTGCGAGCAGGGCGCCGTGACGGTTGTTCGGATGGCCGACGGCAAGGCCAACCTCATGAACATCGAGTTCTGCGCGCTCCTGGCTGCGCGCTTTGTGCAGATTGGTGCGTCGCCGGCGAGCGCTGTCGTGCTGACCGGCAGCGGCGGAATTTTTTCAGCCGGTGTGGACCTGTTGCGCCTGCTCGATGGTGGCGTGCCCTATATCCACAAATTCCTGCCGGTGCTGAGTAACGCCCTTGCAACCGTCTTCGAGTGTGCGAAGCCCGTGGTGGCCGCGATCAACGGTCACGCCATTGCCGGCGGATGCGTGCTGGCCTGCGCCGCCGACAAGCGGCTGATGGCTCGCGAAGGCGGGCGTATGGGCGTGACCGAGCTGCTCGTGGGGGTGCCGTTCCCGGCTGCCGCCCTGGAGATCATGCGCTGCGCGGTCGCACCGCGGCATTTCGAAGATGTCATGTTCAGTGGTACAACCTTCTCGCCCGCGCAGGCGGCCGAGCGCGGCATGGTTCATGAGATCACCGAGCCGGACGTCCTTCTTGCTCGCGCGATCGCCTGCGCGAAGACGCTCGCCGCGTTGCCGCCGTCGGCCTTTGCATTGACCAAACGGCAGTCCCGTCAACCGGCCTTGGATCGATTGAAGGCGGATACGACCCGCACCGAGGTCGAGCAAATCTGGACGTCACCCGAGACGCTAGCTCGAATTCGCGACTATGTCGCGCGCACGTTGCGTAAATCCTGATCGAGCGAGACGCTTTTGCGATCCGTCACGCGTCAGGCGGCCAAGCCTTGCTCCAGATCGGCGATGATATCGTCCGTGTCCTCCAGCCCGATCGCAAGGCGCACCACATCGGGCCCAGCGCCGGCTTCAACTTTCTGCGCATCGGTGAGCTGACGATGGGTGGTGGATGCCGGATGGATGATGAGGGAACGCGTGTCGCCGATGTTGGCCAGATGCGAGAACAGCTTCACGCTCGAAACAAGCTTGACCCCGGCATCGTAGCCGCCCTTGAGGCCGAAGGTGAATACCGAGCCGGCCCCCTTGGGGACGTATCTGCGGGCAAGCTTGAAATAACGGTCGTCGGGCAGCCCGGGATAGCTTACCCATGCCACCTTCTGATGACCGGCAAGCCATTGCGCAACGGTCAGCGCATTGTCGCAATGCCGCTGGATGCGCAGCGGCAGCGTCTCAATGCCGGTGAGAATGAGAAAAGCGTTGAACGGCGACAGCGCCGGCCCGATGTCGCGTAGCGCGAGCACGCGGCAGGCAATCGCGAAAGCGAAGTTGCCGAATGTCTCATGCAGCACGATCCCGTGATATTCCGGCCGCGGCTCGCATAGCATGGGATAACGCTTCTCGCGCGACCAGTTGAACGTGCCGGCATCGACGATCAGTCCGCCAATGGAGTTGCCGTGCCCGCCGAGGAACTTGGTGAGCGAATGCACCACGATGTCGGCGCCGTATTCTATCGGCTTGCACAAATAGGGCGTCGCCAGCGTATTGTCGACGATAAGCGGGACGCGTGCGGTTTTGGCGACCTGGGCGACCGCAGCGATGTCGGTGATCACTCCTCCGGGATTGGCGATCGACTCGATGAATATCGCCTTGGTCTTGGGACTCACCGCGCGCTCGAAGGTCCCGATGTCGTCAGGCTCGGCCCATACCACGTTCCAGCCGAAATTCTTGAACGCATGGTTGAACTGATTGATGGAGCCGCCATAGAGCTTCTTGGACGCGATGAACTCGTCCCCCGGCCGCATCAGGCAATGCATGACGATCACCTGGGCGGCGTGACCGGATGCGACTGCAAGCCCCGCGGTGCCGCCTTCCAGCGCTGCGACGCGCTCCTCCAGCACCGCATTGGTGGGATTGCCGATGCGGGTGTAGATGTTGCCGAAGGTTTGCAGCCCGAACAGGGACGCGGCGTGATCGACATCCTCGAACACGAAAGAGGTCGTCTGATAAATGGGCGTGGCGCGCGCGCCGGTCGTTGGGTCGGGCTGTGCCCCAGCATGAATCGCGAGCGTTGCAAAGCCGGGAGTTCGGTCGGTCATGGTCGGTCCTGTCTCGTGGTTTGATCGGGCGCTTCTTCGGAGCTCTGGGCATGCATCGCGGCATCGGTCGAGCCCCCTGCGAGGGTGACCCGATTTAGCGCCATTCGCTGAATGCCGCCTTCCAGACGCCGCGGCCTTCTCGCAGTGAGGGTGCGGGTGTTGACCCCCATCCATGCGATCTCCGACGAGAGGCGGCCGTATTCGATTTTCGGGCAGCGGTTCATCACCACTTTAAGGCCGTTCTTCTCCGCCAGATGCGCGGCCTTGTCGCTCCGGACACCGAGTTGCATCCAGATCACCTGTGGGCGCGGCGAAAGCGCAAGCGCTTCCGCAACAATTGCGGGGGCATACTGGGAGGCACGGAAGATATCGACCATGTCGATCGGGTCGGGGACGTCGGCAAGCTTGGCATACGCCTTCTGGCCGAGCAGCTCCGCTCCGGTGAGCGAGGGATTCACCGGGATCATCCGGTAGCCTCGCTCAAGGAGATATTTGAAAGCAAAATAGCTTGGCCGGCTGGTGTTGGATGAAACCCCGACCATGGCGACGGTCTTTACCGTGTTGAGAATGCCGCGGATATAGCCGTCGGAATAGCTGTCGTGGTCCATCGGTTGCTGTGGACAGAGTGCGCGGCTCAACGGTCGTCCCAATGCGGCGGACGCTTCTCGACAAACGCGGATATGCCTTCGGCAGCGTCGTGCAGCATCATGTTTTCAACCATGACCTCGCTTGCATGCGCATAGGCATCCGCGACGCCCATCTCAATCTGCCTGTAGAACGCTTGCTTGCCAAGCTTGACGACTGCCTTCGACCTTGTGGCGATGTCGCGCGCAAGCGCAAGCGCCTGCTCGCGGGCGGCGCCGCTCTCGACCACTCGGTTGACGAGACCGATGCGCCAGGCATCCTCCGCGGAGATCATATTGCCGGTGAGCAGCATCTCCATGGCGTGCTTGCGGGCGACGCTGCGCGTGAGCGCCACCATCGGCGTCGAGCAGAACAGTCCGATCTGCACCCCGGGAGTGCAGAATTTGGCGACGGTCGAAGCCACCGCGAGGTCGCAGGTTGCAACCAGCTGACAGCCGGCGGCGGTTGCCGTCCCTTCCACCGCAGCAATGATCGGCTGCGGCAGGCGCAGCATGGCAAGCATCACCGCGCTGCAACTGTTCATGAGCTGCCGGGCGTAGCCTTGCCCACCATCCGCATCGCGGCGATGGGCGGTCACCTCCTTGAGATCGTGGCCCGCCGAGAAGACGGATCCTTCCGCAGCGAGAACGACGGCGCGCGTGCCTTTACTGGCGGCGATATCGGCAAGCGCACGCTGCAGCGCGCCCAGCATTTCCCCGGAAAGGGCGTTGCGGGAGTGCGGGCGGTTGAGCGTGAGCACGGCAATGCTGCCGATGCTCTCCCGCAGGAGGGCAGGGGACCCAGTCGCGCCCGCCGGGATGCTGCTAGCGCGGGAGGATGCAGTTTTCATAGCGCTATCGGGCACCGGTGAAGCCTCGGCCTTACTTAGCGCACGCGAGGGTCGGCGCAAGGTGTGCAGGTGCGCTCTGGGAACGCCTCTTGGGCTGGATGATTGTAACCTTTGCAGCGTTGCACAAAAGGCGGAAAGAGCATGGCAGGAACAGCAGGGCGGGCAGCGGCGTCAAAGCGCAAACAAGCGGCAAGCCGGTCAGGCAGGCGCTGGTCGCAGCGGGTGACCCGGCGGAGCGATGCGCTGACTCTGAATAAGGGGGTCTTCACGCTCCGGGATCCCAAGCGCATCGCCGCGTCGCTCAAACGCTCGGCCATGAGAAGCCGGCGCGCTGGCAGGGGCCTGCCGGCTGCGCGAAAGAAAACGCTGATGCGGGCAAAGGACGCGCTGCGCAAGCAATTCGGAAAAGATTGAGCTTCGAAGTGGGCCAGCCCGAGTCGCCCCTTAAATGACGTTCGGTCTTGACCGGCGAGGAGCGAAAATCCTCGTCTTTCTTGATAGTTGGGTAGAGGAGTTAAGTAATTTCTCTAATTCGCAGGATTACAACTGTTGATTGACAGCACTAAATAAAAACAATCCAAGTTTGCACGCCCGCGCTTGTGGTAATATGAAACCGTAAACTTAACGCTCTGATATTGCGGCCATTGTTGCCACCGGCATTGACCAACGGTCGGCGCCGATGTATCAGCCCTGCGCTAATTGGCCCCCTGGCCCGAACTCTCTCAGCGAAGGTCATCGCCATGAAGACTTACTCGGCCAAGCCCGCCGATATCGAGAAGAAATGGGTGAAGATCGACGCCACCGGCCTCGTCGTCGGCCGTCTGGCATCGATCGTGGCGGTGCGTCTGCGCGGCAAGCACAAGCCGACATACACGCCGCATGTCGACGACGGCGACAACGTCATCATCGTCAATGCGGAAAAGATCGTGCTCACCGGCAAAAAGCGGGAAAAGAAAATCTACCGTCATCACACCGGGTATATCGGCGGCATCAAGGAGCGCACCGCGCGCTCAATCCTCGAGGGAAAATTTCCGCAGCGCATTGTCGAGAAAGCCGTCGAGCGCATGCTGCCGCGCGGACCGCTGGCCCGGGTGCAGCTCGGCAATCTGCGTGTCTATGCCGGTCCCGATCATCCCCACGCGGCACAAAATCCGGAAACGCTGGAGATTGCCTCCCTCAATCGCAAGAACGCAAGGAGGGTGTGACTGTGGCTGAAACCATGCAATCGCTCGACCAGCTCGCCGCGCTCAAGCCCGCGCCGGCACCCGAGACGCCGCGCTATGTGCAAAAGCTCGACAAGCAGGGCCGCGGCTATGCGACCGGCAAACGCAAGGATGCGGTGGCGCGGGTCTGGGTGAAACCCGGAGGCGGCAAGATCGTGATCAATACGCGTGAGCTCGAGGTCTATTTCTCGCGGCCGGTGCTGCGCATGCTGATCCAGCAGCCGCTCGTCGCGACCAATCGCACCGGCCAGTACGACGTCACCTGCACGGTTTCGGGCGGCGGCTTGTCGGGCCAGGCGGGGGCGGTGCGCCATGGGCTCTCGAAGGCGCTGATGAATTTCGAGCCCGATCTGCGCAGCGCGCTCAAGCGCGGAGGCTTCCTGACCCGCGATCCGCGCGTGGTCGAGCGCAAGAAATACGGAAAGGCCAAGGCCAGACGGTCTTTCCAGTTTTCCAAGCGCTGACGCGCGGCCTGCAGGGGGCGCGTGGCGCGCCACCGGCGCGCTACCCGTCAGGGCGTCCCCGCATGCTGCTGAAACCGTATGTTTACCGGGGCGGGCCTATCGTGCGCCCATGCGCAACTTTGGTGGCCTCGGCTCGAATGCGGGCCGCTCTCACAATGCTCGAAGGCACGGCGGCAGGTGCCGGCTGTGCGATGGCCC
>Ga0306925_10001440_pt1 | contig 19511 bp, 23 predicted proteins | sample flu12Cox44000176_FD_203755 | JGI IMG/M metagenome (GOLD analysis project Ga0306925, IMG submission 203755) | Lab enrichment of tropical soil microbial communities from Luquillo Experimental Forest, Puerto Rico - flux8day.12C.oxic.44.000.176 (v2)... | ecosystem: Environmental > Terrestrial >... | reverse complement strand
CAGTCCCGCAAGCGAAAGACGAGGAAGCGATGAGCGAGAGCGCAGACGAGGCGCCCGATCTGAGGGCGCCCCCGACCGAGACCTTCACCGTTTACCTGATGGCAGCCGACCAGACGACCAAGGAGACCCTTCTTGGCGGTGCTACCGATCAGCCCTCGGCGGTCGCGATTGCCTGTGCCGCCTACACCTACCTGCAGACGCAGTGGATGAAGACGGGGCGGATGGTCCAGGTCTTCGACGGCACCGGCACCAATGTCGTCGCCTGGCTCGGCGTCCAGTACACCTAACGAGAGGAACCTGATGCCGCAGGGATACGGCTCATCGAAGCAGCTTCGGCCCGACGCTCCCGCCGAGGAGTGGGCAAACGCGGCCACCACGCAGCAGCCCGGCACCGAGCAGTCCTTCAACTTCGACGAAGGCCCGTTCGCTCCCGACTACTGGGAGGACACCGTGCTGGAGCAGGGCGAGCCGGAAGACGACTAGCCCGCAAGCAAGCAGCAAGCAGTACACGCCGAGCGAGACAGGCCTCACCTCCTAGTCCGACGATCGACGCCTGTCTTTACGGCGTCGTCTCGTTAGCGACCCACAGGAGGTAGCTCGTGAAGGTGGCTGTCGTCACCCTCATCCTTGCCCTCTCGACCGTGGCCTTTGCCGCCCGCGCGGCGGCGACGGACCGGATACAGCGCGTGATCTGCGGGGTCTTCGGCCCCTACTGCTCTCAGGCACTGCGAGTCGCGTGGTGCGAATCGAGGCTCTCCACGACGGCAGTCAACGGCCAGTACCTCGGCCTCTTCCAGATGGGGGACTATGCACGAGGACGATACGGGCACGGCCCCGACGCCTGGACCCAGTCCGAAGCCGCCTTCCGCTACTTCGCAGACAACGGTTTCAGTTGGGCGGCTTGGTCATGTAAGCCCTGATGAGCGCGAGCACTTCCTCGCCGTCTACGAGCGCAAGAAGGGCGAGCGCGAGGCGGCGATGAAGCACCCGGCAGGCCTGCTCGACCACGTCCTCTGCATCGACCCGAAGACCGGCGAGCGCTTCACCTTCACCCTTGCAGACCCCGAGGCTGGCTGGTACTGGCAGCGCCGCGTGCTCGACCGCTGGATGGGCCAGCCGCTGAGCATGGTTCTGAAGGCCCGCCAGATCGGGATCACCTGGCTCGCGGCGGGCTACGCGCTCTGGAAGCTCCTGACCATGCCCGGCACTCGTGCTCTGGTCGTCTCGATCAACGAGGACGAGGCGATCAAGGTCGTCAACCGGCTCTTCGACATGGTCAACTCACTCCCCGACCATCTTCGCTTCGGCGCCGAGATCAGCAAGCCGACACGAGGGGCGCGGCCGACGACGACGATCGAGCTGACCTTTCCCGACGGGCGCCTCTCGACCGTCGTCGGCCTCCCCTCGACGCGAAGGGCGGGGCACGGGGAGACGGCGACGATCGTCCTCCTCGACGAGTACGCCCGTCACGAGTACGCGCAGGAGTCGTGGAAGGCGCTCTTCCCCACCGCCGACAACGGCGGGCAGCTCATCGTCATCTCCACTGCCAACGGCATCTCCAACGAGCAGACCGGCGAGGGTAACTTCTTCCACCACCTCTGGGTCAACCAGGAGAGTTACGGGATCGACGGCCAGTTTCTCGCCTGGGATCTTCATCCCGACCGCGACGAGCACTGGTACGCCACCCATGCAAGAGCGCTCCCGGCAGCCGACCGGGCCGAGCAGTTCCCGCGTAATCCCGAAGACGCTTTCATCAACACGGGCGAGTGCTGGTTCGACCTGGAGGCGCTCGCCTGGTACTCGGAGCACAAGCCCCTCGCCGAGGAGAAGCGTCTTCGCTTCCACGTCTCGGAGACGGGCGGGAGGGCGAAGATCCACTACTCCGAGCACGGCTGGGTCAGGCTCTATGCGCGGCCCGATGCGAGTCACGACTACGCGATCGGCGCCGATGTCGCGACCGGGCGCGGCCTCGACTACTCCTGCGCCTACGTGATCGACCTCAGCTCGATGTCGCTCGCGGCCGAGCTGCACGCGAAGATCGACGCCGACGAGTTCGCCGAGCAGCTCCACTATCTCGGGCGCTGGTACGGCACCGCGCGGATGGCGATCGAGATGGGCGGCGGCTTCGGCGAGCCGGTGATCATCTCGCTCCGCGACGGCAGGAAAGGGAGGCCGCACTACCCGAAGCTCTACCGGCACGCGATCGGCGACCGGCCCGACAACCACCAGCTCAAGAACTACGGCTTCCCGATGAACCAGAAGACGAGGCCGCAGGTGATCAACCAGATCGAGCAGGTGATCCGTGAGCGCACGATTCCGGCTCTGCCCCGCAGTCTGATCATGGAGTGCCGCACCTTCGTGCGCCAGAAGACCTTGCCCTCGCCGAGGGCGCAGGACGGATCCAACGATGACCGCGTGATGGCGTTTGGGATCGCCCTGGAGATGTACCGCCTCTACGGCACCCACGAACGCCGCTACCGGGCGAAGCCCAAACGCCGCCGCACAGGCTCGGCGAACTATCCCTGGGAGAGGAGTACCGCATGAGCAGTATGCTCGCCGCCCTCGCCGGGCCGCGTCCCGGCCCCGGTCCCGGCGGACCGCCGCTACCGCCGCATCTCGCGCCCGGAGGGCCGCTCTCTGCCCCGCCGCCGCCCGACGCGCCCGACGTGCCGGGCCATCCCGACGATGTCTACGACACCTCGATGCAGGCGCTCGACGTGGCCGAGCACGCGCTCCAGGCCTTCATCCGCATGGATCACGACGCGATGGACAAGGCGCAGGCCTCGAAAGCGCTCGCGATCGTCACCGGCCTCAAGGGTGGGCACCAGAAGGACGCGATGTCGGGCGGGGGCAAGAGTCTCGTGCGGGCGCTGCAGGGTGCACCGGGACTGCCGGGGCTGGGAGCCTAGTTGACCTCATACGGAGTCGACTCCACGCCGACCAGCGACAACGTCGGCGAGAACGTCGACCCTTACACCCAGATCGAGAACGCCGACGCGCTCGCCCTCGTCGTCAACGCGGTGCAGAAGTGCGAGCGCGATTACCACAACGAGTTCGTGCGCAAGCTGGAGAAGCGCTACCTCGCCTACCGGGGCCTGATGCAGGACGACGGTCAGGGATCGAGCGACCCGACCGAGCAGTGGCGCTCACAGATCACAACCCCGTATGTGCTCAACACCTGCGAGGGGATGTTGGCGACGATGCTGGAGCCGAGGCCGCGCTTCGACGTGCAGCCGCGCCCACGCCCCGAGGAGGCAATCGCCGACGTGCTTGCGCGGATCACCTCGGTCGAGGCGGTCGAGGACACGCTCACCTACGCCTTCGACCGCGACGGCTTCGCCGCCAAGCAGCGGCCCTTCATGCAGCAGGACATGATCGCGGGCCTCTCGGTGATCAAGGCCTACTGGCGCAGCGAGAAGCGCAAGGTGACAAAGCTCGCGCAGCACTCGCTCGTGATCGCCGACGCCTTCGGCCAGCCCTACGACTCGGTCACCGTCTACGACGAGCAGGAGCCGACCGAGACGCTGATCGTCGACGACGCCTGCGCCGAGGTCGTCGACCTGCGCGACTTCTTCTGGCCGGGGGTCGCGCCCAGCCCGCAGAAGGCCGAGTTCCTGATCCACCGCACCTTTGAGACATACGAGTCGCTGCAGCGCAAGGTCGGCGACGGCTTCTACGACTACGAGAACGTGGACAAGCTCAAGTGGCAGTCCTCGACCAGCTCGGTGCCGCGCACCTCCGACATCTCCGCACGCGAGATGCGCCTGCGCCACGTCGACCGCGCCTGGCAACTGATCGAGGTACTGGAGTACTGGACGCCCGAGCGCGTGATCACGGTCGGCAACCGCCAGATCGTGCTCAAGGACCGGCCCAACCCGCTCTGGATGGGGCGGATGCCCTTCATCGTCTGCTCGGGAATGCCCGATGCCTTCCAGATCCCCGGCCTCTCGATCGTCGAGGCGCTCGCCCAGCTCCAGGAGATGCTGTGGACGCTGCAGAACCAGCGGATCGATGTGGTGCGGATGCTCGCCAACGTGATCACTCTCGTCCGCAGCGATGTGGACGACCTGGAGAGTTTCGTCTACGAGCCGAACGCGATGTGGCTGGTCGAGGATCCGGGCCAGATCGGGACACTCCCGATCGACTCGGCAGCGGCCTCGATCACCCTGGAGGCCGAGGGCCTGCTCAAGGGCGACCTGCAGAACATCATGGGCGGGCTGCCGATGAACAGCGGCGTCAACTCGCAGACCGTCGACCAGTCGACTGCGACCGGCGTCTCGATCATCACCACGATCGCCCAGCGTCTGATCCAGGCCCGCAAGCAGCATTACCTCTGGGCCTACGCCGAGCTGGGACGGCACTTCCTCCTCCTCTACCAGCAGTTCCTGCGCGAGGAGAGGGTCGTCCGCATCGTCGGGCAGGCGGGCGCGCAGGCGTTCAAGACGATCAGTCCGATCGAGATCCAGGGCGATTACGACATCACCATCGACGTGACCGCCGACTCGCTGATGCGTCAAGAGCGCCGGGCCGAGTCGCAGAGCTTGATGCAGATGGCGGCACAGGTGCAGCCGGTCATGGCCCAGTCCGGCGCCCCGCTCAATCTGAAGGCCTACATGGAGAAGGTGCTCGACTCCTACAACGTCACCGACAAGGAGCGCTACTTCCTTCCGACACCCTCGGGCGCCCCTCCGGGGGCTGTGCCCCAGCCCGGCCCGCCAGGCCCACCGGGTCCGCCGGGCGCGGGTGGTGCTCCCGGACAACCCGGTGGTCCCGGCCCGCCCGGCCCACCGGGCATGGGGATCACCGCTCCCACCCTCGCCGCAGGCCCACTTTCGCCGTCGAACGCCTTCTCGATGTCGCCCGAGACGGCGATGCAGCGGATGATGGCCTTGGCGGGGGCACCGAGAGGGGCTAGCCGCTGATGCAGCCGAAGACTCCGCAGCGCCGGATCATCAGCCTGGAGGAGCGGCGTGAGATCATGCTGCGCCGCAGCAACCTCGCCACCCTGACCACGCTGGAGAACTGGCTCGTCCTCTGCACCGTGATCGAGGAGGAGGTCGACCGGATCAAGCGCTCGATGATGGGGCGGATGCTCGGGCAGGGGCTGACGCTTGAGGAGCAGGCCTACGAGCGCGGCAGGATCAGCGGCCTGCGCTCGGCCCTCTCTGTCCCCCGTAACGCACGCAACAAGGAGCTGACCGACAACAGCCCGACAGACGAGGAGGTGTCAGCCGGTGAGTGAGATGAGCGCAGCGGAGTCGCTGCTGGAAGGATGGGACGACGAGGAGCAGGTGACCGAGGTCATTCCCCCCGCGATCGTCGACGAGCAGGTCGAGGGAGAGGAGATACCGGCAGCGCCCGAGCCTGAGCCTCAACCAGAGGTTGAGGAAGACGAGCAGGAGGAGGACGAGGGTGGGGAGGAAGGCGAGGAGGAAGACGGCGCTGAGGAAGAAGATACTGAAGTCGAGGCCCGCAGCATTGCGGGTTTCGACCTCGCAGACCCCGAGGTCATCGCCTACCTTGCCCAGTACCAGGACGACCCGGTCAAGGCCCTTCGAGCCGCCGCAGAGCTGAGACGCGCCTACGGGCGCCAGGGCACCGAGCTGGCCGCGCAGCGCCAGCGCGCCTCCGAGCTGGAGCAGGCGATGCACCAGTCGCGCATGCTTTCCGGCTCGGGGGCGATGCTCAGCGCCGAGCAACACGAATGGGCAGAGAACGCCGCCACCACGACCACACCCGGCGCCTACATCGAGCAGGCGATCAACGCCGGGGAGTTCGATCTCGCTCGCGCCGTCTGCAGCTACTGGGCACGCGAGGATCCCTTCAGCGCGCAGCGGGCCGGTCAGCTCGTCGACCAGGTCGAGTTCAACCAGCAGCAGGCCACGGCGATGCCGACCGAGGCCCCGACCGAGGACATCATCGAGGCGCTGTACGCGAACGTCCCCGGCATGCGCGAGTGGGAGCCACAGATGGTGCAGGTCTTCAACGCCCTCGGCTCCAACCACCACCTCGTCCAGGAGGCGCGCTCCAACAACATCGACCTCTCGATGCGCGCCCTGATCAACATCTTTGAGATCGCCAAGGCCTCCAGCGCCAGCGTGCAGGAGCGCAAGAGCGAGATCAAGAAGGAGGCTCGGGCGAAGGCCGATGGCGCCCGTGCGAAGGCTGCTGTAACATCGGCCACGAGCGCAGCCAGTACCCCCTCAAGGGAGCCACCCCGCGCAGACCAGCAGATCTTGCCGGGCCTCACGTTCGGGGATCTGGAAGAGGCGTTCCAGGAAGCAAGCTAGGCCACCGGGCCTCCCCTCGGAGACACCCCGCAGCCGAAGCGACATAGGTCACTTCGTTTGCAAGGGAGGACAGCCCTATGGCTGGCACCATCGCCCAAGGCAACGTCTCGACGGAGGCGCAGGTCGGCCCGTCCGCCAGCACATCGTTCGGCGGCGAGCGCATCATCGACATGGACGAGAAGATCCGGGTGCTTCGCCCGGATGAGACGCAGTTCACGACGATGACCTCGCGCACCCCCTCGCGGGTTGCCACCTCGGAGAAGGTTCACTGGCTGGAGGAGGAGGACTTCCCGAGGATCGTCACCAACACCTCGGCCCAGCTCGTCGGCGACACGAGCTTCCCGCTCACAGCCGGGCAGGGCAAGATCACGATGGCCAACGACATGCTCCGCAACATGCGGACCGGCGAGATGGCTCGCGTCGTCTCGGTTGCCGTCGACACGATCACCGTCGCTCGTGGCGTCGGCAACATCCCCGCCGCAGCGATCAACGCAGCAGACGCCTGGCTCGTCACTGGGGATGCCCAGCCGCAAGGCTCGGACTTCCCGATGCCGCGCTACCTGGCGAGGGTGATCGGATTCAACTTCACCCAGATCACCCGCACGACCTGGGGCTTCACCCGCACCGACACCCAGATCAACAAGTACGGCGGCAAGGAGCCTGCCAAGGAGGCCAAGCGCAAGGCGCGCGAGCACAAGAAGAAGTGGGAGGCAATCGGCTTCTTCGGTGCCCGCTCGTTCACGAGCGCAGCTCCTCCCGAGAACAACCCGCGCGGCACTGCCGGGGGCCTGGTCGAGTTCATCCAGACCAACAAGCAGTCCGCAGGCGGCGTCCTCAGCCCCACCTTCTTCGACAGCATGATGGCAAGCGTGCACGCCTTCGGCGGCACCAACAAGGTGATCTTCGCCTCTCCGGTCGCCGCCATGTGCATGTCGAACTGGAACAGGCAGGGGATGGGCACCCAGTGGGATCCGGGCGGCTTCGGCAACAGCCGCAGCATCTACGGCGTTCAGGTCGACGCCTTCATCTCGGGCGCCTACGGCTACAAGACGCCCGTCGTCGTCAAGAAGGAGTGGTCGGAGTTCCCCGTCTCGGGCTACGGCGGCTACCTCTTCATCGTCGACATGGACTACGTCGAGCGGAGGCCTCTCGCCGACGCCGACACCAAGCTGCTGACAGACCGTCAGCCCGCAGGCAAGGACTCGTACAACGCCGAGTACATGACCGAGGCCACCTACGAGATCGCCCACGAGCGTACCCACGGGCTGATCACCGGCATCACCGCTCCTCCGTGATCCACGGGGGCTGACGCAGGAGGGGGCCGGTGAGATCCCAGACAAGAGCACCGGCCCCCTCTCCCTAAAGGAGGAGCATGCGCTTCGTCTCCAAGTACGCGAAGTACGCCCTGCAGGTGCGCCCGCAAGTGGTCGAGGCCTACGCGACCGGGGCGACCAAGATCGTGCAGGAGCAGCTCGTCGCTCGCTTCTCGCTCAACGCCGTCCAGGGCGAAGAGCGGGCACTCGCCCGCCAGCACTTCGCCTTCAACGGCTTCTACCAGGAGGAGGATCTGGTCACGATCGTCGAGCCGGACTATCGGATCTCAGCCTTCGACTCGATCGAGGCGCAGGCCCAGGAGGGTTGGAGCGACGAGGAGCGCGAGTGGGTCGAACGGGCACTCGTCCGCGAGGCCGAGATCCACCCGCAGGATCTGCTCGTGGTCGCGGTCAAGCGCGCCCTCGCGCCCTGGCCGACCTACGACGAGTTCAAGGGCACGGCAACCCAGCTCTGCAAGAAGATCGAAGAGGACGGCTACGAGTTCGCCAGCGTCCTCGACTACGAGCGCGAGAACCAGAACCGGCCCGAGGTGGTCGCGAAGCTGGAGCTGGCCTGCGACCTCACCGACGAGGGGCTGCGGATCGAGGAGCAGATGCCCGAAGAGGAGCTGGTCGGGTGACCTCCGAGCGCTGGCGTCAGTGGACAGCGCCGCTCCTGATCGAGGAGGCGCCGGTCGCGACGAGTCTCTGGCGGGCGGACAGACGGCTCGTCGAGCCGCTGATTACCTGGCCGATCGAGGTGATCGAGCGGATGCGGGCCGGTTACCAGTGCATCAACTGCCTGGAGCCGCAGGAGCAGGCCTGGCCCGAGTCCTGCTCGCTCTGCGGCTTCCCGATGCGGACAAGGCAGGCCGAGTTCTTCGCGCGCGAGTACGCGGGCGAGGTGATGCTCAACGCCCACAACTGGGCAGGCGAGCTGGACGGGCTGGAGGAGCGGCGACGAAAGGAGGAGGAGCGTGCGCATCAAGATGGTCAACAGCGTCGGTGAGTACGTCGCCGGGGAGTCCTACGACCTCGACGACGAGGAGAGCGACCGCTTCGTCCTGCTCGGCTACGCCGACGGCGAGCTGTCGCGTGAGTACAGCCTGGAAGAGCTGGCAGCCGAGCGTGGCAGGCACCAGACGGTGAGCCTCGGTGACTAGCCAGCACTACAACCTCTTCCTTCAGGAAGCGTGGAAGGCGACGATCGGAGACGTGACGGCGGCGGGGACGACGATCAAGTGCCGCCTGATGCGCACCTCGGCCTACGCGATCAGCCAGGCTCACCAGTTCGCCTCCTCGCTCCCGGCCGCGATCGTCACCGACGTGGTGCTCGGGACGAAGGCAGCCAACGGGCAGGGCGCCGACCCAGGCTGCTTCGACGCCGCCGACATCACCTTCCTCGCCATCCCCACCGGGGCTGCGATCGACTGCCTCGCCGTCTTCAAGGACACGGGCACCCCGGCGACCTCCAACTTGCTCTTCTACATCGACGGCTTCAGCGTCACGCCCAACGGCGGCGACATCACGATCTCCTGGCAGAACACCAACCCTTTCATCGCCAAGCTCTAGGAGGACAGGGTGGCGACCGTCGTCTCGATCGTCGGCACCTTCCTGAGCGCCGGTCGGGTCGTCGGCGAGACGGCCGAGAACTACGCGCACGTTCCCGCCGTCTACCGTCCGCATAGCTCGCTCACCGGCCAGGTCGTCACAGGCGACGGCCACGTCACGGGCGGACTCGCGGGGACACTGTTCGGCACCCCGACCGTTACCGTCCACACGACCCAGCTCGTCACGGTCGGCGGGGTCGGTTCCGCGCAGGCCTTCGGCGTTCCGCAGGTCGCGCTCCGCTTCGGCCCCGGTTACGTCCCTTCGGCGCAGGCTTTCGGGGCGATCGCGCTTCACACAACGATCACGGTCTCCGTCACGGGCCTCCCCTCGGCGCAGGTGTTCGGGACGACCGAGACGGGGTTTGAGGTCTTCCACGTTTGGCTGCGCGAGGTGGTCTGCCTTGAACCGCCCGGCTCGATCACGGGCGAGGTGACCTGCGGCGACGGGCACCTGACCGGCTTCAACAACAACCTGATCGCGCCCGAGGAGTGCATCAACTTCCTGGTCGCGATCCTCGACGAGTTTCTCTGCGGCGACGGCACCACCGTCGGCGAGGGCCGCGTTCTCCACCCGGCCTCGCCGCCACTGATCCTCGATCTCCAACCAGCGGGGTGTAGCTGATGGCCTATTCGCAACAGTCCTGGACGGACAACCTCACCCCGGTCGACTCGGTCCACATGACCCATATCGAGCAGGGGATCGCGACCGCCGACGCGAACGCGACCACCGGGCTTGGCAAGGCCAACCCTCCGAGCTACGGCACCATCCTCCCCGCCTCCCCGGTCGACGGGCAGGAACACATCCTCGTCGACTCGACCACCAACCCGACCTACCAGTGGCGCTTCCGCTACAACGCCGCCTCGACCTCCACCTACAAGTGGGGCTTCATCGGAGGCCCGGCCGCCGGGGCTGAGGTGCTCGGGTCGCTTACGACGGGCAGCCCCACCTACGTTGACGTCGGCGGACCGAGCCTGGCCGTCCCCAGGGCGGGGATCTACATGGTCGGACTTGGCGGACAGATCAACGGAGCGGGTGCGCTTGCTTTGAATGGAGCCGGGATCACCGCGAGCGACGACGTCGGGGTAGTCAACAACAGCACCTCCGCGATCACCGTCTGGATCCAGTTCCGCGCGACGCTGACGGCGGCGACGGCCGTGGTGTACGGGCGCCAGGCCGGGGCAGCCCCAACTTTCCTGCGAACCCGGTTCACCCTGATCCCGGAGAAGGTCTCATAAACCAGAACAGGGAGGAAAGAAGTGATGAGCGAACACGAGGGGGGATAGATGGCAACGATCTCGACGCCCAACGGGATGCAGAACGGAGCTGACGCAACCGAGCTGACCTTCTACCGGGGCTGGTGGAAGGTCTGGGAGCAGGGCGGGACGACGACCACGGCCGGATACATCGACGAGTCGCTCAATCCCGACGCCTTCTTCACCTGGAAGAAGTCGCGCTCGGACGACAACAAGAACAACCACAACTACGGCCCATAAGGAGGGCAGATGTCGAGCGTTGAGAACGCGGAGGAGCGCAAGGAGTCGCTCGCAGTCGGCGACCCCGAGGCGGGGTACGGCAGTCGCGACCCCTCGGGCGTCTTCGCCACGGGCACCGTCCCCGAGGTCGAGCAGAAGATCTACGAGGCTCAGGTCGAGGCCTACGAGGACGAGAAGGAAGCAGTCGAGGAGGCCGAGGACGCGGTCGTCAAGCGCCGCCGCAAGGAGGCCGAGGATGCAGCCAAGGCCAAGGACGACAGCTCGACGAGCGCGTCGGCGAAGAGCACGTCGAGCAAGACCTCGTCCGCGTCGAGCAGCAGCGCCGCATAGCTGTTCGTCGGCCCGGCGTGGGGCCACGGGACGCCTCCCCTGGCCCTGCGTCGTGGCGATCGAAGGGAGGTGATGTTATGAGCGAGGCCTGGTGGACGCATCCGTATGCTGGCGGGAAAATGGTGGTCGTACCGGGCTTCCCATAGCTTCGCCCTCTCTACCCTCCTGATTCAAGCGAGTCGGGGAAGAAGCCGAGCGTCAACGGCCCCGACGTGGAGGCCTACAAGCGCACGGTCAGTCGCGCAGGCCGCTGGCCCTGGCAGGAGTTCGACGAGGCCTACTCCAACGGCTTCGCCCACGGCACGGGCGGCAACGTGATCAACTCGGGCCTCGCGGGCGTGCAGCGCCAGCAGGGGATCTCGGACACGGGCTGGATCGGCGAGAAGACCTTCAACACGCTGCGCTCGATCCGCGTCCCCGAGGGCAAGGCACACGCGGGGGAGATGGCGATGGATGCCGTCGCCGCCAACCTGATTGCCGAGGCGTGGGACATCTTCGGCGGGCAGGAGCCGACGGCGAAGATCGATCTCGGCCCGGTCGAGAAGAACGGCCAGGGTGTCCGCGAGCACGACCTCACCCACGCAACCTCGGGGATTCCGTTCTACCCGGCCTTCGATGATGTCTGGCACGCGGGCGCTTCGGTGATCGCACCCGAGCCGCTGACGGTGACCCGCACGGGCGGCGCCTCGCACGGGGTTGCCTTCTACGCCGACGGCGACTCGGGGCTGCGCTGGTGGTTCGGTCACCTGACAAGTTCACCGTCCGTCGGGAAGCGGTTCTCGCGCGGTCAGGTCGTCGGCCAGGTCGCCTCACACCCCGACGCCCCTCACGTCCACGTCGGGATCAACGTCGAGCGCCTCTGGGGCATAGGCCAGGAGATGAGCCACCACACCAACTACACCCACGGGGCGCCGCTCGTCGGGAAGCAGCTCGACGCCGGACGCCCGCTGTGAGTACGGTCAGGCGGGAGGTGTGGCTGATCCTGCTCGCGGTCGCGGTGCTGGTGATCTCGCTGGTCGTGCTGATCCGCAACCGCGACCTCGACACCGACCTGCTCGCTGTGCTGGGTCTGCTCGGCGGGGTCGCGATGATCGTGGTCGCGCTGCCCGGTCGCAACGGCAAGGAGGAGAAGTGAACCTGGGACAGATGCGCGGACAGGTGGTTGCCTGGCTCGGCCTGCAGGCGGTGACCCCGTTCGACGAGAACCAGTTCGTCGCCGACAAGCTCTACCAGGGCACGATCGACGTGCTCGCGCGCACGCGCTGCGTCGTCCGCTGCGTCCTCCTCAACGTCAGTGCGGGTGTTGACGAGTACACCCTTGATCACCAGATCCTCGCCCTCGTCGACGTGGACAACGGCGTCTACCGCCGCTACCGCCGCGACCAGGCTGAGGCCTACAACGACTACGGGGCGATCCAGCCCGAGCAGTGGTATGGCCCGGCCACGCCACTCGACCCGCCCTACGGCTTCACGCTGATCCGCGCTGACGTGCTCCGGGTGGTGCCGGTCCCGAGCGAGGCGGGGCAGCTCCAGGTCTGGGCGGTGCTGCGGCCCACGCAGATGGCGGCGGACACCGACTCGCCCGCCGACGAGGTGCACGGCGCCATCCCCGACGAGTGGCATGACGCGATCGTCAGCTACGCGATGTGGAAGCTCGCCGACTACGCCGACGACGGCAGCTCCCAGCAGGGCGAGTACTACCGCGTCCTCTACGAGGGCGAGGACGGGCGCGGGGGCAGGCTCGCCCAGATCCGCATCGGCGTCAACAAGCGCGGCACCGCCAGAGGCCCCCGCTCCCAGGTCCGCCTGCACTCCACTTCCGGCTCGGGGTCGTACACCTAGTGGCGTCTCCCACCTCGGTCCTGCGCGGCGCGAGGGCCTTCGCGCGAGACATGGCACGCGAGGCGATGGCGCCCGGCTACCTCTGGGATGTCGTCGATTACGTCCCCCTGATGGTCGACTCGCTTCTCACGAGCAGAGGCGGCTGGGTCTGGGGCAGCGACGTGGGCGCGAGCGCCGACTTTGAGGCGGGAGGCCTCGCCGCCTACACGAGCGGAGAGCAGAACCTCGGTGCCGCCAACGGCACCCTCTACCAGATCGGCAACAACTCCCCCTACGGCCTGACCAATCGAGGTACGGTGCCGGTCGCGAGGCAGAACCCGGTCATGCTCTTCGACCAGGTGATCTGGATGGACGGCGCGGGCGCGGTGCCCCCGGCGATCGTGCCGCCCACGGGAGCACCGATCGCCGCAGGCTCGGGAGCGCCGAACGTCCGCTACGGGACGATCTGGGGCGAGTACTTCGTCGGCGCCAACCAGGTCGGCCACGAGGACACCGTCTACTGGGGGCCACCCGACGACATCACCCAGACCTGGGATCCGAACGCCTTCTGGCGCACCTCGGGCCAGGTCACCGGCCTCGCCGGGCTGCGCACCGTCATCCTCGTCTTCCACCCCAGCTCGATCGAGCGCCTGCGCGGCACCCGCCCGCCTGCGGGAACGAACAAGGGCGACATGATCCTTGAGCCGCTCTTCCACCAGGTCGGCACGACCGAGCCGAAGACGATCGCCTACTGGCAGGAGAACGTGCTCTTCGCCGACGAGCACGGCGTCCACATCACCGACGGCGCCGTCCTGCGCAACCTCGTCCAGCAAGGATCGATTCAGAGCTACTGGCGCAATCTCTACAACAAGAAGCAGTCGATCTCGGCCACCGTCTTCCTCGACTACTACATCGTCTCGATCGTCCGCACCGACGGGATCATCGACTGCCTCGTCTGCGACCTGAACGCCCGCCAGTGGTTCAGGTTCTCCAACATCGACGCCGTCTCGATGTGGGCCTCGGGAGGCACGACCGGGATGGAGCGGATCTGGGGCGGGATGCACGGGACGAGCCGACTCGGGCGGCTCTCGGCCTGCTTCTTCCCCGCGATGACAGGCACGCCCGGCCTCGACGCCGATGGAAACGCGGTGCTGCCCTACCTGGAGACGGGCTACTACAGGCTCGCTCCCGAAGGGCGCAAGCGGGTCCGCTTCGTCTACCTGAGCTACGACGCCCGCTCAGGTTCGCTCGCGGGCGACGACCCCGTCCCCGTCGACTGGCAGCGGCGCTTCCGCGAGGAGGAGTTCACCGCCAACGGCAACGGCGTGAAGCCACAGGCGGCGGGCGACCCGCTGCAGATGGCCTACATCCTGAATCCGCAAGACACCACCTGGACGATCGCAGGCACGCTGCCGATGACCTCGGGCTACACACGTTTCCGCGTCCCGGTCGGCCAGGCCCCCTACGGGGTCGCCTTCCAGCTCCAGCAGCTCCAGCCGACGACGGTGACGCGGGTCAGCGACCTCGCCGTCGACGCTCACACGATCGAGCGCAGCCGCGTATGAGCAGCGTCGACCTCGGCCTCGCCGACCCACGCTCGGACAATCGTCCGCTCAGCGAGCAGGAACAGCAGCTCATGCAGCGGATGTTCTCCGACCCGCTCTCGATCCCGATGGTCTTCCGCACCTGGCTCGTCAACTGGCTGGAGATCAGCGACATCAAGCTACCGATGAGCGCGACGATCGGGCTGACGACGGCGCTCGGCCTCGACCCCGGCATGAGCGGCGCGCTCGGGATGCTCCAGACCGGGACGTGCGTGCTCTGGGCAGGGACGGCGCTGCCCGACAACACGCTCCTCTGCGACGGCGCCCTCTACGACACGGGAGCGCAGGCAGACCTGTTCAAGGCGATCGGTTACACCTTCGGCGGCTCGGGGCCGAACTTCCAGGTGCCCAACATCGCGGCGCCGGTCGTCAACACCAAGTGGGTGATCGTGACATGAAGGAGAGCTGATGGCGATAACTCCGATCGGCTACACCGGCTCGGGCTGGAACTACGGCCAGTCCAAGCCCTACTCGCTACTCGGCGCCTCGCAGGCGCTGCGGAGGCCGATCGGCGCCTCGATCGACGCCAACACTTTCGGCGCGGGCGCGGGCGCAGGTGTGGGCGGCGGCATCGGCACGGGCGCCAAGCTCGGCACCGGCCTCGTTGGCGGGGCTGGTAGTGGCGGTGGTGGAAACAGCCAGACGACGACCACGATCATGTCCCCGAATCAGGTCTATCAGGACGAGATCCTCGGCGATCCCGGCTCGATCGCGGCGATGGGCACCTTCAACGCCCAAACCAACCAGCTCGCCGCCGCACGCGCCGACGCGATCCAGCGCGCAGTTATCAACTCGGGCTACACGCCGCAGATGACGGGGGGACTTGCCAGCTACGCCGGGGACGTGACCCCAGGCACGCTCACCGCCGCCGCCGCCAACCCGATGAGCCAGCAGGCACAGCTCAACCTGCAACTCCAGCAGGCAAACCAGAACCTCCCCTATGACCTTGCCGCTGGCGGGCAGGGCCGCTCGGGCGCCGCCGCGATCGAGCAGGGCAACCTGCAGCGCCAGTACCAGACCGGCCAGTACCAGGGGATGCAGGATCTGCTCAACCAGCTCTACGGCGCGGGCAACACCTACGCGGGCGGCTACAACACCGCGCTCAACAATCTCGACGCCGCCCGTGCGGCGGTCGCCAATCGGCTCGCGCAGACGGCGGGCTACTCGCAGTCGATCACGACCACGGGCGGCGACGGTGGCGGAGGCGGGGACATCTCCAATCCAGACATCGACCCCACCACCGGCCTGCAGCTCGGAGCTGGCGTCACCCCCGACTACACGGCCCCCTATGGGATCACGGGCGGCTCCCCGGCCTACATGGCAAGCGGCTCGACCCAGCAAGCCGTGCAGCGCGTGATCAACGCGATCAAGCAGCCCGCCCCGAGGGCGGGGCAGATTCTCAGGAACGTGATGGCGGGATGAGATGGCGGTAGCAACACCGACGATCAACGTCACTCCGGGCGTCGGCTACGGCGGTTCGGGGTGGAGCTACGGCGGTATGACCTACGGCCTCGGTGGGCAGCGGGGAGGCCAGAATCTCGGTACGGTCAATACCGGGATGCCGGGCGGGGCCGGTGGGGTCGGCTACTACGGTGCCCCCGGACTCGGCCCAGGGACATACAACCCTTACGGCTCCCCCAACTTCCTCAGCCAGTTCAAGCCGCAGTGGAACATCCCCACTCCCTACGACCCGATGATCGCCTCGGCGAAGCAGTACCTGTACACGCCGCAGCAGATGCGCGGGATCGCCAACCAGCAGGCGAGCGCGCAGATCAACGCGCAGCTCGGGGCGACCAACGCCTCCTTCAACCAGCAGCTCCAGTACCTGGCCGCGATGCAGAACCGCAGCGCGGGCCTCGCGCAGGCGCTCGGCGACTTCGGCCCCGGCTATGCGGGTGCGATCCAGGACATCTACGACAAGGCCGCGCAGACCCAGGCTGCGGTCGGACCCGGCGTCGTCCAACAAGGCACCGGCAACATGGATGCAGCTCTCGCCGCCGCCCAGCAGCAGGTCGCAGGTAAGACGGGCGGGCAGGGACAGGTGCAGAGCTACGACCCGAGCGCGCTCGGTGCGACCCTGCAGACAACCGGGGTCGAGATGCCGGGCAACGCGCTCGCGACCGGAGGCGCCAACGCGGCCCAGCTCGCGCTCTGGGGTGCGAACGCCGACAAGGCCCAGGCGCAGGGGATCACCAACTACTACGCCCAGCAGGAGACTCAGGCGCTGCAGCAGCGGACGGCCAACCGCGCCCAGATCATCGCCCAACAGCCGCAGCTCTTCCAGCAGGCACTGGAGGCAACGAGGCAGGACAACTACCAGACCCAGAACCGGATCGACACTCTGGTCGGAAACGCGCAGCAGTACATCGTCAACCGCAACCAGATGCGGATGAGCCAGCTCCAGAACATCAACACCTGGTGGCTCTCGCAGGTCTCGGCGACTCACATCAACCCGTTCACGGGCCAGCCGGTCGGCGGCTACACCTGGGCCGACAAGGCGCACACGATCGCGGTGCCCTACAACCAGCTCGCCCAGGCGCAACGCTGGTCGAACCAGTCGATCAACGAGGCCAATCGCAACACGATCCAGCAGGGTCACTACACCGACTGGTTCAACGTTTACAGCCAGAAGAACAGCATTGCCCAGCAGAAGGTCGACCAGACGCAGTTCAACGCCAGCCAGCCGGGCAAGTTCGACTCGAAACTCTCGGCCTGGTTGCACAGAGCGGTCGACTCGCGCGGCAACCAGATCTATGACGCCAAGGGCAACCCGATCAGCTACCAAGCGCCGAAGAAGGAGCCGACGCCGATGACGATCACCGAGAAGGCGAAGCTGATCGGGCCGATGGCGCAGGCGGTCCAGAACTGGAGCACGGGAGTGGCGGCAACGGCGAAGGCTGGTGCGGTTCCGAAGCTCACCGCTCCGCAGGTCATTGACGCTCTCAAGGCACGCGGTTGGTTCTCCAACAACATCCAGGGACAGGCCGCGCTGCAGGCCCTGCAGAGCTACTACGGGGCCACGCCCGACATGGTCCAGACCTATCTCACGAACCCCGGCGCTAACATCGCCTGGGGCGGCCTGGAACCTTACGGGCCGCCTACGGGGACTTCACCGAGTACGAGTGGAAGGAGCACGAGTGGAGGCAAGCTCACTCAGCGCGCTCGTCCAGGTTGGGCTGGTAGTACCACCGCGCCGCCCTGGGTAGACACGACGCCTCCGGCCTGGGCAAGGCAGTGAGTAGCTACGGCTTCGGTGCGGCAGGCGGGAGTGGTGGCGGTGCTTCGCTCGGCTTCGGCACGAGCGGCGGCGGCACGGGAGGAGGAGGGGGGCACAGCGGCTGGCTCGGCTCGATCGTCCACGACGTTGCCTCTCCCTTCGAGCACCTCGCGACCGATATCGGCTCGGCCGCGATCAACCTCCCGGTCGGCCTCTACCAGCTCGGGAAGACGGCGATCGAGCACCCGAGCCAGCTTCCGGCGTTGGCGAAGGGGATCGTCAAGCAGTACGAGGACTACTACGGCCACGACGTGCTCAACCACCTCTACCAGCACCCGCTGCAGCCGATCCTCGACGGCCTCACCGTGCTCGACCTTGGCTCGACCGGCGCCGTCGCCGCCGCCCGCGCGCTCGGCGATGTCGGCGAGGCAGGCTCGACGGCGGCGAAGATCGCCTCACTCGGGCAGCGGGGCGAGATCGTGACCCGCTCACCGAAGGCGATCGAGACGGGTAAGGGGCCGGTCGTCACCCGCTACACGGCCACTCGCCCGATCACGAAGATGCGCCAGCTCGCAACCCAAAAGGTGCAGAGCGCCTTCGACGACTGGCACCAGACCCAGCGCCCGATGGGCGGTGGCAAGCGCGGCAGCGGCCTGCGTCCGATCGAGCAGCGGCAGTGGGGCAAGGAGATCCAGCGCCGCGAAACGCAGCTCGCGACCGCGCGCCTGCAGCCGCTACGCGGCTACGAGAAGTACTGGAACAAGCTCTCGGGCGACGAGCGAGTGGCGCTCTCTGCCCGCTCGCTCGGGATCCACCCCGAGGATCTCTCCGAGTACTGGCAGGGCACCGAGAACGGCAAGAACCTCACCCCCGAGGTGCAGAAGCTGATGGAGGAGCCGTCGGCGAAGATGCAGGTGGCAGAAAATCACGCCCGTAGCCTCTCAGCCTCGGGCGCCGAGCTTTTGAAGCTGCGCGGCGCACTCAGCCAGGAGTCGGAGCTGGACCGCCCCGGTCGCTTCCGCGAGCAGGCGGCAGAGAACCTCGGACGTGATCTCAAGCCCTTCGACGCCGAGCCGTTCTACATCCCGCACACGACCGACCCCGTCACCGGCTCGCACCCGATGAACTTCGTCGGCGGTGGCAAGGCCGAGCCGCGCGATCTGGGAACGACGAAGCAGAACCTCGGCCAGCTCTTTTCCGAGGGCAAGCTCGATCTCAAGAACGACGTGCTCGGCCCCGAGTTCGCACGCCGGGTCAAGTGGCTCAAGTTCCACGGGATCCACGAGGCGCTCAAGCGCGGCGCCCCGCGCATGACATACGACGAGCTGATGACCCACTACGGCGGACGGGCACCGAAGGGCTGGGACTACCTGCGCACGAGTGTGCCGATGACCGAGAAGGGGCAGCTCCTGCAGCGGATCACCCGCCTGGAGCGGATCCAGGCCCGCAGGCCGACTCCCGAGCGCGATGCGCTGATCAAGGATCTGTACACGAAGAGAGCGCCCTACGTCCTCGGCGAGAAGCCCGACAAGTTCGTGGGGATGGCGAAGCAGAAGATCCCCTTCTCGATCCGGGGCGAGGGCGAGTACCCGATGAGCCTGCACCAGCTCATTCCCAACCCCGAAGACCTGCAGGACTCGGCCCTTGCCAAGCACGGCTTCACCACCGACACGATCCACGAGGCCGTCCATGACGGGCAGGGCCGTTACTTCCTGATCCCGAAGGCGGCGTCGAAGGCGGCGACGGGCGAGTTCACCCGCATGAGCGACTTCATGTACCGCTTCGGCAGGCAGCCGGTGAGGATCTGGCGCTCGCTGATCCTCGGCCTCCGT
>Ga0306925_10001437_pt1 | contig 19531 bp, 18 predicted proteins | sample flu12Cox44000176_FD_203755 | JGI IMG/M metagenome (GOLD analysis project Ga0306925, IMG submission 203755) | Lab enrichment of tropical soil microbial communities from Luquillo Experimental Forest, Puerto Rico - flux8day.12C.oxic.44.000.176 (v2)... | ecosystem: Environmental > Terrestrial >... | reverse complement strand
ACGAACACCGTCCCGCAGAATGGGTCCTGCCCGAGCACCGATTGCACCATCGCTGCCAGGCTATCGGCACCACGCCGGAAATCCACCGGACGCGTCGCAATCAGCACGCGCACCCCCGCCGGCGGCGCGCCAGAGAGGGCCGGGATCATTTCATGGCCTTTAACAGGCGCAGCACCTTGCCCAGAAAGCCAAGCTCGACCCCCGCCCCAACCCGCAAGGTCGCGCCGCCAATCTCGATCTCAATCGGCGACGCAACCGAACCGCCTTGGTTTTCCGCTACAACCGGAACAAAACCGGACGCGACAAAGCCGGCGTCGGCAACCGCGGCTGAGCGAAACTGGCGCCGCCAGTCGTAGAGCTGGTTGCGATGAAGCCCGTGGCGCAGCGCGATCTCGCTCGACTTCGCCCCCGGTGCCATGCTCTCCGCGACAATCGCAGCCTTCTCCGCATCACTCCAGCGGCGCCGCCGCGGCGTTCCCGTCAGAACCTCCACCCGACGAAAACTGTGCCCATCAATTGGCAAATTACTTGGCACACGATCCCCCCTGCTCGATCAAAACCACTGCAGCAGGATCACGCCATTGCCGCCGTCCGTCGCAAGGTGGGGATCAGGCTCCGCTTACCTTGAGATCGATGACCTTGAGCGTGCTGTCACCGTCACCACCGTAAAGCCAGCGGCCGTGCGACGTCACGCCATCGGGTCCCGAAATGTTGTTGTTCACCGCGCCCGTTCCGTTGAGCTTGACGCCGACGAAACCGCCGATCGTCTGCTTAAACGTGTTCTTCTTTGTGTCGATGATGTCGATGCCCGCGTTCGAGCGATCGGCCAGATAGTATTCGGCCCGGTCTGGATTGACCCAGCTGATATCAAACGACCTCAGCGGGTTGCCGGGGATCTGCACCGCTGTCAGGCATTCGGTCTCAGTTGTCGTCGGCGCCCCCGGGCTGGTGCACGGAGCAGCGGCGAGCGCAGCCCCGGTCGCGGCTAAAAACAATGCCGCCGACAGAGCCGCCGGTTCGCGCCATTTTGCGAGCAAGGCGCGCAAGATGCTGTGCTGTTGAAGCATATCCTCCCTCTCCACTAGCGTTCCAACGGACGCTGGACGAGATTGCATCCAGAGGTTGAACGATACGAGTATGTTTCCCGATGTCAACATTTTTTAACGCTTTTTGGCGTATTGCCGGTATTGGTTAATGCGATTCAGGCGGAATTTGGTCTAACTGTCATGGCTTAGTTCATTAACTACAGTCTGTGGTCGATAATGCCGCTGATGATCGCGTGGCGTGGCCCTTCACTTGACGGGAGAGTAGCGAAGCGACCTGCGGCGGATGTATTTGCTACCGATCAAAAAACTTGTCGCGGCCAATCGTGGCCGCGACACAGAACGCGTTAATCCTTGCTTCTGCTTTTACTCGAGGGTTAGTCGCTGTCCGGGTCGTCTCTTCCGTAGATCGTGATACACCCGGTCAAACAGAACGGAACGGCGTTGTTCGCCGCAATCGGCACGTACACATGGTTGGTTCCGGAAAAGGCGGCCACCGAATGCGCGGTCCCGGCAGGGTGCACTCCATCGTTCGCCGGCACGTTAAGCGTTGGCACCCGCTGATCCAGCGTTTCGCTCAACGCGTCGATCACGTCGAGAGTGGCGGCACCCTGGGCCGTAAGGGGAGGGGCAGCCGTGCCGGTCCGCGCCGGGAAGAGAGCGTTGGGGGCGAGATTGCTGCCCGAGGAGGCGGCGTAATAGTGATTATCGCCCTTGTTGAACCAGACTTCGTCCCCGACACCACCGCCGACCACGTTCGCTGTGATCGTGCCCGTCTTCGAGGATCACCGATTGGGGCACTGCAGTGTTGGTATTCAAGTCCGCACGCCCGGTCCATAAGCTGCCATCTGTAGCCCAAATCGTATTGCAGCCGACGAGCAGATCCTGATTCGGGCCCAGTGCGAGACCGGCCGGTGAGCAAAACGTGATCGGAAATGTCGTCTCGATCGTCCCGGTGGTCGAGATGCGTATGACTGCTCCCTGCGTGGGGTTCGGCCCGAGTTGCGGGATGAACAGATAGAACTTCTTGGTCCCGGGATCCCACACAGGTTGCTCAGCGCCGTTCTGTGCGTCAACACCGTGCGCCGTATCGAAGAAGATGTTCTTTACGACTGTGAGGGCGCCGGTCGTCGTGTCGACCTTGACCAGGGTAGCGAAGGGCGGTGTCGAGGCGTTGTTGATCGCCAGGATCAGCCCATCCCTGGGGTTGTAGGCCAGCTCGTCCGCGCGTGTGGATTCGCCGGCTAGAGTTGTGACCTCACTGACAGTCAGCAGTGGGTTTTGCCTCAAGTCAAAGCTCAGCACGCGGCTCGGGGCATCGGTCACAAAGAGCCACGGGAAAGCGGTTGTCAAACAGATACTGTTGAAAAACTCGGTCGTTCGGTTGTCGGCAGCAATATTTGAATCAAAGCATCCTCTTTGCAAGTCCTTTTATTACATTACTTAGCGATAACAGGAACCAATCTTTCGCTGTTTATCTTCCTCCTGACTTTTTCAACATCGGGTAATGGTCGGTGGCTCTTCCCCGGAGGCCGATAGAATCGGCTCCGTCTTTAGGAAGAGGAGACTGAAATGCAGTATTTTGCCGGCTGGATGTCTCGATGGAAGAGACGCACGTGTGTGTCGTGACCCGAAACGGCACGGTTGTATACGAGGCGAAGGTGCCGTCGACACCCGCCAGCATTGCAGCCGCACTGGCCCGAGCTCCGGCCTGTCGGCGGGTCCTATTCGAAGCGGGCCGGATGGCGCCGATGCTCTATCATGGCTTGAGCCGGCTTGGATTGCACGTCGTCTGCGTCGAAAGCCGGCAGGTTCATCAGGCGCTGAAGTCACTGGCAACGCACAAGACTGACCGCAACGGCGCAGCGTGCCCTGGTGGGAGAGATACACCCCATTGCCTTGTGGCAATGGGGTGTGTGCGCCGTTTTACTCAGTTATTTGGTGTTGTCTGATCTGGTGCCGGATCGTCTCTTCCGTAGATCGTAACGCACCCGGTCAAGCAGTTGAAAACCGCATTGTTCGCTGCGATGGGTACAAACACATGGTTTGTCCCGGAAGAGGCAGCCACGGAGTGCGCGGTCCCGGCGGGGTGTGAACCTGCGGGGTCCGCCGGCACGTTAAGCGTTGGCACCCGTTGTTCCAGCGTTTGGCTTAGCGCATCGATTACGTCGAGCGTAGCGGCGGCCTGCGAGACATTGACGGGCGCTGTCATGGCCGTCCCGACCGGAGGACGCGCCGGAAAGATCGCGTTGGGGGCGAGATTGCTGCCGGATGCTGCGGCGTAATAGTGATTATCGCCCGCGTTGAACCAGACCTCGTCCCCGACGCCCGCGCCCGCCACATTGGCTAGGGTCTTGCCCGTTACCGCGTCAAGGATCACTAATTGCGGTGCTGCGGTATCAGTATTCCTGTCCGCATTGTTGGTCCATAAGCTGCCGTTCTCAGCCCAGATCGTGTTGCAGCCGACGAGCAGGTTCTCGTTAGGGCCCAACGCGAGACCGGCCGGCGAGCAGAAAAACAGCGTATAGGTCGCTTCTATGGTGCCGGTGGTTGAGATCCGAATGACCCCTCCCACCGTGGGGTTCGCGCCGATCTGAGGGATCGAATTATAGAACTTCCCAGTACCCGGATCCCACACAGGTTGTTCCGCGCCGTTTCGCGCATCGACGCCGTTGGCCGCATTATAGGGTATATTTGTTCCGCAGGTCAGAACGCCGGTCATCGGGTTGACGGTGACCAAGGTCCCAAACGGGGGACTGGCGGCATTGTTGATCGCCAGAATCAGCCCATCCTTCGGGTCGTAGGCCAGCTCATCCGCTCGCGTTGGTTCGCCGGCCTTTGTAGTGCACTCGCTGACCGTGGTGGGCGGGTTGGTCCTGAGATCGAAGCTCAGCACGCGGCTCGGGGCATCGGTCACAAACAGCCACGGGAAGGCGGCTACGACGCCATTAGGGCCAGCGCAGTCGTTCGCACCGGCGGGTTGTATCGCACATGGCGTAAACCCGGCGAACGGCGCGTGGCCGTTAGTCGGAAAGATCTGGGTAACGATAGATTCGGCACTCACGACGTCGACCGCAAAATTGTTGCGGTCGGCAAGGTAGTAGACGCCGGTCGACTGGTCGACGAAACTGATATCGAAAGAGAACGTGCCAGTCCCGAGGTTGAGGGCACTGACTGGGATCGGAAGAGAGTTAAGCAATCGGAGGGCTGGCGCCGGCTGGGCGGCCCACGTACTCCCCGCTATCAGCAGGGGCGCTGTCGCCAACGCCAAGGATACAACGTATTTCTTGAGTAAAGCACGCAGGATACTGTGCTTTGCAAGCATGTCGTCCTCCCATCATGATTAAATCCCCAGTTGGAACAGGTTGACCGCCCGTCCCTTGGTGGAAAATATCAACCGGCTGCCAGTCGTCAACACATTTTTGACGCGATTTTGACGAATTTCATTTTAGTGTCAATTTAATGACATTTTTTTATTACCATAGGATGTTTTATTATTCACAGACAACCTTGGATGTAGAGAGAGATCGCTTTGCTCGACTGTCGGAGATTTCCGCAGCGTTCAGGTTGCGCCTATTGAATTCGAATCAAGGCGGAATCAGCGGCTCCCCGCGCATGTATTTGCCACGGCAGAACAACAGCGTCGGCTTGTTCGTGTAGGCGTAGCGCTCGACATGGCCGATGAAGATGATGTGGTCGCCGCCATAGTGCCGGTATTCATTGCGACACTCGAAATGCGCCGCGGCGCCGATCAGCACCGGTGCGCCGCATTCGGGGATGAGGTGATCGACCTCGGCGAATTTGTTTTCGTGCTTGTGGGCGAACTTGTTCGACAGCTCGATCTGGTCGTGCGCCAAGATATTGACGACGAAATGCGCTCCCTCTTGGAATGCAGCAAGACTGTCCGCATAGAGCGAGGCGCTCCACAGCACGAGCGGAGGATTGAGCGACACGGAGGTAAAGGAATTGGCGGTCATGCCATAGAGCCCGCCGTCGCGGCCGCGCGCCGTGACGATCGTCACGCCGGTCGCGAAGGCGCCGAGCGCGCCGCGGAAATCGCGCAAGTCGAACCCCTCGGCCGACGTGCTTTTGACCGGTGCGGCGTGACTGCCTTCGATTTCGTCTATCACAGCCGCACCCTCAGAGCGGCGCGTCGGGCGGCAGCCCGAGTGCTACCCGGCCATAGACTGCTCCGCTGATGTCCCAGTTCAGCATGTAATGCGCATTGGCTGCATGGGCGTCGCGGAACGCCCGCTGGATCGGGTTTCTCTCATAGATTGCGGTGCCGCCGGTCGCCGCGAAAAGAAGGTCGACCGCCTTGGTGCAGAGCGTGGCGGCGAAGGCGCCGTCGCGCCGGTAGCGTGCCCGCTGCTCGATACTGGGGACGACCCCGGCCTCGGTGATCCGGGTTGCCTCGTCGCAATCGCGCAGCACGGTTGCCTCTGCCGCATCGGCCAGCGCCGCGGCCTCGGCGAGATGGACCTGGATATTGGTGAAGTCAGCCAGATTTCTCCCAGTGTAGGCACTGAGGCGGCTGCGGGTGGTCTCGGCGAAATGACGGATCGCGCCGCGGGCGATGCCAAGCGAGACGCCGGCGATCGCGAAGCCGAACAGGCTCACCGCCGGGAGCTTGTACAGGGTGCCGGGATTGAGCTCACTGCCGCGATTGGGACCGCCCCGGATGCGCTCGGTGGCGAGTGTCCGATAGGCCGGCACAAACACGTCGGCAACCTCGACATCCTTGCTGCCCGTGCCAGCGAGGCCGATCACCTGCCAGGTATCGATGACGGTGTAGTCGCTCGCCGGCACGAGAAACATGCGCGGCTCGCTCTGCCCGGTCTCCTCGTCGCTGACGATGGCGCCGAACATGTTCCACGCCGAAGGATCGATCCCGCTCGAAAACGGCCAGCGGCCGCTGAGCCGATAACCGCCTTCGGCGCGCCGGGCGCGTCCGCGCGCGAAAATCAGAGCCGAACTGATCAGACTGTCGGGCGACTCGCCCCAGATTTCATCCTGTGCTTCGGGATGCCACATGCCGAGCAGCCAATGATGGGCGGCCAGATTGGCCAGCACCCAGGCGGTCGAGCCGCACCCCTGACCGATCACCGCGGTCAGCTCGAAGAGCGCGCGAAACGGCAGCTCGCTGCCCCCGACCCGGGTGGGCTGCAGCATGCGGAACAGCCCGCTCGAATGCAGATCGGCAATCGTCTCGTCCGGAATCCGGCGGAGCTCCTCAGCGAGCGGGGCGCGTTCGCGCAGGATGGGGATCAGCCCTTCGGCCCGTGCCAGCAGCTCCTCAAAGCGCGGCGGCGCCCTGTGCTGATGAGTAGTCGCTTCGGGCATTGCGATTCTCTCCCGATGAGCCGGCCTCCAGTCTACTCAAATCGCCGCAGCTCGGCGATAACCTATGCACATGCCGGTTGTGCCCTGATATCAGGGCACAATAAGCTTCAGGATGAGAAGAGAGGGGATCGGAGTGAAACTTGGTTGGGCGATTGCGTCGCTGGCTTTGGCGAGCGGCATCCTGGCGAGCGGCGGGTCGGCGCACGCGCAGGGCGCCGTGCAGATCGGCACTCTGACCTGCAATGTGTCCGGTGGCTGGGGTTTTGTCTTCGGCTCCTCGAAAGCGCTGCGCTGCACTTTTGCACGTGCGGGCGGCGGGCCCGAGCATTATGGCGGCTCGATCAACAAATTTGGCGTCGACATCGGCTACACGCAAGGCGGTGTGCTGCTTTGGGGAGTGTTCGCGCCGAGCGCCAATCTCGCGCCGGGGGGATTGTCGGGAAATTACGTCGGCGCCACCGGAAGTGCGACGGTCGGCGCCGGCGCCAATGTGCTGGTTGGCGGCTCCAATCGGACGATCTCGTTGCAGCCGCTCAGCATCGAGGGAAACACCGGCCTCAATGTCGCGGCCGGCATCGGAGCGATCAGCCTGCGCTACCAGCCGCAAGTCGGTCATCATTACCGCCCTTAGCCGCCTGTGCCCTGGCGACGCGGGGTTTAACCAGGGACGTGCGTATACGCTCGGCGGCAGCCGGTGATAAATTTGGCGTCGCCCAAGTTCAGGGTTAATCGTTTGGTCACCGGCCTGCCATATTATCGGCGCAGTGTTCCTCGGGCGGTCGGGGTCGGGCGAGCGCGCTCAGAAACCGGCGCCGCGGGGGGACGCTCTTTGGCGCCGATGCTTCGTCTGATTTATTACGTTTACGCCCGCCGGCTGGCCCGCGACGTCGGGCGACGGCCGATGCCATGTCATGTCGGCATCATCCTCGACGGCAATCGCCGTCACGGGCGCTCGCTTGGCATCACCGAGCCGCGGGAGCTCTATGATTTAGGCGCGGAGAAGCTCGACGACGTGCTCGACTGGTGTGCCGAGCTCGGCATCCCGACGGTCACGCTGTGGGTTTTCTCCACCGACAACTTCCAACGCCCGCCCGCCGAAGTTTCCGGCATCCTGGGCTCGATCGAAGCCAAGCTGACGGCTCTGGCGTGCGACCCGGCCATCCACCGCCGGCGCGTGCGGGTGCGGGCGATCGGCTGCCTGGCGATGTTGCCCGAGCCGGTGCTTGCCGCGATCAGTGCGGCGGAACGCGCCACTGCCGGCTATGACGGGCTCGAGCTCAACATCGCCGTCGCCTATGGCGGGCGGCAGGAGATTGCCGATGCGGTACGCGGCTTGCTCAAATGCAGGGCCGCAACGCAATCGACACTTGCCGAGGTGATCGAGGAGATCACCCCCGAATCGATTGCCTCGCATCTATACACCGCCGGCTTGCCCGATCCGGATCTGATCATCCGCACCAGCGGCGAGATTCGCCTTTCCGGCTTTTTGCTGTGGCAGAGCGCGCACAGCGAGTTTTATTTCACTGACGCGCCATGGCCGGCTTTCCGCAAGATCGACTTCTTGCGCGCCATTCGTTCGTTTCAGCAGCGCCGCCGCCGCTTCGGCTGCTGATCGGTGCGGCGAGATCTTGTCAGGGGCCGGTCGGAACGGCGATCCGCCGGCGGCCGAGCGACGAGCGGTCGCCGATCAGCGCCAGCGCCACGGTCAGCACCATGAACACGACACTGGCGCCGAACACCCAGCGCGGCGCGCCCTGATCCATGATCCAGCCGAACAGCATCGGCCCGATCATGCCGCCGGTGCTGAGCCCGAGGCTGACAATCCCGAACGCGCGCCCGACGGCGCCGGGCGGCGCGGCCGCGCGGACCAGCATATCGCGGGACGGCATGATCATGCCGGAGAGAAAACCGGCGAAGCCCATCGCCGCGATCACCACCGCCGGCACGCCGCCAAAGACGGCGATCAGCAGCATGATCGCCGCGTTCAGCGCAAAGCCCAAGGCGGCGACATCCCCGTGCCGGCGTGTCATATCGGCGACGAAACCGCCTCCGAGGACACCGAAGGCACTCGCCATCAGAAACGCGGTCAGCGCCAAATTTGCCGCCGAGAACGGAAAACCGTAGGCGTTCATCAGCGCGACGACGGAAAAATTGCTGATTCCGCTCGTCGACAGGCTGAGCAAGGCAAAGAATATGGTCAGACCCAGTATTGCCGGGCTGAATACGCCGGTTCCCCGGCCACTCCGCCGCGGCTCGGCGCGATCCGGCGCGGCCCGGCGCTGTGCGAAATCTCCCTCCAAACCGGGCGCGCAAGCCAGCACCGCCGCGACGACCACGCCAATAGCGCCGGCGGCGATCAGCGCGAACTTCATTCCGAGGGTGGTGGCGAGCACCAGCATCGTCGCCGGAGCGACTGCACTGCCAAGCATGCCGGCAAAGGTGTGGACGGAGAAAGCGCGGCCGATACGCGCGGGGGCAATCCTCGCCGACATGATCGCGTAATCGGCCGGGTGATAGACCGCATTCGCGATGCCGATCAGAGCGGCCGCTGCGAGCAGCCAGAGGTAGGAATCGACGAGCCCGATCGAGGCGATCGCCAACCCGCCCAGCCACAGTGCCGCGATGAGCAATCGCCGCGAGCCGACGCGATCGGCGAGATATCCCATCGGCAGCTGCGCGGCGACCGAAGCCAGCGAGCCGATCGTCAGCGCGAAGCCGAGCTCGATAAAACCGACGCCGAAATGCTGTTTCAGGTACGGGAACAGCGGCGGCAGCACGAGGATATGGAAATGGGCGACGAAATGCGCCGCCGAGACGAGCCCGATCGCCTGAACCTCGCCGCTTCTCACTAGCCGGCCGGCAGCGATCGTATCGGTTGTCATTCTCTAAACCTGCTCCGACGCCAGAGACGCATCAGCACTAGCCGCTAGCCGCCGCATCGACAACCGCCACTTTGGCCACCGCGATATGCGCTTGTGCGGAGTGAGCGTGGATTTGATCCGGTCGTATTCGGTGCGCACGACATCGGCGCCATAGACCCGCTCGAGCCGGCGCACAGTGAAATGCCCGCGCGCCACGTCCTGGAAATGCTCGGTAAAAGCAAGGTTGACCGCCGCTCCGCCGACAGCGCCGAGCACCGCGATCGTTTGCGCAGCGACCTTTTGCGACACAACGATCCCGAAGCGCGACGCGATCTGCGTCAGAAAGCGGACAAAGACCGGCGCGCCCTCGCGGATCGCACCCTTGTCGACAGCGAAATCGGCGACCTCGACCAACCCGCGAGCAAGCATCGCGCGGACCGTGAAATAATCGGTCTCCACGCCCTGCTTACCGGCCGCCGGACCGCTCAGCGCAAAAACTTCGAGGCAGGCCAGCCCCGTGCGGGGATCCGCAAGGTCTTCGCCCTCCTGCTGTGCGATCGCGGCAATTGCCCGCAGCATGATCGTCGTTGAGACCGGCAGCTCGACTGCCAACGCCGGCAGACCAAAGGCGCCGCCGATTGCTCCGGAGGCGCAGGCGAGCCCCGAATGAAGCGCGCGCCCGCCGCCGAGCCGCCGGTTCTTCAAGCTGAACAAGGCGACCTCGAGCGCCCGCTCGAGGGCACGCCTGGTTGCGTTGCCGATTGCGGTCGAGGCGGCCGTGGGCAGCGCCCGTTGCACGAGCCCCACCGGCTTGCCGGCGAGTGCCGCGAGCCGCCCGGCGAGGCTCGCTTCTTCGAGCCGGCGCGCCGCCGCCGCGAGGGCGTCGTGATCCAAAGCAGAGAAATCCATGCTCTGTAGCTGAGGGGGTGGGCGTTGCCACACAAGGGTGCCGATCAACGCAGACGACGAGCGGCCACTCATCGGATATTGTTCGCGAGCAGTTTCACAGAGCATGTCGCGGGATTCTATCAGACCACCCGACTTCGTATCTGATCGGCAAATGGATCGGCCGGTCATCATTTGTGGATGAGCGATGAAGATCTTTTACGGATGGGTCATTGTCGGCGCCGGCATCGTCATAACCTGCCTCGGCATGGGCACGATGATGTCGCTCGGCATCTTCCTGCAGCCGATGTCGCTGGCGACCGGCTGGTCGCGAACGAGCATCTCAACGGCGGCGCTGCTCAACTTCCTGTGCATGGGCCCGGCGTCGTTTTTCTGGGGAGCACTCTCCGACCGGTTCGGCACGCGCATGGTTGTTCTCGCGGGCGGCGCGCTTTTGGGCCTAGGTCTCGTCGCGGCGAGCCAAGCCGGCACCGTCGGCCAGTTCCAGATCCTGTTCGGCATGACCATCGGTGTTGCGGCCGGCAGCTTTTATGCACCGCTGACGGCAACGGCGGTGCGCTGGTTCACCCGGCATCGCAGCCTTGCGGTCGCCCTGATCTCGGCCGGCTTCGCGATTGGCTCGACGACGATATCGCCCTTCGCCCGCTTGCTGATCACCGACTATGGCTGGCGTACCGCGATGTTGACCTTGGGCGCGCTCTCCTGGCTGCTGATCATTCCTGCCGCATTGTTGGTGCGCAAACCCCCGGCATGGCCGCGAGCCCGAGACGCCGCGACCAGCGCAAGCCCCGCCGAGCGTGAGTTCACTGTGGCGCGCGCGCTGTGCACACCGCAATTCGCCGCCATCTCGTTTACGTATTTCGCGTGCTGCGCAGCGCATTCAGGACCGATCTTCCATATGGTGAGCTATGCGATCGACTGCGGCGTACCAGCCATGGCCGCCGCGACCGTCTTCGGCGCGGCGGGTGTGGCATCTTTAAGTGGCCGCGTTATCGGCGGGCTCGCAGCCGATCGCATCGGCGCAAAGCGCATGATCGTCTTCGGCCTCGCGCTCCAAGCCCTCTCCGTAAGTCTTTACGTGTTCACCCGCGATCTCGCGGGCTTCTATGGCCTCGCGCTGATGTTCGGCTTTTCCTACGGCGCGGTGATGCCGCTCTACGCCATTCTCGTGCGTGACTATTTCGGCGCCCGGATCATGGGAACGATGTTCGGCGCGGTCAACATGGCCTCGACCCTTGGCATGGCATTGGGTCCCTGGGCGGGCGGCTGGCTCTATGACACCTCCGGCAGCTACTTCTGGCTCTACATCGGCTCGTTCGGCATCGGTCTCGGAGCCGTCGCAATCGCGCTCACCTTCCGCCCACCGCGCCAAGTTTCGTTCGAGCTGCCGGGCCGCGGCGTCACGCAAAGCGCGTAGTTCGCCGCCGGCCTCACTCTTGTGTCCGCAGCCCGGGGCTGCAGCCGGTGAAGGCAAGGTTGATGGCCGATCGCCCCCGACCTCGTTGCGAGAATTCATGATCATAAAATAGCCGTATTGTCATTGTATATTGTCGATTATGAAACTCAACGATGCCGGAGAAAGTACAACTGGAAAGGGAATTTGCTGCAGATTCGCTGCAGGCAGATTCGCTGCAGATAGCACAGTTGCTGTTTATCAGCACAAGCTCTGGTTGCAGTTGCGGTTAGCATCCGACGACTGCATCTGGCGGTGGGCGGCCAGGCGATGGATCAATCTGTGGCGGCCATTTGCTGCTGTTTACAGCCAGTAACAGCGAAGAACAGCGGCTGCTTTCGCTGTTATTCCGCCGCCATCATCTCCAAAAGGCGAGGAATTCCGCGGATCGGCACCAGCGGGCCGCTGTTTTTTCGCGGGAATAACAGCGATATCAGCGACGAGCGCCTCGGCATTGTCCGAAAGCTTGCCTTTGGCGTTGGCGTCGCGTTACTCGTTTGGCAGCAGATCGAAGCGGAGGAAACGGGATGATCGCGGGCGAATACGATGTCGTCGTTGTCGGCGCCGGCAATGCCGGCATGTGCGCCGCGCTGGCCGCCCGCGAGCAGGGCGCCCGCGTGCTCGTTCTCGAAGCCGCTCCCTTTGACGAGCGCGGCGGCAACAGCCGCTATACCGCGGGGGCGCTTCGTTTTGTCTATAACGGGGTCGAGGACCTGTTGAAGCTCTGCGACCTCAGCGAAACCGAGCTCGCAACCAGCGATTTCGGGACCTATACGACCGACCAGTATTACGACGATCTCGGCCGCCTGACCGATTATCGCAGCAACCCCGACATGGCCGAGCTGCTCATCACGAAGAGTCAGGAAACGCTCTTATGGATGCGCCGCCAGAGCATCCGCTTCGCGCCGATGTACTCGCGCCAGGCCTTCAAGCATGAGGGCAAGTTCGTGTTCTGGGGCGGGCTCGCGCTCGAAGCCTGGGGCGGCGGTCCGGGGCTCGTCGAGGGCCTCTTCAAGGCCGCCGAGGAGCGCCAGATCCAGGTCGTCTATGAGGCGCACGGCGAGGCGCTGATCGCCGACGACGACGGCGTGCACGGCGTTGTTGCCAAGGTCGACGGCAAGACCACCCGCATTCCGGCCAAGGCCGTCGTGCTCGCCTGCGGCGGGTTCGAGGCCAATGCCGAGATGCGCACGCGTTATCTCGGCCCCGGCTGGGATCTTGCGAAAGTGCGCGGCACCCGGTTCAACACCGGCGCCGGCATCAAGATGGCTCTCGACATCGGCGCGATGCCCTACGGCAACTGGTCGGGCTGCCACGCGGTCGGCTGGGACTACAACGCGCCCGAGTTCGGCGACCTCGCGGTCGGCGACAATTTCCAGAAGCACAGCTACCCGTTTGCGATCATGGTCAATGCTGACGGCGTGCGCTTCTGCGACGAGGGCGCCGATTTCCGCAACTACACTTACGCGAAATACGGCCGCCTCATTCTCGAGCAGCCGCACCAATTCGCGTGGCAGATTTTCGACCAGCAGACGGTGCATTTGCAGCGCGACGAATACCGCATCCGCCAGGTCACCAAGGTGACGGCCGACATGATCGAAGGGCTGGCTGACAAGATGGCCGAATACGCGCCGGTCGATAAGCCGCGCTTCATCGAGACCGTGAAGGCATTCAACGCGGCGGTGCGGAAGGACGTGCCGTACAATCCGACGGTTAGGGACGGCCGCGGCACCGCGGGTATCGATCCGCCCAAGACCAACTGGGCGATGGCAATCGAGAAGCCGCCGTTTGAGGCCTATTGCACGACCTGCGGCGTCACTTTCACGTTCGGCGGGTTGCGTATCGACACTGACGGAAGGGTCCTCGACACCGCGCAAAAGCCGATCCCAGGCCTCTATGCCGCCGGCGAGCTGGTCGGCGGGTTGTTCTACTTCAACTACCCCGGGGGCACTGGCCTCGTCTCGGGTTCGGTGTTTGGCAAGATCGCCGGCAGCAGTGCCGGCACCGCTGCGCTCAAGGGCTGAAAAAGCTGCGTACGGCGCCGCGTAGGCACCGGCGCCAATCAGAGATACCGGGCGTGGTGCCAATAGGGGCCGTAGCCCCAGGCATGTCTATGATGGTGGTTGCGGTACCGCCAAGCCTTGCCAATCCAGCTGACTGTGCGGTAGAGCCGGTCAATTGCCGCGCGGTCTCGGTGCTTTCGTAACGTTCCGTTTATGCAGACGCCTTTCGAGTAGCCTGGCAGTCATAAATTTTACAAAAAATGACAACATGTCACTGGGAAGCCATGTAGTTTCATCAAGGGGTTACAGCGCGAGCTTATTTTGAGCTGATCGAGCGGCCTCGGCTAGCTGAGGCTGGAACCGCGAATGTGGTATCGATGAGCGAATTTACTAAGCTGCTCGAGAGCGAAATCCCACGGCTGCGGCGCTATGCCCGAGCACTGACGCGCGACCCAGTGCGGGCCGATGACCTTGTGCAGGATTGCCTGGTCCGCGCCATCGCCAAGCAGCATCTTTGGCAACCGGAAACCAATCTGCGCGCTTGGCTGTTCACGATCCTGCACAACCAAAACATTAATGACATCCGCCACTCCATACGCGAAGAGACCAAGATCCCAGCGGAAGAAGTTACCCCGCCTCTGACCGTTGCTTGCGATCCCACCAGCGCACTGCAGATCCGTGACCTGGAGCGGGCGCTCGCCACGCTCGCCGCGGAGCAGCGACAGGTGATTCTGCTTGTCGGTCTCGAAGGGATGAGTTACGAGGAGGTAGCGACGATTCTCAACATCCCGATCGGCACTGTGCGTTCGCGCTTGTCGCGTGGGCGCGAGACGCTGCGCAGGCTGATGGATGTGAGAGGGACGACGATGGAGCGCCCAAACAGTCGCCGCGCCAACCCAGGCAGCACCTTCTACAGAGTCGCTTGATCGACAGAGAGTGCTCTAGAAATCGCTGAAGCGATACTGCCGGCGATAGCCCCAGTAAACCTGCGAAATCAGCAGACGCGCCCTTCCCTTAGTAACATGCCTCTCTTGCCGGCAATGATGAGAGCCTTACCCCGGCTGCAGAGCGCGAAGCGCGCGTCTCGGAACCATCGAACCGGGCCGGCGTATCATTATCATGGTAACGAGCGCGAACGAGGCCAGGAGGAACAACAAAACGTACCGGCCGGTTGTCTTGCTGGTCGAGGACGAAACTTTATTGCGCGAGACCACTGCCGAATATCTTCGGCTTTCAGGCTTTACCGTCGTCGAGGCGGCGAACGCCGGGGAAGCCCTGGCTGCGTTTGCCGCCGGGGAGTCGGTAGACCTCGTCTTCAGCGATGTCCGGCTGGCCGCAGGCACCATGGATGGGTTCAAGCTTGCCCGATGGGTCCACCGACATCACCGGGGCGTCCCCGTGTTGCTGACCTCCGGGCACGGCGAGGCAATCCGTGCGGCCGCGCTGGTGGGAGGGAGTTCATTCGTCGCGAAGCCTTACCGCCAGAAATCGCTGGTGAGTCGGCTTTGCCGCCTGCTCGATGAAGCCCGAGGCCGGACAGCCTAGCCTGCCTCGCCGAGTACTCCCCGTATCTTGGCGATCAAGCCGGCGAAGGTGAACGGCTTGGCGATAAACTCGACGCCGGGGTCGAGCCTGCCCTGATGGATGATGGCGTTTCGCGCATATCCCGTCGTGAACAGCACTAACAGACCCGGATGTTGCCGTTGAGCCTCATCGGCGAGCTGCCTTCCGTTGAGGGTTCCGGGAAGTCCGACATCCGTGAACACAAGGCGGACATCCGGCTCCTTTTCGAGCACGTGCAACGCGGTCGCGCCGTCTGTCGCGGTCAGCACGCGATAACCTTGCTCTTGCAGCACCTCCGCGACGGGCATCAACAAAAGCTCGTTGTCTTCGACGACAAGGATCGTCTCCGCTCGCGGTTCCGCGGGGACCGGCTGGCGGCCGGTCACATCGCGAATATCGACGCCGTCTCCGGCAAGCCGCGGCAGGTAGAGCTTCACCGTCGTACCTTGATTCAGCTCACTATAAATCTTCATGTGGCCCGCCGACTGCTTGACGAAGCCATAAACCTGGGACAGGCCGAGCCCCGTCCCGTGTCCCGCCTCCTTCGTCGTGAAGAACGGCTCGAAAGCCTTATCGATCGTTTCCTTGGACATGCCGGCGCCCGTATCGGTGACGGCCACCATCACGTATTGGCCAGCCGTTACCTCGGCATGGGCCGCGGCATAGGCCTCGTCGAGATGAACATTGCCGGTCTCTATCGTGATCTTGCCGCCATTCGGCATCGCGTCGCGCGCATTGACCGCCAAGTTCAGCAGAGCATTCTCTAGCTGGTTCACGTCGGCATAGACCGCCCACAAACCCGCGGCGGAAACGGTTTCGATCGCGATGCTCTCGCCCAGGGTCCGGTGCAGAAGATTGGACATGCCAGAGACCAATCGATTGACGTCTATTGACCTCGGCTCGAGGGGTTGACGACGAGAAAACGCCAACAACTGCTGAGTCAGCGCCGCAGCGCGGTCGGCCCCTTGAAGCGCCGCCTCAATGCGTTCGCCAACCCTCGGATCGTCGGACTCCAACCGCCGTTGCAGGATTTCGAGGTTGCCAATGATTACACCCAGCATATTGTTGAAGTCATGGGCAATGCCGCCCGTGAGCTGGCCCAGTGCCTCCATCTTTTGCGACTGGCGAAGAATTTCCTCTGCGCTCTCACGTTCTTCTCTTTCTCGAACGAGCGCAGCCTCTGCCTCCACTCGATCGGTAAGGTCGTGGGTGAGTTTGGCAAATCCCTGCAGGTCGCCACCCTCATCGCGGATCGCCGTGATCAGCACGCTAGCCCAAAACCGTGAACCGTCTTTCCGAACTCGCCAGCCCTCTGCCGACGCACTTCCATTACCAATTGCGGTCTCGAGGAGACGTACCGGTACGCCAGACTCAATATCTTCGCTGCGGTAAAAGCAGGAAAAGTGACGCCCGACGATCTCCTCGGAACGGTAGCCCTTCATACGCTCGGCGCCTCGGTTCCAGTTGATCACCCGGCCCTCGGGGTCGATCATGAAGATCGCATAGTCTTCGATTCCGGAGACCATCAGACGAAAGCGTTGCTCGCTTTCGCTCAGCGCCGCCTCCGAGCTTGAGATGCGGCGGAAACTGCCGGTGACGAGGATGCCTCCGAGGACCATAAGTGTGGACGCAACTGCGCCGCCGATCAGACTGACGATCGCGGTGGCGTGTTCGGCGGTATCGCCCAGAGCTTGCCGGTCCTTCAGCAAATTCTTTTCGGCCGTGATGGCAGCATCGATGAGCTGAGCGATGGCGCGCATGCTGTCGGCGCCGACATTTGTCTCGACGATCTTCCGGGCGGCGTCGAAGCCGTCGTTTTGACGGGCATCGACCGTGCGTTTCGCCTCGGCAAGCTTGATATCGATCTGAGATTCGAGGTTTGGCCACCGGCGCTGCTGCTCGGGATTGTCAGCAGTCAGCTGCTTCAATTTTGATAGGATGGCGGGTACCCGCTCTAAACCCGATCTGTACGGATCGAGATATGCGGCATCCCCGGTGATCAGGAAGCCCCGCTGGCCCCGCTCGGCGTCCTGGAGAGCGAGTTGAAGCGATTGCGCCGTCGTAATCACCTCGATGGTATGGGCAACGAGGTCTTGGCTCCGCCTCAGCTCCGGAACAGTCCTGAGAATCTGGTAGATCTGGAGGCCAACGAGCACGACCGCAGGTACCAGGACGAGAGCCAGTCCCTGCCACAGCGCCTTCGGCAGTCCGAGGCGCGCAATACGATCCGATAGCGCAGGGAATTTAGTCGCTAATGCCCCCGGACGAGCCAGGTTTTCTTTAGTTATGCTTCCACCTCTCTGTGATGCGTTCACCGAAGCAACGGAATGGAACGCAACCCGAACGATACTCTCCGATCTGCTCAGGTGGAAGCGCGGTCTTCCGCGGCCGTGGCCGGTGGGTGTTTGGTCCGCTTTTCGAATGTGATCAGTGTCCGCCGCTGCTCGCTTCACCGATCAGGAGCAGACCGGAGGATTTGCGCCGCCTCGTCGGTGCGCTCAAGCTCCCTGGAGGAAAGCAAACCGCAGTTGGTTCAGAGCCTCGACATTGTCCGGCTCGACAGCAAGGCACCGGCCTAAATTCAGGCTCCGTATTAGGCAAGATCGCCGGGACCAGCGGCGGCACCGAAGCCCTCGGGCAGCGAGCCGCCGCTAGCTGAGGCCCGCCGTGGCGGGCCTCACGCCAGCCCGTCGTCGTCATCATTCGATCGACGGTGGCGCCGGCGGATAGGGCGAGGCATATTGCGGCGGCGGTGGCGCCGGCGGATAGGGCGAAGCATACTGCGGCGGCGGTGGCGTGATCGACGCCACCGGCGGCGGTGTGGTCGACGCCAAACCGGCTGTCCCGCCCACAGCGCCGCCGATGATGGCGCCGGGCACGCAACCGATGCCGAGCAGCGGCGCGGTCGCCGCGGCGCCTATGCCACAGCCGACAGCGGCGCCGCCCAGACCGCCTTCGGTGAGATTGGCGCCTGGATTCGGCGTGCATCCGGCAAGTACGAGGAGCCCCGCGCCAGCAGCAATCGAAATCGTCTTCCTCATCGGATTTCCTTTCTCTTAATGACCGCGAGACCATCTCTAGGTGGCCGCGCGCTTCATCACCGCGGGGCGAACGTTCGCCCCGTGCAGGTGACCTGCTTTTTGGAGTTAAGGGAGGCTACGGGCGATACCGTGGCGCCGGTCGGAACAAACCGGTGCCACGGGTCGAGTCGAAGTTATCCGCCCGCCGTATCTTTACCTAGGATACGAATAGCCCTGCCAATAGGGGCCATAGCCCCATCCGTAATGCCGCCAATAGGGATGATGGTGATGCCACCACCATGTGGAATGGTGAGGCCAGCACTGCCAAGCAAAACCATTCCACCAGCACGCCGCATCAGCCGGGCGGGCAAAAGCAGCGGTGCCGATCGTCAAGGCGGCGAGCGTCGTCAGGACGAATTTCCTCATCGCTTCACCTCCGTGATGCTTGTCTTCTGCGGAGGAAACGGTGAGCGAGATCGATTCAATCCCTTTAACCAATTATTTTTACTGATCGCCCTGAGTATGGCTTCCACCGCGGCTTGTGGGTCGGCGGCCCGCATCACTTCGCCCATCACCGCAATGCCGTGCGCTCCGGCGGACCGGCACAGCCCGGCGTTGTCGGCCGTGATCCCGCCGAGCGCGATTACCGGACCCGGTGCCCGTGCGACGACGCTTGTCAGCCCGTCGAGCCCGAGTGCGGGGCCGTAACCGGGCTTGCTGGCGCTGACGAAGACCGGGCTGACGGTGACGTAATCGGCGCCGGCCTGTAGCAGGGTCGAAGCCTCCTCGGCGGAATGCGCCGAGGCGCCGATCAGCGCGCCGGGAAGCCGGGTACGCGCCGTCTCCGGTCTCGAGCCGCTTGGCAAATGCACTGAGTCGGCGCCGGCATGAATCGCCGCATCGATATCCTCATGTATGCCAACAGTAGCTCCGCAGCGGCGGCCGAGTACGACGAGCCTGCCGAGCAGCGCGCGGCGCTCGGCCGGCAGCACATCCTTCTCGCGCAGGCTGAACCAGCGGCACCCTCCGGCGAAGGCCGCTGCCGCGATTTCTTCAAGCGGCCGGCGCGCCTGGCTGCTGTCGGAAATGATCAACAGCGGCGGGACCGGAAGCCTAACGATGACCTCACTCACGGCCGCGGCGAAACGAGGAGCAGTTCGGCCTCGACGGTGACGCGGATTTTGCTCTCGCCCGGCTCGGCTACCGGAGCTAGCGCCGCCATCGCGGCGAAGCGCGGCACTGGTGAGCCGCCAGTTTCGGCGTTGCCGACGTGCAAATCGCGGTAGCGCAGCACGCTGAGGTGCATTTGTTCGGCGATCGACGCGGCGCGGTGGCCGAG